>OJGP01000268.1_pt1 | contig 10331 bp, 8 predicted proteins | sample 1594701 | NCBI WGS metagenome assembly OJGP01 (sample SAMN05416863, study PRJEB24817) | seawater metagenome | isolation source: Sea water | place: Canada:Atlantic | collected 2013-11 | reverse complement strand
TACGAGATCATGCCTAGTCTCGTGGGCTCGGAGATGTGTATAAGAGACAGACAGACATCCCTGAGCTGCCAGTGATAATCAGTTCGCCTTCTTTGACCTTATCCGATAATTTATCAATAAAATGATAATGACTAATCTCACCAGATTCAGGAAATTCTTGACCATCACAGATTGTATATTTATTTTTCCATATTTGGCACTGTTGACGCCATTCACCCGTTTCAGCTTGATTGTCTTTGATATTACTCAATAAACTTTGGACAAATTCATTCGCGTCGGCAATTACAGGTACATCAATAGTCATTTGATGTTTACGCATTTCGTTTTCATCTATATCAACTACAATCTTCTTAGCATGTTGAGCAAAGCCTTGAGGATTATGTGCTGTGATTACATTATCTAAACGAGCGCCTATGCTGATCAATAAATCACAGTTTTGTACTGCAAAGTTGGCGGCTCGAAGTGCTACGGAACCGGGTTTACCTACATATAGAGGATGCTCAAACGGAAGTAGATCCATCGAGTTCCATGTCGTCACTACTGGAACTTGTAATGTTTCAACTAAGCTTACAAATGATTTCGCCGCCCCTGAGAGCCTAACCCCATGCCCTGCGAGAATCAAAGGCCTTTTAGCATCAGCAATCAAATGTGCGATCTCATCCAGTTGAGTTTGCTCCACGCCCATCGATTTTAATTCATTCACATCAAATTGTAACGGTTCGGCATCTATCATTGCTGCTTGTATATCTAGCGGCACATCTAACCAAACAGGCCCTTGTCGCCCTGAGGTTGCCAATGTAATTGCTTTTTCTAAATGAAAGCGAATATCTTCGGACTGTTCAATCGTCACGGCATATTTAGTCACGGGCTTGACCATTGACACAATATCAACTTCTTGTGGCCCCATTTGCCTAACGCCTGAATCAGCTTTCATATCGGCACGTTTTACTTGACCTGAAATAATCAGTAATGGCACAGATTCAATCCAAGCACCTGCCACTGCGGTTAAAGTATTCAAAGCGCCTGGACCCGTTGTGACTAAGGCCACACCTATTTTTTCATTCACTCTCGCATAGGCTTCAGCTGCTATTGCGGCAGCTTGCTCATGATGGGTTGGAATAAAGCGTAAATCTTTATTTTGGCCTAAAGCATCAACCAAATGCATCGCCCCTCCGCCAGGCAATAAGAACACATCTTTAACGCCTAAGTCAGCAATGGTTGAGAAGATATAATCAGCTACACGTTGTTTCATTACCATTCTACTTCCAGCCACTCTGAACGGAATAATAATGGTGTTTTTCTATTATGACTGTTATTAATTCGGTCGTCATCATAATAGGAGTCACCTTGATGATCAGTGGTTGAAATCTCCTCAAACACCACACCTGTTTGACTGCTAAAGCTATGCTTATCACCTCGATCAACCGTCACCATTTCTCCTGCAGACAGTTTTTTAACTTCGCCTTTAAGGCTTAACTCTAGTTCGCCACTTAGAATATTAAAGGTTTCTTCTTTTTTAGCATGAAAATGCATCGGATGGCTTTGCCCCGGCAGCATAATAATGATTTTTTTGCAGTATTCTCGGTTAATTATGTCAATAAGTGTTGCACCTGTTTGGGCAAAATTATCAATACCATCGTGATGTGAGATTTGGCATTGTGCACCATCGGCAATAACCACTTTCGCTTCTTTTAATAAGGTACTTACTTGTCCAAGAATAGCTTGTACTGCGGGACGAATATCGGAACTATCTAGTGCAGAAAATAATACCGACTCGTTTACTGCAATATTTTCTTTAACTATATATTGACTGTATTTTGATAAGTCATTGGCTAATAACTGCTCTTCTTGACTGGGAATAGCCAAGAAATAATCATCCGGTTGCAATATTTCTCCCGCCACTAAGTCACGCTTTGCAAATACACCGCGACGTAATGAGTTCAGTGTTGCGATTTCTTTCTCTGTCACTTCAACTCGTTGCTGAGTAAGCCCTAATAACTCAAAGCCCTGTTGTGCAGAAGTTAGCCAAGCACGTACTTGTTCAGGGTTTGCTGAATAACCATTTAACTCGCCCACACCCACATGTTTTTCAAATAACTGAGCTCCTAGTGCAATGGCCATTTTCACAGCTTCAGTTTCATTAGGCTCTTCGTGAGTTGAATAACCAATAGCGATCTCAGGAAATGTTTTTTTCAATAAGGCAATTTGGCCTAATTGTAAACGTTCTCTTGGTGTAGGGTATTCACCCACACAATGCATAACGGCAAGCGATTTACCTCGGTGTTGAAAGAACTGCACCACCTTTTCTATTTCATCCAATGTAGCGCCCGCTGTTGAAGCAACTAATGGTAATGATGATTGAGCAATACGCTCTAATAGGGGCCAATCAGTTAATGAACATGAGGCGATTTTTAATATTTGAAAGCCATGTTCTTCAATCCATGTCACTGATTCTTCATCAAAAGGCGTGCACATCGAAATAAAGCCTGCATCATCAACCGCTTGTTTAAGTGACAATAATTGTTGCTCGTTCAACTCAGTATCACGGAACCGTTTAACGTACTTAATATCTTGTCGGTCTTTATAATCAGGATGGATAAAGGTCTTTAAATTCCGATATTGCAACTTAAAGGCAAACTGGAAGGGAAAGTCATCACATACTGCTTTCATTTTTTTTATAACTTCAATGCCATGCTTTATAGAGCCTTGATGGTTATTTGCTAATTCAAGTACAAATAAGTTGTTATATAAATCGCTATTTATTGTCATTGTGTTTTGCCAAAAAATTCTGTTACAGACTGTATCATATAGTCAATCATCTCTTCACTAAGCCCCGGAAAAACGCCTAACCAAAGCGTACGATTCATTACTTTGTCAGTATTACCTAAATTACCTACTACACGGTAATTTTGCTCTAAGAAATAAGGTTGTTTGGTCAAGTTACCACCAAACAATAATCGACTAGCGATTTTTCTTGATTCTAGAAACTGAATGAGTTCATTTCGTTTATCTTGTTTTAAAGTAATAGCAAAGCCAAACCAAGATGGAGATGAGTTTGCCTCTGCTTCTGGTAATATTAAATATTCTGTTAAAGGGGACAAACCAGTATGCAAGCGTTTGAAATTTGCACGTCTTGTTTTAATAAACGCTGGCAATCGCTCCATTTGAGCAACAGCTACAGCAGCCTGCATATCAGTAATCTTTAAGTTATAGCCAATATGTGAATAAGTGTATTTATGGTCATAGCCGCACGGTAACTCACCTAATTGATAGCCAAAGCGTTTTTTGCAGGTATTATCATGACCCGGTTGGCAGAAACAGTCACGGCCCCAATCACGAAAAGACTCAATCAATAACTTTAATTGGCCGTTATTGGTATAGAGTGCCCCACCTTCTCCCATCGTAATATGGTGTGCGGGATAAAAACTCAATGTTGCAATATCACCAAACGTACCAACATGTCGCGACTCATTGGCAGGAATGACTTTACCTCGTGTGTCTATTAATTCAATAGTTGGTGTATAGGTTGTACCCAGAGCATCACAGCAATCTTCAATAATCCAAAGATTGTGTTTTCTAGCAAAACTAATCACTTTATCTAAATTGAACGTATTACCTAAGGTGTGCGCCATCATAATGGCTTTGGTTTTTGAAGAAAGTGCCGCTTCAAGTTGACTAACATCAACATTATAAGACGGCAGTGAAATATCAACAAAAACAGGGACTAAATCATTCTGCAGTATTGGATTTACCGTAGTAGGAAACCCAGCAGCAACAGTAATGACTTCATCACCTTTTTGTAATGCTCGATCGCCAAGCTTTGGTGATGTCAGCGCTGTCAAAGCGAGTAGGTTAGCGGATGAACCAGAGTTAGTTGTCAGCACATGCTTTACGTTTAAATAGTCGGCAAGTTGCTGCTCAAATTGCGTATTAAATCGGCCAGTAGTTAACCAGCCATCTAAAGATGCTTGAACTAAATACTCTAACTCTCTTCCTTCAACCACTTTGCCTGATACTGCAATGCTACTCTGCCCTTGAGTAAAACCTTTAGGTTTAAACTTTTCGTCACTATAAAGTGCAACGGATCGAATTACCTTTTGTCTTAATACACGTTCTAATGCTGCAACAGTTAATTTAGTAACTTGCTCGCTAACCGTATCTAAGTGTAATTTATATTGCTTAGCTAAATTTAAATTAAGCTTGGTTTCAATACTACTTTCGACAAAGTCATTGGGCGCTAACGCTACTTCATCTAATGAATTTTTCGATTGAGGAGAAAGAAACACGAAGTCGATTTCACCATCGTCATCAGCTTTTGATAAGACGAGTGCTAATTGTGATTTCTGCCCGCTTTTTTCAAAAAGCGTAACATTACACACATCACCTAAATCTAACTCATTCGTCACATCAAATACCTTTCTCTCATTGCCTATAAGTGAGATTATTCATTCACTCCCACTCTGTTATTTATACTTTTTCACTCATGAACTGTTCTATTTGTTGAAGACAAACCTGCTTCATATCTTCATTATCATTAAAACGTTCCGTCCAGCTTATTATCTTTTCTAATGCTTGTTCTATTGTCCACTTTGGATACCAAGCTAGCTGTTCATGTGCTTTGGTACAATCAAGTTTAAGAATAGTCGCTTCATGAAGTTGCTCATTTCCATCGACTTGCCAATTAAACGCTTTCCATCGTTGGGAAAAATAGTCGGCTATCCAACTAACTGACTTTACACTTTCACTCAGTGGACCAAAATTCCATGCTTGAGCATAGTCAGAATGACTATCTTCATAAAGTTTTTCTGCCAAACTTAAATAGCCATGTAAAGGTTCTAAAACATGTTGCCAAGGCCGAATAGCACTTGGGTATCTAATCATCAATATTTGCTGCATATTATACGCAGACACAATATCAGGAATTAAGCGATCTTTAGCCCAATCACCACCACCGATCACATTTCCAGCTCGAACTGAAGCAATGGAGGTTGATTCAGCACCAGTAAAGAAAGATCGTCGATATGAATCAATTAATATTTCAGCACAGGCTTTACTGCTGCTATAGGGATCATGCCCTCCTAACCGATCATTTTCACGATAAGGCCATAGCCATTCTTTATTGTCATAACATTTATCCGTTGTAACCATAACCGCAGCTTTGACATTGCCACACTCCCGAATGGCTTCAAGCACGTTCATTGTACCCATTACATTCGTTTGATACGTTTCAACCGGATCGTTATATGACTCTCTCACCAGTGCTTGAGCAGCTAAATGAAAGATTATTTCTGGCTGAAATTGCTGGACACTATTCTTGACTAGATCAAGATCACATATATTACCAATGATTGAAGTCATTCCTACTTCAACCTTCGCTTGTTGGTATAAGTTGGGCTTGCTCTCTGGCTCCAGTGATAAACCTAAAACATCAGCACCTAAACTCTGTAACCATAATGATAACCAACTGCCTTTAAACCCAGTGTGCCCCGTTATAAGAACTTTCTTACCTTGCCAAAATTGAGCGTCGATCACCAGTTTTTCCATGGCGCATTACCTGTTGCCCAAAGTCGCTCTAAATATTGTTTATCGCGTAATGTATCCATTGGCTGCCAAAAACCTTCATGCCTGAAAACGGCTAATTGACCTTCGCTCGCTAAACGCTCAAGAGGTGTGTGTTCCCAACTAGACTGATCATTATCAATATAATCAAGTACTTTTGGAGATAGGACAAAGAACCCTCCGCTCACTATACCGCCATCACCAGTCGGCTTTTCTTGGAATGAAGAAACTCTATCCCCCTCAATCTGTAATGCACCAAACTTAGCTTGAGGATGGGTTGCTGTCACCGTTGCTAGGGTATTTTGTTGGCGGTGAAAAGCAATACTGGCAGCAATATCCACATCACCAACACCATCACCATAAGTCATGCAAAAGCATTCTTCATCTTTAATATAATCAGCTACACGCTTTAAACGTCCACCGGTCATACTCTCTTCACCTGTATTTACTAAGGTGACTTTCCATGGTTCGGCATGGTTTTCATGCACATGCATCTCATTATTTTGCATATCAAAAGTCACATCAGACATATGTAGAAAATAATTGGAGAAATATTCTTTAATTAAATAGCCTTTATAGCCACAACAAATAATGAATTCATTGACACCATAACTAGAATAAAGCTTGAGAATATGCCACAAAATAGGCTTTCCGCCTACCTCTATCATAGGTTTAGGTTTTACAATCGTTTCTTCACTAATTCGTGTGCCAAGACCACCAGCCAAGATAACTGCTTTCATATATGACTCTTTAAATTATGTAGGACTATTTATCACAAGAGTTTGTCATAAAAAGTTAAATAACGATAGTCCTTGTACTCGTGTAAATGTCTGTTGTGCCGCTTGTAAGGCTGTCATTTGAAGTGATAATCTCGACACTGCTTCTGCATAATCTAAATCTCTTATCTCAGATAATATTTTTTCATTACTAAAAGATAGGCCGTCATTAATGTCGCGCTGGTAGTCAATTGAATTTACTCGGGCACCTATTTTTGCCTGAGCGTTCAATACACTATCCATAGAGGCATCAATATTAATCAAAAAATCACTGTTATTTGGTCCGTTATTAGCACCGACCTGATCGGCTTCTAATGCTTTAACAAACTGATCAATCGTATTGAACATTGTCTGAACAGAAGAGCTTGTTCCAACCGAAAAACTATCTGTTGCACTTGGTGTGCCTGTAAAAGTTACACTCACTTTAGGTAATGATGGGTCAAGTGCATTTAAATCAATATTAAGCCCTGCTTCTGCAGCTGTATAAGGGATCGTTGTAGGCCCACCATTCACATCGTAACCACCTGATGGCGCAATGGCAGCATTAAATGTGAAAGTGATAGCTGTACTCAACTCTGTTCCATTACCGCTTGAAATAGCAATATTACTATCAGCAGAACCCGCTATTTTAGTTGATGTCGTTGCTATATGACGAGATTCAAAAACAATATTACCCGGATCGTTTGTTTCAATAGTCACCCCAGCGCCTATTTTCATACTGCGCTGGCCTTCATCACCTTGATACGCGCCATTAATAGTTTCATATGGCGGTGTATTAGTTTGAAAGCCCGAGAACAAATAATCCCCATTTGAGTCTTTTGAATTAGATAGCAATAACAATTGTTCGTTTAATTGATTCATTTCCCCTGCAAGAGCCTTTCGCTGATCTGGCCCATTGGTATCTGATAAGCCTTGGATAGCAATTTCTCTAATCCGTTGCAAAATATCTGTTGCACTACTCAGTACGCCTTCTTCAATCACCTGTTTATTTTCAGCTTTAGTCGCATTATCAAGGTACTGCTCAGTTAAACTAAATTCTCGTTGTAGATTTAATATTTGTACTGAGGCAGCCGGATCATCTGAAGGATTTAAAATCTTCTTACCAGTAGAGATCTGTAACTGTGTTTTACTAAGTTCTGTCTGCTTATTAAGCATTGCAGTCAGTCCTTGGTCAAATATTTGTGATGTTGAAACTCGCATGCTCAGCTCCTCTTAAAAGGCATTAATCAAAGAATTAAATATTGTATTTGATACGGTAATAATTTGTGATGCCGCTTGATATGCCTGCTGATATTTAATTAAGTCTGCTGCTTCTTCATCAATATTAACGCCTGATACAGACTGGTAACGTGCATTAGTTTGGTCTAATAGTCCTTGTTGCGTTTGTTGACCCACATCTGCTTGATGCGTTCGCGTAGCCACATTCGCTACTAATATCCCATAGGAGTCACCAAATGATTCTGTGCCACCATTTAATACTTTTGTTACTTGTAGTTCAGCCAAAGCTAACGCGTTACGATTATCACCTACCGAAGTAAAGCCACCGCTAGCACTATTCGTCATAGTAAAGCTATCGGTATCTGCAGGTACGCCTGACAAAGTAATGGTTAAGGGTGGCTTAGTTGCGCCAGTAAAGTCAGTGTGTGGTGCGCCTAATGCCGATAAATCTATTGATTTACCACTATCAGTAGCGGGGTCATAGCTAATCGTTGCTGTATCACCCGCATAACTAACAGTATATGTTTTTGCAACAGCATTAAAGCTAAATGTGAGAGGTGTATTCAATGCAGTCAATGCATTAAAGCCCACAGCTGAACCATCAACACTATTAAGTGCTATTGCTGCTGTTCCTGTATTTGCTGCCGAGGTAGTGGTCGCAATCGCTGAAGCGACAGCAATATCCCTAGGATCTGTTATGGCTAACCTAATATTCCCAGCATCTGGTGCAGGCGTACCTGTCGGCTCAAAGAAGTTTCCGCCAGCATTACCATCTAATGTTATACCAACTGCATGCTGAGCATTAATAGTCGTGACCATTCCAGCAGCTAAAGCATCTATCTCTGTTCTAGCAGGATCAATCACATCTTGGCGAACAGACAATAGCCCTCCCAATTGTCCACCAGTAATTTGAGATGAAATGTTTATTCCACCTGAACCATAGGTCACTTCTAATCGCGTGGTATCTGTTGGGTTAGGAATTGTATCTAAACTAGCAAAGCTAGTGCCTACAACTAATGCTTGTCCATTACCAATAAACACACTCTGGGCACCATTTGCTTCCTTAATAACTGATACCGATACTAACGATGAAAGTTGATTTATTAATTGATCACGTTGATCCAATAAATCATTTGGGCTTGCATTGGTACTTCCTGATGCTTCAATAATGACTTGGTTAAGTTCGGCAATACCTTTTGACAATAAGTTAATATCATCTACTGATGATTCCAGGCCTAAATTAACTTGCCGGTTATAAGCATCTAACTGCGTGTCAAGCGTGTTAAAGCGTTTTGCCAAAGTGTCCGCTTCCGTCAACATAATTTGTCTTGCAGGAGTAGAAGTAGGATCATCAGCTAAGCTCTGCACAGCATCAAAAAAACCTTGAAGCCCCGCACTTAATGACAGCTGAGGCGAACCTAATAAATCATCTACCTGCCTTGCAAAACTTGAAAAGGTATCTAACTGTCGCTCCTGAGAAGTAAAGGTGCGAACCTGTTCTGATAAAAAAGAATTAAATATCCGTTGAACGCTATCAACTTGAACTCCAGAACCAAAAAACTCGCCCCCTGTAGCGTTAGGTATACGCGTTGCTTGTTCTACTCTTTGACGGTTATAACCATCTGTATTAACATTCGCAATATTATGACTAGTTGTAGATAACGCAGCTTGCGACGTTGTTAACGCCGATGTACCAATATTTAGCATGCTCATTTTAAAGCCCTCTATCCGTCAATTTATCGACGATATTCATGAATGCTTCAACTGTTGCGAGAATTGTGCCACTGTAGAACTGTTCATAATTTTCTTAATCTTGTCGGCATAGGCTGGATCAGTTGCATAACCTGCTTTATGAAGTCCCTCAATAAATTCTTCTGGAGTATGTGTTTGTTTTAAAGCATCTTGATAGCGAGGTTGCGTTTGTAAAAAATCGACGTAGTCATTAAAGCTATCTTGGTATGATTCATATGATCTGAATTTAGCTTGTTCTCTAACTGCAACACCATCACGATATTCAATCGTACCTGTTGCAGCTGAATCACCTTGCCAGCGTTTATCCGCTTTAATATTAAATAAGTTATTACTCGATTGACCGTCAGCACTTTTAATCACATGCTTACCCCAGCCTGTTTCTAAAGCTGCTTGAGCTAAAATAACATCAGGAGATACACCCAATTTATCAGCTGCTTGTTTGGCCATAGGCAGCAGTTGTTGCACGAAGCTTTCTGGTGAATCGAAGACTAGCTCACTGTGTTTATTGACTTGTGAAACAGATTGTTTTGGCACCGTACTGATCGCTTGCTGCAATAGTGCAGGGTTAGTCATAACGTGCAATGCAGGCCTAAATTTCACAGTATCAATATTACTGGCAGAGTCGCCACTATAACTCTTCGGTTCATTATCAGGCTTTCCACCTAATTGTCGAATAATGGCATTTTGTAAACCTAAACCACCTTTTGATGATAAATCCATCGCCAATTGCTGATCAGACATGTCGCGATACATATCACTTTGAGAGCTATCAAACATACCTTCAACCAAACTAGCTTGACGCATGCTTTTCAACATCATTCCAGTAAATAAAGATTCAAACTGGGCAGCAACCTGCTTTATGGTTTCTTGATCAGTTTTATCTGCCGTTGCTGAACGTCGCAGTTCAGCAAGGCCTTTAAAATCAACCGATGTTTGAGCAATACCCGTATTAAGTGCCATGGCTTAGATAACCACTAGCCTGTCTCTTATACACATCTCCGAGCCCACGAGACTAGGCATGATCTC
>OJGP01000267.1_pt1 | contig 10344 bp, 10 predicted proteins | sample 1594701 | NCBI WGS metagenome assembly OJGP01 (sample SAMN05416863, study PRJEB24817) | seawater metagenome | isolation source: Sea water | place: Canada:Atlantic | collected 2013-11 | reverse complement strand
ATCCAAAATAATGAATGATTCATTTAATGTTCGACCACGCATATACGCTAGCGGCGCCACTTCAATCACATTACGTTCAATCAATTTAGCAACACGTTCAAAACCCAGCATTTCATACAAGGCATCGTATAAAGGACGTAGGTATGGATCCACCTTCTGACTCAAATCACCCGGGAGGAAACCTAGTTTCTCACCCGCTTCAACTGCAGGACGCACTAAGAGTATACGACGAACAAAATCACGTTCTAAAGCTTCAACTGCACAGGCCACAGCAAGATAGGTTTTACCCGTTCCAGCAGGGCCAATACCAAAGTTAACATCATAAGTCATCGCATTACGCAGATAGCTTTGTTGATTATCACCACGGGCTTTAACTAAACCTTTCTTGGTTTTAATCACCACTTCTGCTTGCTCAACAAAAGGGAGTGCTTCCTGCCCATCTGCTTGACGAATCGCTAAATGCACCATCTCAGGCACCAATACGACTTGTGCTGTTTCAGCATAAAGTTCATGGATCACTTCTTGAACAGTAGCCAATAACTCGGCCTTCGCAATAATTTGAAATTTGCAGCCTCGGTTATTAATCTCAACACCAAAACCACGCTCCATCATGCGTAAATGTTCATCAAGATGGCCACATAGATTGGCTAAACGAGGGTTATCTTCTGGGCTAAGTTCAAAGCTAATGCTGTCTAGTGACGGCGCAGTTGTTGTCAAAGTATGGGTCTCAATGTATTAAAGAATAACGCTATCGGCAAGTTTTTCGCCGCGCAGAGAATTACTATAGGCCTCAGTAATGTTTACATCAACAAACTTACCTAATAAGGCTTTATCGCCAACAAACATAACCGTACGATTATTTTCTGTTCGCCCGACCATTTCGCCTTCATCTCGTTCGCCAATGCGTTCAACCAACACACGCTGTGTCGTATTCAACATCGCTTCGCTATGCTTACGTTCTAATTGTAATAAGCGTGTTTGAACAGTCTGCAGTCGTTGTTTTTTGACTTCATCAGAAATAGAATCCGTAAAGGCTGCTGCTGGCGTGCCTGGTCGTGCGCTATAAATAAAGCTAAATGAATGATCGAACTCAACATCGTTGATCACATCCATTGTTGCTTGAAAATCGGCATCGCTTTCATCAGGGAACCCAATAATAAAATCACTCGACATACTTAAGTTTGGACGTACTTTTTTAAGTTGACGAATTTTTGCTTTGTACTCAATCGCCGTATGGCCACGTTTCATCATTGCTAAAATACGGTCTGAACCAGACTGAATAGGTAAATGTAAGTGATCCACCAGCTCCGGTACTTCAGCATAGGCTTGAATCAAACTGTCAGAGAACTCAACCGGATGTGATGTTGTGAAACGAATACGATCAATACCATCAATATCTGCCACATAGTGAATCAAGATAGCTAAATCAGCATAATCGCCTTCTTCAATCTCACCTTGATATGCATTTACGTTTTGTCCAAGCAAATTAATCTCACGCACACCTTGCGCCGCTAAAGCTTGAATTTCACGCAAAACACCACTAACGGGACGACTCACTTCTTCACCACGGGTATAAGGCACCACGCAGAAAGTACAGTATTTACTACATCCTTCCATAATCGACACAAACGCAGTCGGGCCATCGGCTTTTGATGCGGGTAAATTATCGAACTTTTCAATTTCAGGGAATGAAATATCAATGCTTGGTTTATGGCTAAGATGAACTTCTTCTAACATTGCCGGTAAACGGTGTAATGTTTGCGGGCCAAAAATAAGGTCAACATAGGGCGCACGACGACGAATTGCTTCACCCTCTTGGCTCGCTACACAACCGCCAACACCAATCACTAAACCGGGTTTATTGTCTTTCCACTTTTTCCAACGTCCAAGCTGATGAAACACTTTTTCTTGTGCTTTCTCTCGAATTGAACAGGTATTCAGTAATAAAACATCAGCATCTTCTGCAATATCAGTCATTTCTAACTGATGAGATTCTGCAAGGACTTCCGCCATCTTAGATGAATCGTACTCATTCATCTGACAACCAAAGGTTCTAATAAAAAGTTTTCCGGCCATGAAAATTAATCGTAAAAAAAGGTTAGATAGAATACTACCATTCTAGGCTTAACTCAAAACAAGTTATTGTTTTTATTAAAAACAGTCGGTAAATTAACCACTACATCACACCTGCCAAATAAAGAAAGGATTCGAATTATGGCAATAAAGGATTGGCCTGCGGACGAACGTCCCAGAGAAAAGCTATTACAACACGGCCCACAAATACTATCTGATGCCGAATTATTAGCTATTTTCCTGCGCACTGGCGTGACGGGTATCTCAGCTGTTGAACTCGCCCGAACACTACTCAGCAACTTTGGCAGCTTACGTGCTTTGCTCGAAGCCAACCAAAAACAATTTTGCAGTCAACACGGCTTAGGCCCTGCTAAATTCGTGCAACTACAAGCCGTGCTAGAAATGAGCCGACGCCATCTTGAATCTACCCTCACTCGTGGCGATGCTCTCACTGATGCCACCAGCACCAAACACTATCTACAACAACGATTACGCCAACATCAACATGAAGTGTTTGCCTGCCTGTTTTTAGATAATAAACATCGAATGATCGCGTTTGAAGAATTGTTTCGTGGCACCATTGATTCAGCCAATGTGTATCCACGTGAAGTGGTTAAGCAAGCGTTAGCTCATAATGCCGCCGCGGTTATTTTTGCTCATAACCACCCTTCCGGTATTGCCGAACCCAGCCAAGCAGATTACACGATTACTGAACGGCTTAAGTCAGCGTTAGCTACCGTTGACATTCGGGTATTGGACCATATTGTGGTGGGGGATGGGGAAGTGACTTCTTTTGCTGAGTTGGGAAAGATATAGTTACACTGAGTAATGATAAGGTAGGCTAACCGGAATAAACCTCCTTTTTCAAGAAAGGATTCTTAATAACATTAAGTTTAGAGAATTTATATTATGGGAAAAACACATAGCTACTGAATTTTACCTTACGGTAAGCAGCACGAAGCAGTCGTTTAATTAATGTCTGCTTCCGACGGTGACCTCAACTGGTCGATGCAACACATGCGTTAAATCGTTCTGCTGGTGTTTCAAATCCTAGCGTTTTGCGTGGACGTTCATTTAACTGTCGTGCTACTGCATTAAGTTTTGTTTGTGAGTGTACTGATAAGTCGGTGCCTTTTGGAAAATATTGTCGAATTAACCGATTAGTATTTTCATTAGATCCTCGTTGCCATGGACTGCGTGGATCGCAAAAGTAAACATCAATATTCGTTTCCAATGTAAACCGTTTATGATCTGCTAGCTCAGAACCTCTATCCCAAGTCAGAGATTTATAGAGTTCATCAGGTAGTTTCTTTGACTGTTTTATCAGTGCAGATACAACTGCTTCGGTTGTTTTTTGTTTTACTTTCACCATAATCACATAGCGAGAATGACGTTCAACCAATGTCGCGATGTAACTATTTTTTGAACCCGCAATCAGATCACCTTCCCAATGACCGGGTACGGCTCTATCTTCTACGGAGGCTGGCCGTTCACTAATTGATACGGCATCTTTAATTTTTCCAAGCCCCTTTTTTTAAGGCTTGCATGTTTAGAACGACGGATTGCTCGTTGTGTCCTGAGGTACTGTTGCAGCTCCTTTTTAAGCACGCCACGTGTTTGAATAAATAAACTACGGTATATGGTCTCATGCGACACTTGGCTGCTCTCATTGTTGGGGTAAGTTCTTTTTAGCCAGCCCGCTATTTGTTCAGGAGACCAATTTATCATAAGTTTTTTGGCTACCTTTCTACTTAACGATGGATTACAAGCCAGCTTACATTTCTTTGGCCGACAAGCTCGATCCCAAGCAGATTGATCTGCCATAGTAGCTCTATAATAATCATAACCTCCATTGCGTTTTATTTCACGACTAATGGTTGAAGGTGAACGTTTTAATTGGGTTGCCATGGCGCGCAAAGAGAGCTGCTTAACAATGCCTCTTGAAATTTCTTCCCGTTCGGAAAGCGTAAGCGACAGCTTTGATCGTTTGCGAGGCGCAGGACGGATACCTCCACTAGGAGATAACAAGCCGAATATAGAGGAAGATTCTCTATCAAATAAACGTCCAATAGAGCTTTGAGATTCACCTCGTTGCCAGCGATCCCATATCTCATTTTTTTGTTCCGTTGTATATTTTATACGTGTTCGATAAGCCATTTACAACACTCCATCTTTTTACATAAAGATTATAAGTGTTGCATCGACCAGTTGAGGTCACCACTCAAAGCGGATTGTTAGATTATTAAATTGTAGGTGAAAAAACTAATTGAAACGTATTGTAGTAAACCTATTTTGTCGGGTCACCTATTGCTCTATTTTTACGACCATGCAAAACTGAACTACGCAAATATCGTGTACGGTTTATTCACTCATTTACTTGATGATGAAACCTTAATCACAATAACGTTGCCAAATTCTTGATCAGTAACTGCGAGTAACTATCTGGATCGTAGTGATGATTATTGGGATCGCTATTCACCAACTGGTTGGAGATCACGCCATCTTGACCAATACACTCTCCATCAAGCATGAGATACGAAATACTATGTTGATCGCAAAATGACTGAATATAACGATTAAATTGCAGGGTTAAGGACGTTCTTTCACTAAGAGATGCTGTCACCTCTTTTCTCGCGTTAGCGACGTCACCCCAGTCATTGTCATCTTGGATGGTGGGTAAAGGTGTACTGATGCATACTACATCAAAACGTTTAGACACTTCTTTTAAGAAATTACCATAACTGGTGATGGCTCGCTCCATCATCACTGATACTGACTCTTGATACTTATTGGCGCGATACCAGATCACAAAACCAGTATCGACTTCACCTAACATGATAATAACGTGGTTTGCTACGGACTGATTGAGTGCTTTTTTAAAGATTGGATAGGCTTGTGTTTTGGTATTCGGATTTTCCAAGCCGGATGCTGTTGCCCCAATGACAGTAACCACATTAAAGATAATATCAGGAAAATGCCTTCTGAATGCGGGATGATTAAATATCGGCGTATGAGAATCTCCCAATACTAGTATTTCGTTCATATTTGATGATGCATCCATAGTGAGTATTCCTATGCAGGAATAGATTGGGATAACAATTTTTCAAATTCTAAAATGGGCACTGGTTTGCTAAATAGATACCCTTGATAGTGCATGCAACCCGAAGCAAATAATTGTTGCTGTTGCTCTTTCGTTTCTACACCCTCGGCAATAACATTTAATCCCAAACTATGTGCCATCGCAATAATAGTATGTACAATTGCTTGGTCGTTACTATCACTAACAAGATCATCGACGAAGGACTTGTCGATCTTAAGTTGATACAGTGGTAACTGCTTTAAATATTGTAATGATGAATATCCTGTACCAAAGTCATCTAATGAAAATTGAATACCCACTATTGCCAATGCATTCATTTTGCCAATAATGCCTTCGAGATTATTGAGTAACAGACTCTCTGTTAATTCGAGTTTGAGAAATGCGGGGTTAATGTCATAACTTTGAACAGCATACATTACTTTTTCAATAAAATCGGACTGATGAAATTGCTTGGCACTGACATTTACTGATAATGAGAGTTCAGCGGTTTGGTTATTTTGCTGCCATAATTTAAGCTGAGCGCATGCTGTATCAAGTACCCATTGACCTATCTCGATAATAATGCCCGAATCTTCAGCGATTGGAATAAAGTCTAGGGGAGGCACCAGTCCTCGTTCAGGATGAAACCAACGGATCAACGCTTCTGCCCCGACAGGTGTATTTGAGTTATCGACTTGTAATTGATAATACAATTGAAACTGTTGATACTCTAGCGCGTCACCTAAATCTCGCTCTAACGCAACACGTTCATTGAGGCTATTCTGCATCTGTGGATCGAAGAAACGCAAAGCATTGCGTCCATCCTGTTTAGCCTGATACATGGCAATATCAGACTGTTTTATCAACTCGTCAACGCTTGATTCATGAGCTAGAAATAGCGTGACGCCCATACTGCTGCTACTGGATTGTGTATGCTGAGCGATAATATAGGGCTGATTAAGAGAGTCCAAAATATTATTCGAAATATTCTTTACTTCAGTAGCCGCCGCAATGGAGCTTTTACTTAAACCTTCCAGTAGGATTACAAATTCATCACCGCCAAAGCGCGATACTGTATCACCCTCACGGACACATGAAAGTAATCGTTTAGCAACCTGTTGCAGCAGTATATCCCCCTTGTCATGGCCTAGTGTGTCGTTCAGCGATTTAAAGTGATCAAGATCAAGAAATAACACGGCGCCATGATGTTTATTACGAGCACTGAATACTAATGCTTGGTTTAACCTGTCATGAAGTAGCCGTCGGTTTGGTAACTGTGTCAAGGGATCAAAAAATGCAAGATGTTCGATCTTAATCGCATCAGCCTTGTTTTGACTAAGGTCTTCAACCATCGCTATAATATAATCGATACTAGCATCTTCTTTGTGAACACAACGAACCACTATCTTGGTTGGGATGACTTTACCTGTTCGACTAATAAATCGTTTTTCTATGCTGTACCCATCAATTTCATTTGCCAACAATTTGTTGAACTGTTCAACATCGGCAGCCAAATCATCTGGATGAGTCAGTTGGGCCCATGTCATATCTTGTAGCTCTTGCTCAGAATATTCCAGCATGACGCATAAATAACGGTTAATGCTGATCCAAACTTTTTCTGGCGAAGTAATGGTTAAACCAACAAGATCTAATGAGTAAAAGGAGGCAAGCTGTGCCTCTCGCTGCGCCAAACTGTCCAGCATACTATTGAATTGTCTCGCGAGTAGCGCAGCTTCATCATCACCAGACATAACTACGCGCAAATTAGCACCAGCTTGCACCTCATCGGCCACTAGTTGGATCATATTCAAGCGGCGAGTCAAATAGCGACTAGCTAGAGAAGCAATGATTGCAACAAATAAAATGGCTGTTAACGCATAAAAAAGACCATTTCTTCTGATTTTTATGATTTCAGCGAGGTAAGGCCCACGATCTAAACTGATGCGTACCCTACCAATTTTCCTATCGGCTAACATGATGGCTTTTGTGACAGCTATCATATTTGCCGATAGCTGTACGCTTTGATGTTCTGATTTATATTGAGGTTCAGTGATGTACAACCCCACTTTACTTTTATCGGTATGTGCCAATACTTGTCCGCGTAAGCCAAGCACAATAGCGTGATTTAAATTAGGATAGCGCGATACGCCATCGACTATTTCTTGCAGCCCACTGAAATCCCGTGAAGCAACCCAAATTGCCGAAGATGTAACTAAACTGTCAGCAAGCGCGATTGCTTGTTCTTTATTTTGATTCATCTCCACAGTTTGTTGGCGATTTGTAACATTCCAGATAAACAGAGCCATTGTTAATGCCACTGTCAGTGTCATCCCGAAAATCAGTTGTCGGCGTAATGTGCCAAGTATGAATTGATGTAGTTTTTCTAACATTACTGATTTTCCACTGGGCGCACGACTTCCTCGAAGTGTTTAATATAGTCACGGACGATACTGTAGTCGGCATCATTGGCCGAATATATACGGTCAGTTTCCATGCCAGAGAGAATATCTTGGCCCTGTGGCGTATCAGCCAAGCCCACAAGTATATTTTGTACCTGCTTACTAATGGCCTCAGGGACATCATCGCGTACCATCACCGAGTTATTTATCAGTGATGGAGTTTGCCAAATAATTTTGAGTTGTTTCGCTTTTTCAGGGTGATCTTTTTGAAATAATCGCCATGGTGGTGGCCACGTAGCACCCACAGCTACTTTTTCAAGATAGACATTCATAATAGAGGATTCTTGAGATCCAACGTATAGGTTCTGAATATCCTGATTAATATCGATCCCATGAGTATATAAAAAGTACTGTGGCATAATAGCGGCGGCGAGTGCGGTAGCAGCAGGATAACTGACTACCTTGCCATTCAGATCCTTCGGTACCTTGATATTGCTGTCTTTACGAATAATAAATATCCCCTTAAAATCACTGGCATCTCCTGCCATTCCAATGACATGATAATTTCTATCCATCGCTTGTAACGTTTGCCATGGGTTAGGTACTAAAAACGCTGGCTCGCGAGCACGGAATTTCTTTTCGTATGTTGGGTAGTCTCGTGACGCTTCCAATTCAAGCTGCACACCTTGTAGATGACTATTGATATAGTCAACCAGCGGCTGATAAGCTTCGAAAAGCTTTTGCGGATTGTGTAAGGGATGAATAGCGAGGCGATACATTACCACAGCGTCTTCAATCGGAGCAGTACTATACTGTAACGCATTGTCAGTGGCTGGTTGGTCGCAAGCTGTCAGAAATATAGCAAGCGTCGTCAATAGAATGATTAATTTATTCATAAACAAAATCTAAATGATGGGGTTTGATATTACTCTGTATTTTCATTCGGTGCATTACATGGAATGATACTAGCCTAAACACTTGACCGTTTCTGGCACATTGTCGACGTAAAAAGAAATAGCTAAACTTGTTCAAGATCATAGTAGAGGCTTACTGATTCTTAAAGCCTCACCCTCAACCCCATGTTATCACAGCCAAAAACTAGGCTATTTGGTGGAAATAAGTGGACGAGTGTTTGATCATTCAATTCTTCCCATGCTCGGCTTCGCATAAAGGGCATTTGTGGGTTTCTTAGCAAAACTAAGATAAGTAAACTCTAGTCGACGTCAAACGGCTTCTCAGCAAATACCTTCTTCCCGGTGATCATCGCCGAAACCAGCCCATTACGTTCACGCAGTTCAGAAACTAGCACGCCAACAAGATGCAAAATAACTGCGCCTAATAAAATGAAAAACACATAATAATGCATCGTAATAAACGGCTTTCTAAAATCACGCATTTCCTTATAGGCCTCAGCATTGATACCTTCTTTAGAATACGGTTTCACTAATTCAACCGTTGTTGAGTCCGTTGCAACCCACTCTTTAATCGTGTTACCAAGCGGCGCCATATAGACATCGGTACCGGCCAAAATGAGACCAGTAATCGCTTGTAATGACATTAATAAAAACAGCAAAGCGACCATTAAACGAGCAATCGGGTTATGCCCCAAAAAGCCAACCAGTTTATTGTGTTTAGCACCGTCAATATAGGCTTTTAATTGCTCCTTATATTCACTACCAAACGGTAAAGCCATTTTCCAACGAGCAAAGCGACTACCGATAAAGCCCCATATAATTCGCCATACTAAATTAATGGCAAATACATAACCGACATAAACATGAATTGTTTTTAATATGATTTTACCGTCATTAGTCACGCCCAAGCCTTTGGCATTTAAAATCACTGTGCCAATTGCAATCAATGCCAATACGCAAAATACATTTAACCAATGAAAAATACGGACAGTACGATCCCAGACTGGGTATGACGTTAACTTCGCTGTTGCTGCGCTCATTTTCTTATCCTCGTTACTATTGCTCTTTAGGCATTAAACCACGCGATTATTAACTGAACCTTAAAAAACATTATAGAAAATACGACATTTTACTTTTCCTGCTTTTCTTTTTCATGTTCATCTAATCGACAAAATTGGCCTTTAATCTCAGTTATTAGTGGTGTGATTTCTTCATGCAGTTCGATATGGCTCTGCCACCATTGGCGTAAAAAAACTAATACCTGCTCTGGCTCTCTATTAAGGATAGCTTCTTTACACACCGTCTTAAAATCCTCAATTACTTTCGAAGAATCCTCAATGTAGGCATCAAGATCTGGGTAATTAGCAGCACGCAAGATCCCCTCTTCTGTTGCCGCATGGAACCGCATATAACTTATACAAATCTTTACTGTTGGCATTAAGGCCTCTAGTCCCTGCCCTTGCTGCAGAAAATAATGTAAGGAATTAATCGTAGCCAACACACCTCGATGCTGCTCATCAATGATCGGTTCAGCTTGAATAAAAGAGTCATGCCACACTATAAATAAAGACTTCTGCATTTAGTTTTCTCCCTAACAATTATACTGAAAAAGGATATCGAATAGGTTCGTGGCATTCGTAGCCTATGACTTCAAAATCATCCAGTGATACCCATGACTCAAGATCTTCTAATGATTTAATATCTGGATTAATAATTAATTGTGGTGATTCAAGCGGTGTGCGTTTTAGTTGCACATCTCTCATTAACTCAAGCTGGTCCTCATAAATGTGAGCATTCACTATCTTATGATAGGCTGTACCTGCCTTATTACCTGTCTCTTATACACATCTCCGAGCCCACGAGACTAGGCATGATCTCG
>OJGP01000260.1_pt1 | contig 10650 bp, 6 predicted proteins | sample 1594701 | NCBI WGS metagenome assembly OJGP01 (sample SAMN05416863, study PRJEB24817) | seawater metagenome | isolation source: Sea water | place: Canada:Atlantic | collected 2013-11 | reverse complement strand
ACGAGATCATGCCTAGTCTCGTGGGCTCGGAGATGTGTATAAGAGACAGGTGAATCAGGCGCCGAGTCAGGGATCGCCGCCTTCCGCCGCATTCAGTTTACCCCCGATCTGTTGCCTTCGGATGTCACCGGCGTGCCGATATTCGACCCAAGTAATAATAGCTTTCATTTCCGCCGCGGCCCTCTTTTTGCTCATGTTGTGCTAGCCGACGAGATCAATCGCACCTCGCCAAAAGTGCAATCGGCGATGCTCGAAGCGATGGGCGAGAAACAAGTTTCTGTCGACAACACAACCTATCCACTCGGCGAATTATTCTTCGTTATTGCTACTCAGAATCCGCTTGATCTGGTTGGCACTTACCCGTTGCCGACCCCTCAGCTGGACAGATTTTTATTCAAACTCACCATGCAGCATATCGATCGCGAGGCTGAACTCGAAGTCTTATCCACTCACCTTGATCGACAACAAACATTCCATGACGACGAGGCCGCGCACAGCCGCACAGTAAGTCAGATTGACCTATTGCATGCGCGGAGGATTATCGATTCTGAAGTCGAAATAAGCAGCGCAGTAAAAGTCGCTTTAGTTGATATCTCTCGGGATTTGAGAAGCGATCCACGCGTTCTGCAAGGAAACTCTACCCGCAGCATTGTGCTTATGCTGCCAGCGTTGAAAGCCGCTGCCGCATTGGACGGCCGCAACTATGTGAGCGCAGCCGACATAGAAAAACTGCTGCCCCGTGTCTTCGCCCACCGCTTAGAACTCGCCCCAGGTGCCGGAGATGTGAACGCGCTGCTTCGCGAACTCATGCTGCCTTCGATGGAGCAACTCGCTAGATCTACCCTACGCTGAGGCCTAAGAGTGATGGGACTGCGCCGAAAAAAGCACCAATCAACACATGAGCGGTCTCAGCACGTTAAGCAAATTTTATTGCTCGGTGCCGTCGTATCCGCATGCTTAAGCTGCGGTGCTACAGGCCAAAATCTTAGCGATATTGAATTGCCTGCGCCGGAAATTTGTTTTGGCCTTCGCTCGATTGTCGAGCCCGAAGCCCTTGCCGTCTGCAGTGCGCTCGATGCCAGTCAACGTATCCGTGCGCGCGAGCTTGCGGAACAATGGCTTACTTCTGCACCAACCTCCTCCGCTGCACACTACACGCTCGCCGAGGTGTTGCTCACCGTCGAAGGCAATGTGCCGCGCGCGCTTTTCCACCTTAACCAGGCTGAGGCAAACAGCAAAATTCGCTCATTCGATCAGATGGTCGGGGCAGGCACCGATCTCCCCGAAGGTTCAGCGCCCGAGACACCACTGTGGCATTACCTCACCCTTAATCAACTGTCTTCGGTGCATCAACTCATCGGCAATCAAGAAGAGTCTCTTCGCTATCTCGATGCCTTGGCCGAAGCGTATGGGGTCGACCTCGAACCCTATAAAGGCTGGCCTTTAATCAAACTAGGCCGCTTCGAGGACGCCCGGCAAAGCGCGCTTCGCGTCCTTGCCAAGGATGACGTCGACCGATTTTCCGAAGCGCAGGCGTGGAACACACTCTGTGCAGTAGAACTCAGCGCCCCTCAAGAGTCGCGGGCTGCACCCGCCTGTGACAAGGCGCTCGAATTAGACGAGGCTGCGCAAAATACACGAGAAGAATTAAGCACCGTCACCCTTACAAACGCCGCAGAAGTCGCCTTGAGCAGGCTGCGCATCGATCAAGCTGAGCGTTTAATAGACAGAGCGACGCGCTACCCAAACCCGAGCAGTGTTTCTAATCCTTGGATACAGAAGCTCTACCTTACGCTCGCACAAGGTCGGTTCGACAATGCGCAGAGCGCGTTAGAACAAATGCTCGTCTGGCGGAACAGGCAAGATCCGCTTATTGGTGTTAGCAATCGCGCCGAACACTTTCTTGCCAGTGCGACTTTTTTACTGCTCGCCGGATACACTGAAGAGGCTGCGCGGCTTGCCGAATCCGCGTTGAATCAGCCCGATCGCAATGGCAATTTTAGCGCCGACGATGCACAGAAAGATGCGATTGCGGCATTGCTTACCGCCCTCGCCTTTCGCGCCGACTATGAACGCCAGCTAGAATTTGCAGCGGCTCAAGAGTGGGGAGTCAGACTCTCTGCCACCGCCTCGGCGCAACTCACTCGACTTGCCGCTTGGCGCGCGGGTCGCCGAGCAGCGTCACTTTTCGCTAACGCCGATACCATGCGAAATCGCCTGCGTCCCTATGGCCCGCTCGACGTTCACATACCCGAATGGATAGAGCCTGAAATCGCACGACTGCTCGGCGCGGGTGTCTTTACCTCGCTAATCGAAGACGCAGAGACCCGGGGCTCTTTCAGCGGCGCGCAGGGCTACAAACACTCTTTCGCTACCGAATCTGCGGCTCTGCGACACGATTCTGACGGAGTGATTGATGAAGGCACACTCGCCCTCTCACTGCTACCCGATGCCGAAGCGATGCTCCGCGCGCGAGTCCAGTGGCATATGGCTCGCGCGTATTGGCTAAAAGGCGACAGCGGCTCGGCGCGCAGCTTTTTTAGCGCCTCACTGCGCCAAGACCCAAGCCTTGCTCGCCGACTCGGCGCAGGCATTCCTGTCGCCATTAGTCATGACGGCACACCCTCCGCACTCGCGTTAGCTGATAGGTTATCAATCTCACCTCGTTTTGAGGCATCACCCGAGGGGCTAGCATTAGAGATAAGCGCAAACATCCTTTGCCTTCGAGGCAGCGAAGAGGCAGTGATTTCATGCTACACTCCTGCGCGTAAAAGCGAGTCAATTACTGGTGATTCCCCAGCCATCCTCTCTCTACCTCTTGCTAACGATAGCGCCTTGGTCGCCGTTGAGTTTCAGCGCCAACTATTCGGTATTGGCGTCGAGCTGAGCAAAGCTCAACGATCGGCAATTATGGGCGCGAGCGTAGTATTGAGATCGCAGAGTTACGGCAATGACACCTCGCTACCTGATTTTTAAGCCGGGCGATTGAGCAGATCAAATTGCACAAACTTAGGTAAGACGGTCTGTAAATCAGCGCGTGACTGAGCGACTGGGGATTAGACGACACCTTTACTGCGCGCCACAACGTGGCTCGCCACGGGAAAATTGTGAACATTGAGAATACTCTAGCCAAACGAGTCATCATCCTTCTCGCGGCAACCTCGGCGCTCGGCCCTACCGCAATGCAAATATTGCTCCCTGCGATTCCGGTTATCAAAGAAACGTTCGCCGTCAGCGCCGAGGTCGCGCAGCTCACTCTCAGCCTGTCCATGCTCGCGATTGCGATTGGCACTCTCACCTATGGGCCTCTCTCGGATCAGTTCGGCCGGCGGCCTATTATGCTGCTAGGCCTGTGCATAACCATCATCGGCTCGCTTTTCTGCTATTTCGCCAACACGATCGAGATGCTGATTCTCGGCCGAATTATTCAAGCGTTTGGCGGCGCTGTCGGGCTTGTGCTTGCGCGCGCAATCGTACGGGATGTGTATGGCCCTGAACAGGCCGCGCGAGTGATTGCAACACTCGTTATGGTGATGGTAGTGATGCCCATGCTGTCGCCCGCGCTAGGCGGTGAACTGATGCATCGCTTTGGCTGGGAGTCGGTGTTTCTTGTCATGGCAGTACTCAGCCTCGGCATTCTGCTCGTGCTGCGCTCCTCTCTCGTCGAAACGTTGGCAGAGCCGGTGCCTTTCGACGGTGTCGGTGCGATGCTTGGTAACTTTGCCCATCTATTTCGCTCACGCGCGTTTCGAGGCTATGCCTTCTGCGTAAGCTTTGTCTCTGTGGTGTTTTTTGCCTTCATCTCGGCTGCGCCCGAAATCATGATCACGGTGCTCAACCGCCCTCCTACAGAATATGGTTACTATTTTATTATGGTGCCGCTAGGGTTCATGGTCGGCACTTATGTTGCGCGTCACTTTGGCCGGACTCTCGGTATCAATCTTTTAATTATGCTCGGTGCCAGCATCGGCATAGTTGGTATAGTCAGTGCCATCGTTTTGCAGCTCCTCGGCTTTCACCACCCACTCGCGCTTTTTATCCCTGTCGCCATCGCTGTGCTCGGCAATGGCATCACACTGCCTAATGCACAGGCTGCGGCGATTAACGAATTTCCTCGTTTCGCGGGCACCGCGTCGGGATTGACTGGATTTTTACAGATGGCTTTTTCGGCTATCGCGGCACAACTTGTCGCTGTTATCTTTAACGGTACGGTGTATCCGCTGTTGCTCATGATGCTCGCCGCGTCGATCGCCTCGCTGCTTTTTTTCTTGGCAGGGACACGAGAAGTTGGCGCAAAAGTCGTCAACAGCCAAAGCTAGAAAGGACCATACGTCGGCTACAGACTGCGCAACTGCTCGCAGAAGCCTTGCTCATCTCGCAAACACCGCAGATCGAGAATGAGTGAACCATCCGAGAGGCGTCCTATTATAGGCTTCGGTAATGCACGCAGCGTTGCCGCCAGCTCGGTCAGTCCAGCATCGCTCTGTCCTGAGCGCAGTGAGATGGCGATCGCACGGCTCGGCATCAGTTCCAACGGGAGCGCGCCGCTGCCAATCTGACTCTTGCAATCGAGTCCGTCAGTAACAAACTCCTCACCGACTGCCTCACGCACTACTGGTAGCACTCGCTGCACAGCTTTTTCGATGTCATCGACTGACCGCGTTAAATCCGCCAGCAGTGGCAATCGCTGAGGCAGAGACTCTGGATCTCGGTACAGCTGCAAGACTGACAACAATCCTGCCAGCACCGTTTTGTCGACTCTTAAGGCGCGCTTGAGGGGGTTCGCTTTAATGCGCTTAATGAGATCAGCCCGGCCAACAATGATTCCAGACTGCGGCCCACCAAGCAGTTTATCGCCGCTAAACGTGACCAGATCAGCACCCGCCTCGACCGTCGCCCTGACTGTGGGTTCAGGCGGCAGTCCAAAGCGGGCCATGTCGACCAAACAGCCACTGCCGAGATCCGACACAAACGGAATATTCGCGCCATGGGCAATGGCGGCAAGCTCGGCTTCGGGCACCGCGCTGGTAAAGCCACGTATCTCGTAATTACTCGCATGCACCTTCATCACCAACGCTGTTTGCGGCGATAGTGCCGCCTCGAAATCGCGCGCATGGGTCCTGTTAGTCGTGCCGACTTCGCGAAGCTTAGCGCCCGCACTTTCCATCACATCGGGAATGCGAAATGCACCGCCAATTTCGACCAGTTCACCGCGCGAGATGATGACTTCCTGTCCTAACGCGAGCGTGTTGAGCAACAGGACAACGGCAGCCGCATTGTTATTAACCACGGTTGCAGCCTCGGCGCCCGTCAGCTCGCAGATCAGAGCTTCGAGATGCGAATCTCTGTCGCCGCGCTTACCTGTCTCTAAGTTGTATTCGAGATCAACCGCCTCACCCGCTGCGATGGCCATAGCCGCTATCGCCGAGTCGGGGAGTCTTGATCGGCCGAGATTGGTATGGATAACCGTGCCCGTAAGATTAAACACAGGCCTAAACAGAGGTTTAAATTCTTGGCCAATGCGCGTAACTGCAGCCTCTGCGACGCGCTCGGCGACGACTTCTCGAGAGAGGCTCAAATACTCAGCCGCGTCGCTCGCCATAGCACGCCGGAGAATGTCGACCTCGGCTCTAATCGCAAGTTTTACCGGCTCTCGACCTAAGGCAGCGATTGTTTGCTGCAGCGAAGGCTGCTTGAGAATCGTGTCGACCGGCGGGATTAGCGCGAATACTCGTTGATCTGTCATTACTTAACTCTACTGCTCGGTAGTTGATTCATATTCTCTGCACAAGCCAATAGGAATAGCCGCCACAGGATAGAAACGATGACGACAATGTACGGAATAGTCGTTTAGCGCGCAATCAGGACTTAAACTAAGCAACCGTTTATGAGATAAAGCTGCCAATAGAAAAATAACTAATTCGACGACCGTGATGGGGATAAAGAATAATGCAGGCTAGAAAACAACCGCTAATTATTGCCAACAACTTCCATCCAGCCACAATCGAGGCATTAGATGCCGCTTACGAGACGACTCACCTTTGGACTCTCGATGAGGCCGAAAAAAAAGCGAAGCTTGCCGAATTAGAAGGACACTGTGTCGCCGCTGCGTCGGCGTCTTGGGCGACCGACCCGCTTCTCTACACTCTCGATTCTCTGCAAGTGATTGCCTGTTTCGGCGTTGGCGTCGATGGGATTGATTTCACCGAAACCGATCGCCTCAATATCCGTGTGACTAACACTCCGGGCGTGCTCGACGATGCCGTGGCAGATATCGCACTCGGCCTCATCATCGCTTGCTCTCGGAAATTTATTCTCGCCGATGCGTTTGTGCGCAAGGGGCAATGGAAAAAAGGCCCCTTACCGCTCGGACAAAGCCTCGCTGGCAAGACACTCGGCATCGCAGGCCTCGGCCGCATCGGCCAAGAGATCGCCAACAGAGCGATGGGTTTCAAACTCAACATCGCCTACCATAATCGCCGCCCCAAAGACTGTGATTATACTTACTGTGAATCTCTCAATGAGCTTGCGAGCCACAGCGATATTGTTGTTAACGTGCTCCCAGGTGGGCCCGCAACGCGCAAGATACTGGACGCTTCATTTTTCGACTGTCTTGGCGCGGAAGGTACTTTTATCAATGTCGGACGCGGGCAAAGCGTCGATGAGGCTGCGCTAGTACAGGCATTGCAGAACAGGACTATCGCGGCCGCCGGTCTCGATGTCTACGACCAAGAACCCGGTGTACCAGAGGCATTGATCGCTTTGGACAACGTTGTGCTTTTGCCTCACATTGGGAGTGCGACGGGTGAGACACGGACCGCGATGGGCGACCTTGTCATCGGGAATTTGGCGTCGTTCTTTGCCGATCAAACACTGGTGACTGAATTCTTTAGCAGCTGAGGACAACAAGCACAGCACGGCATCCATTAGTCTCTGACATAGAAGTAGATGTACCTAGCCTCGGGGTCATATCGCATTTCCTCGTCTCCGGTGAATACTCGCGGATCGGTCAGATCTATCTCGACAAACAAATCTCGATAGGACGGGCTCAGCGAGTTGTACACCACCTCTTGAACAATGAGCAGGTGAAAATGCTCAAGGTCGAGTTTGGCTGCGTGCTCGCTGAACAGGTCAAACAGTTGTGGTATTTTTCGCAGCTCTTGATACTTGGCCGCCTGAATTATTGCTTCACCATACAGGTCGTATGAGCGAATATCCCCACTCTGAAAGGTGCCCTGAATCGAGTTATAGGCGAGACCAATAGACGCCTTAATAGGGCGCGAGTAGTTAAATTTCTCAAGGTTAGTATTAAATGCATCCAGCATAGCCAGGGCGGCAGAAACTGCGCCATCTGCAAGCACCCCTGTTTCCGATGACAGAAAGGGATAACCCACTGTGCTGATGTAGCCATCGCCGGTTTCCTTTAACCGAAAGGCACGTGACCGCAACGGATTTTTCTCATAATCTTGCATGCATATCTCTAAGAAAGATTCGAACACACTCATGAAAAATTCTTGCGTTTTCTCGTGTTTGATTTCCGTAGATCTCTGCACATCAAACACACTAACGATCGCCTTGCTCTCCTTTAGCGGCATTGTCACTTCTAGCTCATCCCCCTGCTTAATCATATCAAGCTGATGTGGATATACTAATTTAGAAAGCTGTTTACAAAGGTGTTTCCGGGCACTCTCATTGGTAGTTCTAGAATAGAAGCGAACTCTAATTCCATCATAATGCATCCAACTCACGAGCGAACCCAACAAAAAAACCTGCAGCAGGTGTAGAATACTGATCGCAAAAAAATCTTTATCTATCCAGTAAATCAGCGCAGAAAATAAAATGACAAACAACAGATTTCTAATGATTGTGACCTGATACGCTGCATGGTAAGAAAATGCGGCAACTATCAGTGGCATGAAATTCATTTGCGACGCTAGAGTGCTACTGACCATCTCTCTCTCGATTTGCGTGCCAACATTGTCGAACAACACAGAGCTAAACAATCCAAAACTCAGCAGCCACATGGCACCAATCGTGTCTATAACAATTGGACTATACTTTTTCATGGCAGAGTAAAAACTTACCGCAATGGAGAACACCACCCCTACCATAATAGGCAAGATATAGGCCAAAAGAGCTAGCGAAGCTGAGGGGTTATTTACCTGCAAGGCATACCTAAACGTTGCAATCGTTGTGAACAGCATGAGGGCAACGAACGCCCCGCCTCTCCATCCACAAATAAGTTGTGACGCCTCATCACAAAGTTCATTATTAAATTCTTTCAGATGATCTCTGCAATAAGCCGAGTATCTCTGCGATTTGTTCCTGGCGCCTAGCACGGCCATCTCTTCTCAACCCTCGATTGTTGCTCTTCTGCATTGGTGCCCTTTCTCTCTATCCATTCTGGCTGTAGGCGCGAAACAGGCTCGAAATTTGGGATATTTAATTAGGGAGTTACAGATTAGAACTGAAAAAAAGCAGATTTCTCTCACTTCTCTCGCTAACTTGTCTAAATCACTATTTTAAAGTGGCGTTTAAGCGCTAGATTTTGGAAGGCCATTGATTTACTCTCATTCTTTTCGGATACGGCGTGCTCGTATTCGCGACCTAAGAAAACAACCCGCTAGCAGACTCCAACCCCAACGTATCAATATCCAAGCCGAGCTCAGACTCTTGGTTAGAGGGTATTGCGGCGATATCGCTTGAGGTGAGCTCTTATCAATGCGGGCTAGTAGCTTATTTGAAGGTAACCGAGAGTCATGAGCAAAACCACTAAGGCCGTAGCAAAAAAGCAAGTAAAAACAAAAGCCTCGACGAAGAAAGGGACCGCTAAAAAAAGTATCTCAACAAGTTACGTTTACGCGTTTGGTAAGAAAACCGATGGCAATGCCACGATGCGTGACCTCCTAGGCGGCAAAGGCGCAAACCTTGCCGAAATGGCGTCGATAGGTCTTCCTGTTCCTCCAGGGTTCACGATCAGCACCGAAGTCTGTGGTTACTATTACGACAACGGCAAAACTTACCCAGCTTCTCTCTCTAAATCGGTTCTGAAAGCGATCAAACAAATCGAAAGTCAACTGGGTAAGAGCTTTGGCGGGCGCAGCAACCCCCTGCTGGTCTCTGTTCGCTCCGGTGCGCGCGACTCGATGCCTGGCATGATGGACACAATCCTCAATCTAGGACTCAACGACGTAACGGTTGAAGGTCTCGCCGAGATCTCCGGCAATTCGCGTTTTGCTTGGGACTGCTACAGGCGTTTTATTCAAATGTACGGCGATGTCGTGATGGGTGTTCAAGCGCGCTCAGAGGAAGAGGAAGACCCCTTCCACGAAATCCTTGAGAAGATGAAGCGTAAACTCAAAGTTGAGACCGATAGCGACTTGAGCACCGAAAACCTAAAAGCGCTCGTCGACCAATACAAGGCCTTGATTCGCAAACGCACTCGTTCTGCTTTCCCGCAGGATGTGTTCGAACAGCTATGGGGCGCGACAAGCGCCGTGTTTAGCTCATGGCGCAATGAACGCGCGATTCTCTACCGCCAGCAATACGCAATTCCTGCCGAGTGGGGCACCGCTGTAAATATTCAAGCCATGGTATTCGGTAATGCTGGCGACGATAGCGCAACGGGCGTTGCCTTTACCCGCGATCCAGCCAATGGCGAGAAAGTGTTTTACGGTGAATACCTCATCAACGCCCAAGGCGAGGACGTTGTCGCAGGCGTGCGAACGCCAAACGCGATCGCAAAGCTCGCGGACGAACTGCCACAGAGCTACCGCGATCTCGAAAAAGTACGCAACAAATTAGAGAAGCACTTCAAAGACATGCAAGACTTCGAGTTCACAATCGAAGGGGGTCGTTTGTTCATTCTGCAAACCCGAAACGGCAAGCGAACCGGCCTAGCCGCCGTCCGTATCGCCGTCGAAATGCAGCGCGAGCGTCTCATGAGCCAAGAAACTGCGCTCTTGAAAATCCCTGCAGAGTCTATCGACTCACTGCTTGTCCCCGTTTTCGACCCCAAAGCGCTCAAAGCAGCGCCGATTATTGGCAAAGGCCTCCCTGCAGGCCCGGGCGCTGCGACAGGTCGCATAGCCTTTACCGCAGCGACTGCCGAAGCTGAAACGCGCAAGGGCAATAAGGTAGTCCTGTGCCGCAATGAAACCTCGCCTGATGACCTCAAAGGCATGCTGCACTCTCAGGGAATACTGACATCTCGCGGCGGCGTCTCGTCACATGCGGCCCTTGTCGCTCGCCAGTTGGGCAAAGTGTGTATCTGCGGTGCTAGCGAAGTGGTAATCAACTACGAGAAAAAGACCCTCACCGCGGGTAAAGTTGTTCTCAAAGAAGGCGATTACATCTCGATAGACGGCAGCACTGGCCTTATTTACAAAGGCATGATCGAGAGCGCCGATTCTGAAGTGAAACGTGTGCTCGAAGGCGGCCTCAAAGCCAATAAGAGCTACACTTACGAGCTTTTCCAGACGGTAATGAGCTGGGCCGACAAGCACCGTACACTCAATGTTCGCACCAATGCCGACACGCCAGCGATGGCGAAACAGGCAGTAGCTTTCGGCGCCGAAGGCATCGGCCTGTGCCGAACAGAGCACATGTTCTTCGACGGCGAGCGCATCGACATCATGCGCCAAATGATTC
>OJGP01000256.1_pt1 | contig 10705 bp, 10 predicted proteins | sample 1594701 | NCBI WGS metagenome assembly OJGP01 (sample SAMN05416863, study PRJEB24817) | seawater metagenome | isolation source: Sea water | place: Canada:Atlantic | collected 2013-11 | reverse complement strand
TTTTTTCAAGCAGAAGACGGCATACGAGATCATGCCTAGTCTCGTGGGCTCGGGCACCACACTCATGGCCGCCGAGCAAACCCACCGCCGTTGTTACGGCCTGGAATACGACCCCCGATATATAGACCTGGCGATCAAACGCTGGGTGGAACGTACCGGAGGCATCCCCGTTCACCTGGCTAGCGAGTTGACCTACGGGCGGCTCGCTGAGCAGCGTGAAACCTCCCCTGCAACTGAATAGGAGTACGACATGAAAGAAACCAAGGACTACGAGGTGGGTTATCAAAAGCCACCGAAGCAGTCCCAATTCAAGCCCGGTAAGTCGGGAAACCCAATGGGCCGCCCAAAAGGGACAAAGGATCTTGCGACAGACCTCCGCGAGGAGCTCTCACAGATGATCCAAGTCACCGAGAACGGCAAGCCCCAAAGGATCAGCAAGCAACGTGCTGTGCTCAAGGCCCTGTCCGCCAAGGCAGTGAAAGGTGATACCCGTGCAATCGGCATCATCCTGAATCTGTTGCCTAGTGTGGAACAGGCCGAGAAGGAACTGGATGAGACACAGACGCTGAGCAAGAGCGATCAGACGATTCTTGTGGACTACTTAGCGAAAAACATTAGATAGGAGGTGACAACTGATGAATAAATATGACGAAGACTATGAGGTATTAATGGCCTTGGTTCGAAGCGACCTGAATATCCATATCCGAAAGACTTTCCTCACCGTTTCGCCTGCAGATGACTACATGGAAAACTGGCATATCCAGGCTATGGCTTATCACCTGCAACAGGTATTGGACGGCAAATGTAAGCGATTAATCATTACCATGCCGCCACGACATGGTAAGTCGATCGCCACCAGCGTGGCCTTTCCGTCCTTCATCCTAGGGCATCGACCCGATGCGAGGATTATCGGGATGAGTTACTCACAGGATCTCGCCACAAAGTTCTCGATCGACACCCGTACGGTTATGGATCAGCCTTGGTATTTGAACGGTTTTCCTCAAACCCGTATCCGTAAAAAGCAAGATACACAGGAGGGCTTTTTCACGACCCGCCTGGGCTATCGTATGTCGACCTCTGTAGGCGGCTCATTAACAGGGCACGGTGGTGATTTCCTCATTATCGACGACCCACACAAAGCCGAGGAGGCGCAGTCAGAGACCAAGCGTAAGCAAGTAATTGATTGGTTTAATCAGACTGTAGCTACGCGCCTGAACGACCCTGAGAACGGCTGCATAGTGCTGGTTCAGCAACGATTTCATGAAGATGACTTGGCTGGCCATCTACTGGATCAGGGTGGGTGGACACACCTGAATCTGCCGGCACTTGCAGAAGGCTATGAGGAAATCCCCATCGGACCGAATCAGCTTCATATCCGAAATATGGGTGACCCCCTACACCCTGAACGCATGTCTGCAGACGCACTAAAGGACAAGCGTGAAGAAATGGGTCCGTTGGCCTTTGCTGGCCAGTATCAACAACGCCCTTCACCCGCTGGTGGGGCGATAGTTCAACGCGAATGGCTCCGTAGTTATGGCTCAAGCTTTAGACCCAAACCACAGCATCATATGGTCATTCAAAGTTGGGACCCCGCGTTCACGATCAATGGAACAAGTAAATTCACTGTTTGTACAACCTGGGCTTATCAGGATTACCGTCTGTATTTACTCCATGTACTAAGGTCGAAGATGAAATTTCATGATCTGCGTAAATACATACCTTTCCATGCGGATAAGTACGGTGCCAGCAAAGTACTCATAGAGGCTTCGGGTCCTGGCGAAGGGCTATACGATGAAATTCAGCGTCTCAACCCCAGTCTCTACATGGGTAGCAAGCCAACGTTAAGCAAGGAAATTCGATTGCTCATGGTTGTGCAGCATATCGCCCTCGGGCGTCTCGTGCTGCCTGAGACAGCCCCATGGCTACAGTGTTTCCTTGATGAGCTACTCGGCTTCCCCAATACCAAGCATGATGATCAGGTCGATACCGTGAGCCAAGTCTTTAAATGGTTACAACACTATACGGATACACCGCCTTATGGGTATTTCGACGATGATGAATAAATACTCAGTGCATCCACCGACTTTGGAAGGTTGGTGGCCCTCTCCCGGGGCACGCTTATTATCAGTAACAGCTCAGAAACGCGGCGCTTTTCCATCCCATATAAGGTAGCCGCCACTGGGCCATAGGCCGACCGTATTAATCCAGTCTTCAATAGGGCTCGCATATAGATATTCATGCGATCACCTGCCCCACGTATGGCTGCAGAGGTGGTGATGTGTTTAGACGGGTATTCACCAAACATGTCCAGATACTGTTGACCGATATCGTGTGTGTTGGGCATACAAAGCTTCTGATGCGTCTTTAGAGTCGACTATAAATGCACACAGGCTCACGGCATGAGCCTGATGATCATTAACCTATGGGTTCGGCGTAACAACGAATCTAAAGCATCCATGAAAGCCCAGCTTCGGACCAACTTTTTCTGTAACCGGGACCTGTCAGAAGACTGGGTCAAATGGTTAGGCAAAGAGCTGAGCAGAATCAATGACGCTCGAGCAGACGAAGCAGCTAATGGTCGGACGCCACTGCTTTTAGATAAGGAGTCGATAGCGCTGTTTCTCCAAGAGGGCATTCGCTCCGGGCCACAGAGCCCACTATGGCTGATGACAGATGAGGATTGGCGACAGGTCTGGGGGATTATCGCCAAAGTACCCGAGCATACGGGCCGGTGGAAACAGAACAGAACCTTGATGAGGCAACGCATCCGGGAGCTATGGGAGACCGCTGCGCGCATAAACTTCTACCGAGAATTTGGTGATGCGCACGTAAGGAAGGTATTCAACCATAAGCCCTTAACAGCTCAGCGCCTGGCATGTGAATTTCCTACGTTGGACCTCATGGGCTTGCCTGTAGATTTACAGGTGCAGGCGGTGGAATGGTTTCGAATTATCCATGGACAATTCCTCATAGACCTAGCCGACCCTGTGCAAACGCAACGCAAAGGACCCGCGGAGCGAGTCGGTTTCCTTAGAACCGTGATTTACGAATTTCACCACACCAAAAAAACTGTCACCTGCTTTGTAAAAAACGCCATGGGTGAGATTTACGACACCAAGGGTGCAGCAGATCTGGTTCGACCCTTGCCTACAGACGAATGGCTGCATCTTTATGTAAAGCACTGGATGCGGCGCATTCCAGCGGAATTTGAAGCTATGGATGGCTGGCTTCAACGCAGTCTTGAGCTTGAGTTCAAGCGGCTCGAGGTCATAAAAGACATCAGGACGCTACTCGTAAAAACCTATCCTATAGACAAGGGGGTTAAGGATATTGCCTTGCGACTGCGAGACAGCCGGGAAGCTGCGGTATTGAATAGTCGTGACTATGAAATGGCCTGGCAGAACCGGGAAGTGTTGCAGGACTATCGAAAGTCAGCACCCAGGGCAATGGTGGCTTATCGCCTTATTCAGCAGGAAGAACAATTACCGCCTGATGCCGACATGGCCGAACTAAAGGCCTGCTTACACAAGGAAGGCGTCAATCAAACAGGCTGGCGGCTCCTGCTGCGCCACGGTGTGAGGCTTGAACGAATCTGTCGCAAGGCCAAGGACAATTACCGTATTGATGAGCTAATTGCACTGCTACGTATCCTCCAGGGTTTTGTGGGTCGTGAGCAACCCTGTGAGGCAGTATTAGTGGCATGTTTACGACACGCTCGTGCTTATCAACTTATTCCGCAAGGGTTTACTAGGGCAGCGCAAGCCGAGTACGAAAAAAGCACGACTACTGAACAGCGTGATTCAATGTTCAGACACGACTTCCCCCTGATACTGCAATGGCTTTGGGAGGCCGACCCGACGCTTGATCACAACCAGCAACGGGCCAGCTGGCGGTTCTGGCAAACATCTGCCATTAACTGGGAAGTGGAAAAAGACAAGGAACTTGAAAACACTTGTTGGGATGGAATACTCGATCCTTTTGTATGCAGCAGTTTTCTAGTCCAGCCACTGACAAATGCCAAAGAACTACTAATGGAAGGTCGCGCCATGCGTAACTGCATCGCTGACTACGCCGATGGTTGCCTAGAAGGAGAGTATCTGGCTTTTTCGCTACTCGATCGAGACAGCCGCCAACGCCGTGCTTTGGTTGGTATCTATATAGAGAAAGAGTCAGATATTCTGACCGTGGACGAGGTTAAAGGGTTGGCCAATCGTGCAGCGACATTAGAAGAAGAAGCCGTCGCCCAAGTAATCAAGAAGCGTTGTGAGCGCTACTATGCCGGCAAAGGCCTGACTATTGATAACTGCAAGTTCGAATTTCAATGCCCGAAATCTTGGGACGCTCTGCGGCATGACCCAGCCCATGACGATGTGCGGCACTGCAATTCCTGCGAAAAGCCGGTGTACCTGTGCCGAACGGATAATGACCTGGCTAAACACACTGCCTGTGGGCACTGCGTAGCGATTATGCTTAAAAAACCTGAAACCAACGTGCATAACCAACAGGCCCACTTAGTGGGCTACGTAACACCCCAGTACCATATTCCCGGCACACAGCTAAGATGGGATTAGCGCATAGCAGGGGGCAATGTTCAGTAGAAAAGAAGAAGAATGCATAGCGCAAAGCCAAGCTGCCAAGATTGCTTTTATCAAGAGCAAGACCTTTGACAACCCATTGGAAGAATACGACGTTACATGACGCATAGCTGATCACAATAGGCAGAAAGAATGCGAACCTTGGCAACTCGAAATTTCACTAGAATATACGTTCACAACAGTAGCTGGGCCTGCTGGACCCTATGCGCAAACAGTCAAGGCGTCCTCGGTTTCCACATCCAGCTACATGCTACGCATGTAAATAAAGGCGCTGCATATAAGCTTTGACAACGAGGGTTTTTCTGGTTTATGGATGAAAAAGGCACGGCATCCCCGGGCCATTAAATCTGAAGTGTGAAACTCGAAACAGTGAGGAGTACGTGATGATCAGACATCCCAGAAAAGACCCTATGTTAAGGATGATGCAGACAGACTGGCGGCTGCGGCAGTGTGTATATGAGTGGCTTCAGCATGAAGAGCCGCTATATAAAGCTGAACTAGAAAATGCACACATGCAGTTCCAGCGTATGGCTGAGCGGGTGTTCAGAAACTACCAGGAAGACGCAGAGTTACTTGAGTCCAATAAAAAGACGGGCGGTGAATCCAATGACTAAGAAGAAAAAAGCGAAGCGTACGTATAAGCAAAACTTCCACCTTTATGTAATACGACTCACAGAGGCCGTGCTCTCGGAATCCAGGTTCAAAAGAAATAATCCCGGGTACGAAGGTAGAAAGGCATGTGTCTACGTGGGCATGACCGCCAACCCGGTTCAATACCGGTACGAACAACACAAGAGCGGCAAGAAAGCGAATAGATACGCTCAGCTCTACGGTGAAGGTGTCATTGAGGAGCTTTGTAAGTCGCTCGAAAACATGACCCGAGAAGCGGCGGAGAAGCGCGAACAAAAACTGGCTATAAATTTGCGAAACAAGGGATATGCGGTATGGCAGGGGTAAATGTGCCCCGGCAGTTTAAGTAGTGATCTTCTATAACTAGTACTCAGCCACAGGAGGTTAACGTGAGTGCGATCGAATTCAACGGAGTGCAATATCGTGACGACAGGATGTATGTTCTGTATTTAGCAAGATGTACTGAGCAAATCAATGAAGACAGTGTGGTTACGACGATACATCATGACAACCCACCATCCTCAGCAAAATGGTGCGTGGTCACATATCGCAATAACGAGCGTTATACAGCCACACGTGTGGACTGCTTTGCAACTAGAGAAGACGCCGCTCAGTATATGAGAAGCGTTGAGCCAGAAGTCCCGCTTGTTAGCATGGGCGGGCGCCCAATGAGCCCCCTACTTTCGCACGATGGGTTCCTGAAGTGGAAAGAACTCAACAGATTTGAAGAGTACGACTATCGAAAAATGTATCCGCCGGGTGGGAAGAACCTTCAAGAAAGTTTGATGAGAGCGAAATAAACCTCGATCGGGGCTGATATCTAGTTCAGTACGGTATCCCAGGCCGGCCACCCTGACACTCTGGGCACTTTCTTTGCCATATGTCAGACCCGTTCGCACCATAAGTCTCACCGCACCGAACGCACTCCAGTTTATAACTTAGTTGCAAATGGTCTGTACCCGACTTACCCCGCGTGCCATGACATTTCTGACCATTTTTATTTTCAAGCCCGATCTGGGTCGTTTGAGATTTACCTGAACGAAAAATGCTCAATTTTTTTACCCCTCATGCCATTAGTAAGAGACCATTTGTATCAAATAAGATCCGTTCATTTCATCATAGCCCCTCATGCCTACTAGCTAAAGGGAGCAAAGAAATAACTTCCTCCCCCAGTAATCAACTTAATCAATATACCCCTGGGTCGATAGATATCACACAGCCCCTACTCAAGCTCCAATTACTTCTAAATCTTTCTAATTACATGAATATGGTTGATATAGAATTATCAATCTAAATCGTGGCGTGGTGATAATTGTGCACAGAGAATTTTCCGAACTAAAAGCGTATCAGCGTCTGCACCGTGATCATTTTCCGGAGGCATTGAGTTTACGGACTCACCGAGCCTTGTCTTGGCTCAACAAAGCCGAACAAAGCAATGAAGACGAGGATGCATACTTCATTTTCCTATGGATTGCATTTAATGCTGCATATGCGAATGACATAGGCAAATCAATAACCATGACAGAGAAGAATAAATTTGATGGTTTTCTTAAAAAATTGTGTGACCTGGATGCAGACAAAGATATTTATAATCTAGTTTGGAAGCAGTTCGCGCAGGGTATTCGTCAACTATTAGACAACAAATACGTCTTTCAACCATTTTGGGATTTCCATAACGGCGAAGCTGGCTCTGACAAATGGGAAGATCGATTCAACCTCCGTAAGGCCCGAGCAAATAAAGCCTTAAGTCGAAGTGACACCGCTGAAATACTCTCGATCATGTTCACAAGCCTCTACACCTTACGTAATCAATTAATTCACGGAGGGGCAACCTGGCAGGGCAGTGTGAACCGAGAGCAAGTACGGATTGGAGGACAAGTTCTCAGTCGTTTCGTACCACTTCTTATTGAGTTGATGATGAAGAACCCAAACGAGCTATGGGGTGACCCGAGTTATCCAGTCGTTAAATAGCGGTGGTCATCAGTCCAATCCGAAGGGAAGCCTAGAGTTTTTTCCAAATCTATCACCAGTACTTAGCTTTTGACGGGAGGACCCAACGGACTCCTCCCCTCGGATCCTCCACGTCACCCTTAAACCTTGGAATAACGTGGACGTGCAAGTGCCCTATTGTTTGCCCAGCATACTCTCCATCATTGATGCCTATATTGAACCCGTCTGGCTTCTTGCCAATCTCAGATTCTATTTTAGACATCGCACTTCTTACCAAGCCAAACAAATCGTTTAGTTCTTCGAGTGTTGTCTCTTCCACCCTTTGTATATGACGTTTTGGAATCACAAGAGCATGCCCCTCTGTCAAAGGGTATTTATCTAGGACCGCATACGCATGATCATTTTCCTGGATCAGGCAACGGTCTGGACTGCAGAAAACACAATGTTCAGCGTTGTCACGATAATTCATTCTTGAACTCTACGAAGACGATACGACTCTGTGACCTTTAATCTGAACACCTTTCCTCTGTAAAACATCACCCCACTCCTTTTCGTATCCAATTCGACTCGTCTTTTCATACAAGCCGTGCCTCTCTTCACTCTTGGTCAGCTTTGCAAACTTTGCATAGCGAGGGTCATCCTTCGCAATAAATGCTTCCTTCCGATGGAGTATGGGGCGATTCGCATCATCGCCATAATATCGAAATTTTATTCTAAACGTCTGAAGATTGACGGAGTATGAAAAGAGTAGTTTTGGGTGAGGATCTTTATCAAAGTCTGCATACCCTAGATAAGAAATTCTTGGCTCAAATCGATCAAATTTAACTAGGGTGGCCCCTTCTACCCTGCCTATGTATTCACGCGCACATCCCTCGAACAACCTCAGCTCCACCGGAAGCAATCCCAGTGCGTCCACGTGAACATATAGAGACCCTGGCAACATCTTCCCAACTTCACAGGCCATGCATTTAATATTAATCAGGCCTTCCATACCCAATCGACTCAATAGCTCATCCGCTGACGCACAAGCATTCTTGTAGGTAGAGAAGAATGATTTAATATCCATTTGGAGAGGTAGGGACATTTCTGACAATTTTGGTCTGCTATCAAACTGAGAAAGTGCCAGGTATATAACCAAATCATCAGCACGCTGTACGGCAACCTCTTTCCATTGCTCGTCACCGATAGCCAATCGAACTACTCTTATAGCCTGCTTTAAACGTCCAAACTCTTTCTGTAATTGTTCAGTATTTTCTAATTCGAATTCTGCTGGTGCCCTGCCCCGTATAGACAGAAACTGGACTATCGACTGCAGAGAAGTTTCGTGATCCTTATACAGCTCACCGGCTCTTTCTATCCGTATAGCGTGTATCCGCCGAGAGCGCTCCTCTAGAAAGGCGGAACGTCCCTCAGCATTTCTGAACACATAAAAAACCCCAGGCGCTGCAGCCACAGGGTTCTCATTAAGTGTTTGTGATATCCAATTCCGTAGGGTGTCTTGAGAATAAAACTTTTGAAAAGTCCCAATGTTCGTAACTACTCCATCACTATGAAGTTTATACCCCTGTAATGAAGATTCTTCTTCAATTAGCCTAGCACTTACAATCAATATCTCTCGCGCCAACCCCCAAGCCTTGATTATTGTCTCGGCTCTTTCATCGGGATCTTCTATTACATTGATCACATACCCCAAATTGACAACATCAGACTCAACACACTTTTCAGCCGTCCTATGTGAGGGGTCCCAACCATTACATTCATATCCAAGTTTGTTAAATAATTTTACATCCCCACCCCGCCCACAACCGTAGTCGAAAATAGTCGACTTCTTCTTTATTACCCCATCCTCAACTGCAATGCGAACTGGGCGGGACAACCCTGCCCGCCCAATGGCAGTTCTATAGCGAGGAATAGACTTCATTTCGATACCCGTCTCTTCTCAACTCGTGTAACTCTGAAAACTCAAGTAAATACGGGGCCTTAGGACTTGTATACACATAAGCTCAACTCTAATAAGATTGATGAGGGGAGTCCATAAATATAATGACGTTACAAGACATAAACATTAGTAGCACTTATTCTTCCGAAGAAAGTGACTTATTAAATGATTTCTATATACCCGCTCTAGCTAAGGCGATCAAATATGATCGTGCTGTTGGCTACTTTTCTGCGGGTATGTTGGCTATTGCAGGCAAGGGCCTCAGCAGCTTCGTAAATAACAAAGGGACAATGCGCCTCCTAATTGGAGAACCACTAGACCTCGAAGAATACCAAGCAGTGATCAGAGGATATGAGCTACAAAAATTCCATGAGCGAATTACTAAAAAAATCAATCTCATCCTAGAAAATACTGAACACCCACTATTCCGCAATCAGCTGGAATTATTAAGCTGGCTAATCGCCTCTGAACGACTAGAAATAAAGATCGCTTTAACTATACGCGGCATTTATCACGAAAAAATCGGGATTCTAACTGACAACAAAGGAGAGCAATTAGTGTTCCAGGGCTCTGCAAATGAAACTGTAGCAGCCCTATCTCCCGACTTTAACTTTGAGTCTATCTCAGTCTATCCAAGCTGGAAGCAAGAAATCTTTCATTCGTATGGACTCCCATACATTCAGCGGTTTGAGAGGTTGTGGAATGGGAATGCCAACGGGATAAAAACGATTCCTTTACCTTCCGAAGCATATGAAGCATTCAAGAATTACTATGGTAAAGAAAAGCCACCAAAAGCAATCGAAAATAATAACCGCCAAGGATTAATAGATATACTTTCTAAAGAATCCCCATTCCCTCAACTTCCATCATATCTTGGAGACTCGCCGTACAAAGCCCTTCCACATCAAATAGACGCTTTAAAGGAATGGAAAGCTAGCGATTACCGAGGGATATTTGCCCTCGCCACGGGTGCCGGCAAGACAATCACAGCTTTACACGGAGCAACGCAATTATGGCGAGGGCATGCCGCACTAAATCGAAGTTTAGTGCTCATTATCTCGGTTCCATACCAAGTGTTAGCGGATCAGTGGTGTGCCGTCATGCAAAGCTTCAACATGCACCCAATTCGCTGTTATCGCAGTCGCGAATACTGGAAATTAGAACTCGAAGAAAAGATCTCAAACCTTAAGCTTTCAAGGCAAGCACGATTTTTATGTGCTGTAGTAGTGGATGCGACTTTAGCGCGCGATGATTTTCAGAATGCCATAAGTAAAGTTGAGGAACATGAATTAATGTTCGTAGGGGATGAGTGCCACCATCACGCTTCCAACAAAATCGCCGGAAGGTTACCTAATGCGAGATACCGTTTAGGTTTATCAGCGACCCCCTGGACTCCATCGGAAACCGAACGAAAAGAAGCATTAAAAGGTTATTACGGGCCAATCGTCTCTTCCTATTCATTAAAAGACGCTTTAGCACATGATGTGCTTTGTCCGTATGAATACCATGTTCATTCAGTGACCATGAACGAAGTCGAAGCAGAGCAATATGAGGAAATTTCGGACCAAATAGCTAAGTTATATGCGATGAA
>OJGP01000255.1_pt1 | contig 10718 bp, 7 predicted proteins | sample 1594701 | NCBI WGS metagenome assembly OJGP01 (sample SAMN05416863, study PRJEB24817) | seawater metagenome | isolation source: Sea water | place: Canada:Atlantic | collected 2013-11 | reverse complement strand
GCCTAGTCTCGTGGGCTCGGAGATGTGTATAAGAGACAGATATTTTATCAATCAATTCTTGCTTTGCTTTTTTATCATCACCAAATAACCACCTTAGGGTATTGTCCTCCCAAATCTCGTGATACTGTTCTGTATTGATAATAGATCGGTCTATAGCTAGATCTAAAAGTTTTCCTGGATAAGAGGATTGTGCATCACTTTCCATCTCACCTAAAGGGTAGGGATCATCTAAGCCCATGATAACTTGATTAGAACCTTGTCGTTCTATCATTAATTTTAGAGAGTCTGTATCATGAACTAAAGTGTCAAAATAAATATTCGGATGTCCTACTGCTTTTCTTGGATGGGTTTTCCCCTCAAATAAGTCAGGTCTTCCATCAAAACCTTGTATTCTTCTCCCTAAGTTCATTTGTGCTAACTGACCTCCGTGAGCAAAACAAGTTCGAATGTTTGAAAAACGTTCTTGCATTCCATTTAAGGTATAAAAATGATAGGCATCTCCACATTGAGCTAACATCCAAATTAAATGAAAACGCCAAGAAGTATTTTCTAACTTAATCATTTTATCACCGTCATAAGGATGAATTTCAATAGCTAATTTATACTTATCTGCCAATTCAAAAATTGGATCATTCTCTTTATCAAAAACACATTTCCACTGCCCTATAGAATCCATGAAGTGCGTTGGCAAACACAAAACTTTCAAATTTAATTCCTCTACACAGCGTTCTATTTCCCATAAAGCACCTTGAATAAAACCTGGATGAACCACAAAACCAGAAGTGAATTTTGAAGGGTAATCTTGTTGTACTTTAGCATTAAAATCATTTTGAAAACGAAGTGCTTTTTTCATTTCCTCCAAACGTAATCCGTTACCATAAAGCTGGGAAAGGTTTAAAACTACTGCATGATCTATTTTATTTTTTTCCATCCACAATAATTTCTCATCAAGAAAAAAACTAGAATCTGTTACCGGACGCTTCCATCCTTTTTGGAGCATATGCTTCCGTTCATCATCTACCCAGAAAATTTCCTTTTCTTTCATAAATGAAGGAATCTGCTCCGGATAAGGAAGTAAATGTGAGTGTCCGTTAATTCTTAGTTTGCGTTTCATTAAGAAATATTATTGATCATAAAATCTTTTGTCAACCTCCATAATTTCACCTGTTTTAGGACAAGTTCTTAATTTTTCATCAGAATAAAACCTTTTAAAAACTGGAAGAAAATCTTTTTCAATATTAGTTAACGTAAAATACTCTTCATATAATAACTCATTTGCGGTGTCTGAAAACCATAATAAACCATCTTTTTGTTCTTGAGTTCTTTTTCTTTCAATTACTAAACCTATTGAACCCTCAGATCTTATTGGTGAGTGTGGTATTTTTGCTGGTAACAGAAACATCTCTCCAGCTTTTATTGGAATTTCAACGAGCTTTCCATTTTGTTGAGTTTTCACAAGTATCTCACCCTCTATCTGATAAAATAGCTCTTCTGTTTCATTATAATGATAATCTTTTCTAGCGTTTGGACCAGCAACAATCATTACTATATAATCCCCTGACTCTACATATAGGTTTTTATTACCTACAGGTGGTTTTAATAAATGTCTATTGTCATCAATCCATTTTTGTAAATTAAAAGGTCTTTTTATTTCCATGAGTTTTATGATGATGAATTTGTTTCAATATATGCTATTTTTTATAACTCTTAATCGTTTAGAATTTATTTTGCCTCCTACTTTATAATGATTTTGTTCTTCCGCCATCTACAGGAAGATTAACTCCTGTAATATAACTAGCAGAATTACTAGCTAAAAACACTACTGCAGCAGCAGTTTCCTCAGGCTTCGCAAATCGTTTTGCTGGCACATAATTTTTCATAATTTCAGACATTTTCTCTACTGAAGTATTGGCAGCAGTTGCTTTTATTTTAATAATTTGATCTAAGCGCGCCGTATCTGTAAAACCTGGTAATACGTTATTCATGGTTATTCCAAATTCTGCAAGTTCAGCTGCCATTGTTTTTGACCAATTAGCCACTGCATTTCTTATCGTATTACTTACTCCTAAACCCGGAATTGGCTCTTTAACAGAGGTTGAAATAATATTGATAATTCTTCCAAAACATTCTTTTTTCATAAATGGAACAACAGCTTGTGATAAAATTTGATTGACTAATACATGCATTTGAAATGCCGCCGTGAACTCCTCAACACTAGCATCTATAATTGCACCACTTTTTGGGCCACCCGTATTGTTAATCAAAATATGGAAGCTGTTATTAGTTGAAATTATATTCTTTATTTGATCAAGATCAGAAAAATCGGCCACTAAATATCCATGATGTTGTTTTCCGTTCTGGGGAAGATCATATAAAACCTCTTTTAAGGCTTTTTCATTTCTAGCCATTAAGGTTATATTTACGCCTTCTTTTGCCAAAGAAATTGCAGTCGCTCTTCCAATGCCTTGGGTACTCCCACACACAAGTGCATTTTTATTTTGTAATCCTAATTCCATTTCTATTCTTTGCGTATAAATTATTTATTAATTGTATTTAATACAGATATTTTTGGGTTCTGTAAAAAAGCGTAACGCCTCCAAACCACCTTCTCTACCAACGCCAGAATTTTTCATCCCTCCAAACGGCGTTCTTAAATCACGTAATAACCACGTATTTACCCAAACAATTCCTGCATCTAGTTGTTTAGATACTCTCATGGTTCTTTTTAAATCGTTTGTCCATAAAGTTGCAGACAATCCATAAGAAACATCATTCGCCATGGCTAAAACTTCACTTTCTTCGTTAAAAGGCATGATAGTTACCACAGGACCAAATATTTCTTCTTGATTTAGAATACAAGAATTATCATTTACCTCTATAATTGTTGGCTCTAAATAATATCCGTTTTCTGAACTTTCAACAGCTACTAAATTTCCTCCAAAAACCACTTTACCACCATATTGCTCTGCATTGTCTACATAGGATTTCACTTTATTTAAATGTGTTTTTGAAACCAAAGCACCTATATCTGTATTGTTATTAAAAGGAGATCCAACTTTTAATTTACATACAGCTGCTATAAAATCTGTTTTAAATTTTTGATAAATTGATGCCTCAACAAAAATTCTACTTCCACACAAACAAATTTGACCCTGGTTGGCAAATGAAGATCTAACTGTTGTCTGTAACATCTCATTATAATCACAATCTGAAAAAATAATAGCTGGGTTTTTTCCTCCAAGCTCTAGAGATAATTTTTTGAACATTGGCGCTGCAACTTTAGCAATATGCACCCCTGTTTTTGTTCCTCCTGTAAATGAAATTGCTTTAATATTTGGGTGTTCTACAATAGCTTGACCAGTTGTTGTGCCTAAGCCATGAATAATATTTAAAACGCCTTTTGGAAGCCCTGCTTCTGTAAGTATTTCCCCTAGTAGATAAGCGGTCATTGGAGTAATTTCACTTGGCTTTGCTACAACACAGTTTCCTGCTGCAATTGCTGGTGCAATTTTCCATGTAAATAAATACAAGGGTAAATTCCATGGCGAAATGCATCCCACTACTCCAATAGGTTGTCTGAGTGTAAAATTTATTGCATTTTGACCAACACTTTCATGAGCCTCTGAAGCAAACTGAGTAATAGCATTGGCAAAAAACTGAAAATTAGCAGATGCTCTAGGAATATCAATTGATTTTGCTACATGAATAGGCTTTCCATTATCTTTTGCCTCTGCCAGTGCCAGTTCAGGTAATTTTTCAATAATAAGCTTCGCGATTTTAGAAAGTATTTGTGATCTTTCATCTAAAGTGGTCTCAGACCAACTTTGAAAGGCAGTTTCTGCTGCTTTATATGCGATTTCTACATCTTGACTATTAGAGTCTGGAAGTTGTCCATACACTTCTCCTATTGATGGATTATAATTTTCAATCCAATTATTTGAAATAGGATTTACATACTCTCCATTGATGTAATTTTTAATTTTCATGCTAATTTCTATATCCAACTAAATAAAACATAATATCATATTAGTTATGTAGCTAAAAAAAGCTACTCGTTAAAACTAGTGTTTAGTAGAGAAAGGCAAATTTTAATTCCTTGTCTAATATTTCCAATTCGTATGTTTTCATTAGGATTGTGTTGATTGTTATCCATATTTACCATTGGAACAATGATCGCAGGTATCGCTAATTCATTAATAGCTGGTATAATGGGTACTGTACCTCCCATTGTTCTAATACTTACTGGTGCTTTCCCAAAAGTTTTCGTTAATGAACTTCTGAGTTTTTCTCCAAAAGGATCATTCAATGCTGTTCTAAAAGCATTTACCCCTGAATCCCCTTTAAAAGTTGCTATTTTAGCATAAGACAATCGCTCCTTATTTGTAGGTGCTCTATCCAACACTAAGTAGCCTTCAGCTTTGATATGTTTTTTAATTTTTTCTAACTGAATTTTACCGTCTGTCTCCTCAACCAAACGAACATCTATATGAGCTGTTGCATACTCAGGTATAATTGTTTTTAATTCTTTTCCCTTCCATGATGTTTCAATTTGTCGAATATTTAATGATGGATATTGAAGAGACTCTTGATAATTTCCACCAACACTTTCTTCTTTGAAAATCATCAAAGCATTGTTTATTGCTTCTTTTTTATCGGGTACAGATTTTAAAATATTTGACACCTCCTCTGAAATGCTTATCCCTTTATAATAATCGTCTATTAGTACTTTTCCATTTGCTGACTTCATGGAAGTTAACAATCTAGAAAGTCTAAATACTGGATTAGCAACATAATTTCCATAGTGACCACTATGTTGGGGTAATTTTGAACCATACGTGGTAATGCTACAACTGGCAATACCCCTACAACCAAAAGTTAATGTGGGTTGATTAGAATTATGAGCAGGACCATCCATAATAATCATGTAATCTGCTTTATAATTCTTCTTGTATTCTTGAAGTGTCGATAGGAAGCCGTTAGACCCATATTCCTCCTCTAAATCGAAAATAATTTTGATATTAAACTTTGGTGTTTGCTTTGAAGATTGTAATATTTCTAATGCAGATAGAAACATTAAAATAGGTGCCTTGTCATCTGCAGCTGCTCTCCCAAAAATTCGCCAATCATCATTTATTTTTTCATCTATATTGGCCCATGAAATTTCATTCCAATCTCCTTTTTCATTTTGTTCTTTTAATACAGGAGTAAACGGATCTTCTTGATTCCAGCTTTTTGGATTTACACCCTGACCATCTAAATGAAAATAAAATAAAATTGTTTTAAACGATGGATTGACAATTCGTTCAGCAAATAAAACGGGTAATGTTGAAGATTCTAAAGTTTTTAATTTAAAACCAACTTTACTATATTGTTGTTTCACCCAACTCACATTCTCATACATTTTTTGAATGTCTGAAGGCAGGTTAGGAATACTCACAAAAGTTCGATGCCTAGCGATTACCGAGTTTAGTTTACCATCGATGAGTTGATTCCAATTTTCTTGAGCAAGAATGGTAGTTGTCAGAAAAAAAATAATTAATACAAACGGTTTTTTCATAAATCACTATTTACTTTTTTATACGCTGTAACTTTTATTTCTACAACTAAGTCTGGATGCGGTAATTGATGAACGGCTACTGTAGTTCTTGTTGGGCCAGTCTCCTTTTCAAAAAACTCGCCATAAGCTTTATTATATCCTGCAAAATCATTCATAGAAACAAGAAAGGAGGAAACATCAACCACATCTTTTAAGCTAGCACCAACAGTCTGAAGGTTTTTATCAATATTTCTTAAAACTTCTCTTGTTTGTTCCTCTATATTTAATTCTTTGGTTCCCATTTCGTCTATAATGGCAACTCCAGCTATACTATTATCTGCTCTTCGAGAACTGGTCCCTGAAACAAAAATAAAATCTCCTACAACTTTTACATGAGGGTAGGCTCCTCTTGGTGACACTTTAGTATTCATTTTTTAATGCTATCAAATTATTGTACGACTTCATTTCTAGTAGATAAAAATTACACCAGCTAAAGCATAAATATACATAAGTTCATTTACAATTCAGTTAAGGATGTATCTGACTTTAATTTAAGCTATTCTAAAAGCTTATTTGTTTCTTCTTGTACTTTACGTAATATTTGATGCATTCGCTCTTTAGAGTGTTGTGAAGAGGAGGTATATAAAGAATTTTCCATCATTTTAAGTAAAACTTTATCCTGTGCTCTTCCTTTGGTCATGGCATCATGATATCCAATATCTTCGTTGAAAGTAACCAAAGAATATTTGGAAAAATATTGGGTTGGAAAAAACTTTTCTAAGTTCATTTCAACAATTCTTTTCTCCTTAAATAATGGATTAGCTACATGATCACGCATTTCAAAATAATTATCAATGGCTAAATCAGCAATAGCATCTGTATCCGTTTTTCTTTGTTTTTCAAACTCTGAAAACACTCTTGACCAGTCACCCTCAAATTGATGTAACACACGATCCAAAACATATACATCTTCAAAAGAAGCATTCATTCCTTGCCCATAAAAAGGGACGATAGCGTGGCAGGAATCTCCAAGTAATAAGGTATTTCCTTTGTATGCCCATGGATAGCATTTAACAGTTCCTAATTTCCCCGTTGGATTATTTTCAAATTCTTTTACTATGTCTGGAATTAATGATAAGGTATCTGGAAAATCTTTTTCAAAAAATTCTGTGATTTTTTTTTCAGAAACAAGATTGTCAAAATTATATTCACCTTCAGAGTAACTTAAAAATAAGGTAACCGTAAAACTTCCATCCATATTTGGAAGTGCAATGAGCATGTAATCTCCTCGAGGCCAAATATGAAGATGTTCTTTACTTATGATGTGATTCCCATTTTTGTCTGCAGGGATTTCAAGTTCTTTATAACCATGTGATAAAAAATCTTGAGTTACGTCAAATTCTGGAAATTGTTTTTCATAGCTTTTTCGTAAAGAGGAGCCTGCCCCATCTGTCCCAAAAATAACAGTAGCTTCCTCTTTAAATTGTTGTTTAGAAGTTTGTGATTCAAAAGTTGCTATTTTAGCCTCTATGTCTATATGTAAACATTTTGTGTTAAAAACTATGGTTACATTTTGATGCTTCTCAGCCTCAGAAAGTAATAAACTGTTTAAGTTACCTCTCGAGATAGAATTGATACATTCCCCCGGTCTACCTGAATAATTTGACTCAAATGTATTAGACTTAGCGTCATGCATCAAACGACCTTTCATTGGAATACACAATTCTTTAGCTTTATCCTCAACACCTGCCATACGAAGTGCTTTAAGGCCACGATCAGACAGTGATAAATTAATCGATCTCCCTGCTGAAATATCAGATTCTCGCAAATCTGACCTACGCTCATAAACTACCACTTGATAGCCTCTTTGAGCCATTCTCAGTGCCAGTAAAGAACCGCATAAACCAGCTCCAACAATAAGTATTTTCTCTTTTTTATTCATTTACAATAGACTTTCTAAGGTTTTTACCATACAATACACGTCTTCAAAACTTGTATACATTGGTACCGGTGCACATCTAATAACATCGGGTTCACGCCAATCTGTTATGATGTTATTCTCTGTTAGTTTTTTATGAAGATTTTTATCTGCGTTTTTAACTTGCAAAGACAACTGACAACCTCTTTCATTTGGATGAGTAGGTGTAATTATCTTGATGGTATCTGAAGCTATTTCATGAATAAGATACTCAAAGAAACCTGTTAATTTTTTTGATTTGTTGAGCAATGCACTCATGCCTACTTTATCAAAAATATCTAAGGATGCTTTAATGGCTGCCATTGATAAAATAGGAGGATTACTTAATTGCCAACCCTCTGCACCACTCATCACATCAAAAGGTTGCCGCATATTAAACCGTGTTTCTTTATTGTGATTCCACCAACCTGAAAATCTTGGTAAATCTTTTCTTTGTGCATGTTTTTCATGAACAAATAATCCTGACAAACTTCCAGGCCCAGAATTTAAATACTTATAGGTACACCAAGCTGCAAAATCTACACCACTATCATGGAGATTGGGTTGAATATTTCCCACTCCGTGAGCTAAATCTATCCCTACCATACATTTTTTTGCATGCCCTAATTCAGCAATTTTTTTGATATCCAAATATTGCCCTGTGTAATAATTAACTCCTCCAATTAACAACAAAGCTACATCATCACCCTGCGAATCAAGTATGGATTTCAAATCCTCTAATTCAAGTAATTCTTTTCCTTCTTTTGGTTTCCATTCTATAAGCGCTTCGTCTGGATCAAATCCATGAAAAGACAATTGCGACTGAACAGCATATCTATCTGATGGAAATGCGTCACTTTCAATAATTATTTTATACTTGGTTTTTGAAGGCTGATAAAAAGACACCATCAATAAATGAAGATTCGTTGTTAATGTATTCATAACAACTACTTCAATGGGTTTAGCTCCAACAATTTTTGCCATTTTATCGGTTAAAAGCTCATGATATGACAACCATGGGTTTTTAGCTTCAAAATGCCCTTCTACCCCAAAATTTGCCCAATCATCGAGCTCCTGATCAATATACTTAGAAGTAATTTTTGGCTGTAATCCTAAAGAATTCCCAGTAAAATAAAGCCATTCTTTTCCATGTTTATCTTTAGGAATATGAAATTCATTTCTAAGGTAAGAGATTGGATCTTCTTGATCTAATTGTTTTGCGTAGTCTAGTGAATTTTGGTAAGTCATTAAATAAAAAAACGATTGCTCTCAAAGATAGAACAATCATTTTTTAGAAAATAATTTTTATAAATTTTTTGATAAATTGGATCAATACAATACCCGAAACTTTATAGTCCCTTCAACGTCTTTTAGAGCTTTTATTACTTTCTTATTGTATTCTTTGTCTATGTCTGTAATTACATAACCAACTTTTGCATCTGTAGATAAAAACTGACCTGTAATATTTAACTCAAACTCAGCTAAAACCCTGTTAATATTTGCCATTACTCCTGGCACATTCTTATGAATATGTAAAAATCGATGGGCTTTTGTTTGTCTAGGTAATCTAATATTAGGAAAGTTTACCGCATCTACAGTATTTCCTGAGTTGATGTAAGCCATGATCTTGCCCGGGACAAAATCAGCAATATCCCGTTGAGCTTCCTCTGTACTACCACCAACATGTGGAGTTAATATAACATTGTTTAAGCCTTTTAAATCTGTATAATAATCACCATTAGCCCTAGGTTCTTCAGGGTAAACATCCACTGCTGCCCCAGCTAACTTCCCAGATTCTAAGGCTACTTTGAGGGCTTTAATATTTACCACAAATCCTCTTGAAAGGTTTACTAAATAAGCACCATCTTTCATTTGAGCAAACTCATCTTCTCCTATAAAATCTTTATTCGCAGCATTGTCATCTATATGTAATGTAACTACATCTGAAAGAGCTAGCAAGTCTTTTAAATTATCAATCCTTGTTGCATTACCAAGAGCTAACTTATCTTCTACATCATAATAATACACATCCATCCCTAAAGCTTCAGCTAGGATAGATAGTTGCTTTCCAATATTTCCATAGCCAACTATTCCTAATTTCTTTCCCCTAACCTCTTTAGAACCTTGAGCAGTTTTATTCCATTGTCCGTTGTGTAACTCTGTACTCCTCTGAAATACAGAACGCATTAACATGATTATTTCACCGATAGCTAATTCTACTACTGAACGTGTGTTGCTGTATGGCGCATTGAAAACCGTAATTCCATTTTCTTTACATGCCTCCAAATCTATTTGTTTAGTACCAATACAAAAAGCACCTACACTCATTAATTTAGTGGCAGACTCCACTACTTTTTTTGTCACCTGAGTTTTCGAACGAATACCCAAAACATGAACTCCATCTAGCTTTTTTATAAGATCTTCCTCAGACAAACTTGTTGCAACCGTTTCAACAGTAAAGCCATCACCTGATAATTTCTTAAAAGCATCTGGATGTACGTTTTCTAATAATAAAATTTTGATTCTATTTTTTGGATAAGAAATATTTCTAGGAAGTTTGTTTACATATAAAAATTCATCAAAATTTGGAGTAATGTGATCTGCATTTTTAATAGTTTTCTCTCTAGAAACATTTTCTGTGTACGCAAAAAAAGTATCAGCTACACCTGCCTCTTTTGTAACATAATCACTATATCCATCACCAATAACTTGAATCTCTCCTTCTAATTTAAGATCTTTTAAACATTGAATTTTTCCATTATGGGTAGACAAAACATTTTTAGCATCAAAACCAACAATCACCTCATTTTCATCATACTCGAATGTATTGGCATAAACTCTTTCCGAAGGAATATTATAATCCTTTACAATGTCATCTATAAATTCTTTGAAACCACAAGAAATAACATAGATATCATCAGAGAATTTCTGAAAAAACTCTTTATTTCTTTCTATAGAAACAGAAACCTTTTTACGAAGATGACTGATCAATATTGGTAAATCTGATTTTTTTGCATTTAAAAGTTTAATTCTTTGCTCCAATGATTCTGTGAAAGAAATTTTTCCATCAATTCCTAAATTCGTAATGTCGATGATGTCCTCAATAATCTGATCTTTATCAGGATTATTTACTAAGGTAATTTCAGCCAATACATCTAGAGCTTCAACACTAGTGCTGTCTCTTATACACATCTCCGAGCCCACGAGACTAGGCATGATCTCGTA
>OJGP01000253.1_pt1 | contig 10811 bp, 17 predicted proteins | sample 1594701 | NCBI WGS metagenome assembly OJGP01 (sample SAMN05416863, study PRJEB24817) | seawater metagenome | isolation source: Sea water | place: Canada:Atlantic | collected 2013-11 | reverse complement strand
TACGAGATCATGCCTAGTCTCGTGGGCTCGGAGATGTGTATAAGAGACAGATAAGTGGGTAACTAAATGTCAGGCCTTTAACTGCTTTAGTAAATGCAATAATGCCTACGGTCAAGAATAAAGGCACAATCAGCATATAATAAAGCTCTAAAGAAAATAATGCCGTTAAAGAGGCATAACCATTAGTCAGTAAAATTAATACATTAATGGCCAGAAAAATTATCGTGCTCAAACTACTAGCCAGTAATGTTTGGCTTAAATGTTGTTTTCCTATGGCTGATGTCTGTTTGTAACGCATAAAATAAAGCAGCCACAATGCCAAGTAGAAAACACCGACAAACAGCAGATTGGCAATAAAAAATGCCTCTGCAAATGCAGCAGTATTATCATCCGATATTGGCGTTGTCATGCTATCTAATATCCATTTTTGCTTTAACCACTTCCATTAGCGCTTCCACTGTTTTTTCATCATCACTCAATGGTTCTATAATCGCGGCACGACAGGCTTCAATGGGATCAAAGCCTGACTTAATCAAGGTTGCTGCATAAACCAATAATCGTGTTGATGCTGATTCTTCCAAATCATGATCTTTAAGTACGCGTAGTGCTTGAGCTAATTCAATAAGGCTTGTTGCTGTTGCAGCTGCGATACCCGCCTCTTGTTGAATAATTTGCGTTTCTGTTTCAGTATCTGGGTAATCAAAACGCATTGAAACAAAACGCTGACGCGTTGAAGGTTTCATGCCTTTTAATAAGTTTTGATAACCAGGGTTATAAGAAACAACCAGCATGAATTCAGGAGGTGCATGTAACACTTCACCTGTTCGTTCAATAGGTAATATTCGACGGTCGTCAGAGAGTGGATGCAACACCACGGTGGTATCTTTTCTAGCTTCGACCACTTCATCTAAATAACAAATAGCCCCTTCTCGTACTGCTTTAGCTAGCGGGCCATCATGCCAATAAGTTTCTCCATCACCAATTAAATGTCGACCAACGAGATCGGCAGCTGTCAGATCATCATGACAGGCAATGGTATATAAAGGACGACCCAGTTTAGCAGCCATATGTTGGATAAACCGTGTTTTACCACAACCCGTTGGACCCTTTATCAATAGTGGTAATTGATTATTATAAGCGTGCTCAAACAACTCAATTTCATTGTGTTGATCTTGATAATACGGAATACTATCTTTGTTTTTACTCATATTAATTTTGTTCTCATTTATAAAGAGGTGCTGAATTTGGACTGTAGCCATTCATTACGGCAAACTGTGCCGTTATCAAATCCATTGTATTTATATGTGTAATAAACCAGGTTGGCCAAGTAAAAAAAACATAATTCGCAAGAGTCTCAATATCACCGGTGTTTTTCCAAGTAGCATACACAAATTGTATTTCTGCTAAAACACGCTCATGCTCGGTTGAATGTATTTGATACATTGGGAACTCAACTTCCCTCATCAAAGCATTCTCTTGAGAAAAGTGATCGTGACTATGCTCTATCCAGTTTTCAAATTCTTGGGTGATTTGCTGTGTATCATATTTACTAGCTGCAATACTTTTTTGATATGTAGAAATAAGCCGTCCTAACTTTTGCACCATTACCAGTTCATCAAAATGGGTATTGTTCATAAACTCAATATCTACACGAGGTAAGCTATTAATGTCTAATATAATTTTCTCTGTAGTCATCGTTAATCTCCTTTTTAGATGCTAATAAAGTAAGTAGTTGCAATAACTAAACATACAGTCCATAACCAGCCATACATAATCACTCGCCAAATTAGTGCTACACCTTTTAATTCCATAAAATCACGGATAATAAAGCTGCCTTTAATCAAAGCTGTTAACAGTAAAAACGACACAGCAATTACACCGCTATAATCCAATTCACCTACAGCGTAGGTAGAAATCGTTAGTAACATCATTACGATCCAAACTGTATTTACGTTGTGATAGCTTTTCATCGCATTATATAAACCAACGGAAATAATATAATCCATACTAAGTCAACCATATGCCAGTACGACGCCCCTGTTTCTACGCCTATATAATTCTCAGCACTATAAGCCCCACCTTTTGCTTTTATCACGATCGCAAATAAGATCAACATGCCTAATATCACATGCATAAAATGGAATATGGTAAGTGATAGATAAAACATATAAAACGTATTGGTACTTAAGCTTATTCCTGCAGAAAACTTATCAATATACTCCCACGTTTTTAAGATTAAGAATCCCAATCCACCTGCTAAGGCAGCATAGAGCCAATAGATACAGTTTTTAATATTATTCGCTTTAACTGCATGCACCGCCTTCACAATAAAGTAGCTAGAGGTGATCAGCAATAAGGTGTTAGCAGCCCCCAACTCACGGTTAAGTGTTAATTGATAGTAATTAAACTGCTCAATATTTTGTATTCTCATCACGGCATAAACCATGAAAAAAATGCCAAATACTAATAACTCCATAAAAATAAATAGCCAGATGGCTAGATCACCTGGAAGTAATTTTGGCTCGATTTTAGTGTTTGATCTAGGCACAGCATTCTTATATTTAAGATAGAAAATAAGTTTGATACATGTTGATGCTAAGCGCCTTGACATTAATCAAGTCATTTTGATAAAAATTGTCTTTTCAGTTTTTTCCCTGTCCATGACCGAACCATCGCCCAGCTTGCAAACAAAATAAACATGGCGTGAACAAATACAAAATAAGAAATCACAAAGACCCATGTCCAAGGCGAGTCAAAGCCACCCAATAGAATCATTAAACCTGTCATCAATAATAATGCTACAGCAGCCAGTAAGTTAGTTTTGATACCTAGTACTACATAGTAGCGATCAATAGTATTTGACTCGGTTTTGGTATATATAAACAGTAAGCTGATGAAAGCTAATACAGGTAAAAAAGTTAAATTGAGTAATGAAAGTAAGGAGGAAGATGCTGCCCGCTTTAACTGTAATTCATTTGTGTTCATTTTTTATCCCCTTAAAAAATATACCGCCATTGGAAGGCGGTATATTTATGATTCAGCTGAAAAATTTTTAAACAGCTTATTCTTCTACTAATTTAACCTCTTCCCCCTTTGCAAAGAAGCTATAAAGATACAAGAACAATCCAGAAAGGAAGATCAGACCTGCAACTTCACGCAGCCAATAGAAGACGGCGAGTTTATCTTGTACGACCATAAACGGTAATGGATCAGCTGAGTAACGTTGCAGATAAACTTGCATGACACCTGCAGCTGTTAAGAACAAGGTGATGGCAACCATAGAAAGTGTCATCGTCCAAAAAGACCAGATCTCGATCTTTTGTGCCGTTACATTTGCTGCTTTCTGCCCTCTCATAAGTGGCATTGAATATGAAATCATCGTCAATACAACCATTACATAAGCCCCATAAAAGGCCATATGACCATGTGCAGCCGTTATTTGAGTGCCATGAGTGTAAAAGTTAATGGGTGCTAATGTATGTAGGAAACCCCATACACCTGCACCTAAAAAGGCCATTACTGCTGTACCTAAAGCCCATAAAACAGCTGCTTTATTAGGATGATCACGTCGACGCTTATTAACCACATTGAATGCAAACAATGTCATCATAAAGAATGGGATTGGCTCTAATGCTGAGAAGATAGATCCTAGCCACTGCCAATAGTCAGGTGTACCAATCCAGAAGAAATGATGCCCTGTACCAACCAAACCTGAAATCAATGCCATCGCAATAATGATATACAACCATTTTTCAATCACTTCACGGTCAACACCTGTTACTTTAATCAATACATAAGCAAGTAACGAAGCCATAATCAATTCCCAAACACCTTCTACCCATAGGTGAACAACAAACCACCAGAAGTATTTATCCATGACAAGATTGTCAGGGTTGTAGAAAGAGAATAAGAAAAATACTGCTAGACCAACTAAACCCGTCAGTAAGACAACGTTAATAACGGTTTTACGACCAGTAAGTACTGTCATACCAATATTATAGATAAAGGCGAGTGCAACAATAACAATGCCAATCTTTGTAATAGTAGGCTGTTCTAAAAACTCCCTCCCCATAGTTGGCAACAAATCATTCATCGTCAACTCTGCTAAGCGAGCATATGGAACCAGTAGATAGCCTAAGATGGTTAACGCACCAGCTACTAGGAATATCCAAAACATAAGCTTGGCAAGCCAAGGTGCATATAGCTCACGCTCTGCTTCCTCTGGAACAAGAAAATAAGCCGAGCCCATAAAACCAAATAATAACCAAACGATTAATAAATTAGTATGTACCATTCTTGCAACATTAAAAGGAATTTCAGGGAATAAAAAATCTCCCATTACATACTGTAACCCCATCGTGACACCAAACAGGATCTGCCCAACAAAAAGTGCAATTGCAGCAATAAAATACATTTTTGCAATGCCTTGTGATTCATATTTCATATCGATATCTCTCCCTTAACCTTGAATATTCGGTGGCCAATCTCTGGCAGTCTTAATACCATCGGTATATTTTAGAAATTGAGCAACTGCCTCCAATTCTTCTTCTGTTAAGTTGAATTGCGGCATGCTTCGTCGACCGGGAATCCCTTCAACAGGGCGATATTTTATAAATGCTTTTATAGACTCAGTACTCTCACCAAAGCGTGTATAAACATTGCCTAGTTCTGGTGCAAAATATGCGCCTTCACCGAGTAAAGTGTGGCAGCCAATACAATTATTAACTTCCCACACACGCTTGCCTTCTATAACTAATTCAGTCAGATTCTGTGAATTATCTGTTTTAGGTAAGCTTCTTACCGTATCAACAGTTAATCCAATAAGTACCAGGAAGAAGAATATTCCTCCCCCATAGTAAATATTTCGGGCCATGCCCTTGGTAAAGGTTTCTCTCATCACACTTCTCCTAATTATAAAAGTGTGGATGAGTATATTAAGATGGGTAGTGATTGACCTTGACTTAAGTCAAGTGAAAAATTAGATTTAAAACAGGCTAGGATTCAAGAGAAATTAACTCACGTAATTTCTCGACATCTAACAACTCTATTTCTGAACCATTTAAGAGAATTAGACCTCGCTTAGATAGGTCTTTAAATGTCCTAGATAGCGTCTCTGGTTTAATAGATAAACGGGAGGCAATAACTTGTTTTGGCGCTGTTAGTGTTATTCCCGCAGACTCATTATTATCATTTGATATATGACTCAAAAGATAATCGACTAAACGGAAGGTTGCATTATGCAATGTGAGCCGATCAACTTCGTTAATCATCCAGTGTAATCGTTGGCTTAATTTGGCTAATAAATTCATAGATAATTCATTAGATGTATTAAGTAATTCTAGGTAGGTTTTTGCATGAATACTAACGACAACTGACGGTGCAAGTGAAATAGAAGATACAGGATATCGTGAACCGCCTGAAAAAAGAACCGCTTCAGCAAATGTTTGGCCTGGCCGAATAATCTCAAAGACCTTTTCTTCACCATTAGGTGCTAACCGTTGTAACTTAATGCCTCCAGAGAGGAGTAAGTAGATCGCACTTAGTTGTTCGCCTTGTTCGAATAAGGTTTCATTCTCATCTAAATTACGTAGTTTGGATGTTTGTACAATCTGAGAAAAATCATCGGCGTCTAAGCTTTGAAGAAGAATGCATTGACGCATAGCGTGTATAGTAGTTTCACTAAGTTCAATAGTATTCTTATTTTTCATTAAAATTAAAGTCTCATAATTAGAAAGTTAAAAATAAAGTTCCATATTTTTTAAAATTGAAAGACTATAATAGGTTAATAGCGCATGTAAACAGTAATCATAATGGAGGCTGGGGTTGGATTTAAACCAACATACGTGACGTTGCAGGCCACGGCATAAACATTCTGCCACCCAGCCATATTCATTTATTCTAACAGACCTACCAAACTCTATCACTAAAGGTATCATCGACCTCTGTGTGAAAAATATGATTTGCATAGTTACTGATTGTTTTAACAGAAATAGCCAATATAATTTCCAATACCTGATGTTCTGTATAACCTGATTCTAAAAAGTTATTCACATCATTTTGCGTAGGAAGTCCTCTTGTTTTAACCATTTTTGTTGTAAATAGTGCTAATGCTGACAACTTAACATCATTGATCACTGAGTCATTACGAATGGCATCAGTAACCTCAACAGGTACTTTTGACATATTATCTGCAACAAAACTATGTGCAGCCATACAATAACTACAACCATTTTCGCGGCTAATAGCTAGAAAGATTACCTCTTGTTCTATTGTACTATAATGAGATTGCTCTCTAAATAATTTATAGCCATGTAGATAAGTATCAAGTAAAGCCGGTGAGTTGGCCATTGCTGAGTACATATTAGGGACAAACCCCATTGCTTGTTTAGCCTCAGTAAGTTGTATGCTAGCGTTTTGTTCTGCGTTATCGATGGTTTTATTTTGCAATGTTAATTTATATTCTGAATTCATTTTTATCACCTGAAAGTCTGAGTCTGTAATGTACTATCTGGACTTGTATAATTTTAGTTCAGATAGTAATGGCTATTTATTGAGTAACACCAACTTCATACCATGGAGTTGGGTTAATTGGGCAACGGTATCTAAAGCCATTTTCAGTAACGGTAACGCGAGTTTTTATAGTTTCACCGACCTCAATCGGTGTTTGTTCTAGAAACTCATGGGTTACGGCAAAAGCCAACTAATTTCCCCGCTTTATTTTCAATAATGAATTCATATTCTCCAGCTTTCAGTCCTGCTAAGGTTTCATCTGCTGAAAAATAACCGTTGTATTCATCAAGGTGTATGGTGGTCAATCCCTCTAACTGTTGTAGGTGTGTCTGCCAATGATATTCCTGATGCAACAATTGCTGCTCCGAAAATAACACTTTTCAGTAAATTTTTAATATTCATGTTCATACCTTCTATTTAAATCTCGTCTTAATTAACGATTAGTAGCTATTATAAAGGCGGTGTAAATATTATATATGCTATATTGTCCACTCCTTATGTCATATCGTATTTTATATTGGATAATTAGAATGGATGTATTAAGTAATATTTTAAAATTACTTCGTCTCAAGGCAAGTGTGTATTTTCAAGCTGATTTTTGTGGTTCGTGGTCAATCTCATCTAAAGAAACCAATGAAGCTCATTTCCATATTGTAGAGCGCGGTACATGCTGGCTACATTTACCAAATGAGCCGCAAGCAATCACCTTGCGCAGTGGCGATCTAGTGTTTTTCCCTCGTGATGCAAAACATTTTGTTACTGAAAGTAATAAGTATCCCCTATATTTAGAGCCTGGTATTCTGTTTGGGTCAGATTTATCTGAGCCTACAACTAAAATCATCTGTGGTGTGTTTGAGTTTGAAAGTAATGTGGTCAATCCAATACTGAATGCATTACCTGAAGTCGTACACATTAAAAATGCTGATCCTGATAATGCTGTCTGGCTAGATAGTTTGATACAATTTATCTGTCGTGAATCTCAAAGTGATTCTCTTGGCTCGACTGCAGTTGTTGATAAATTATGTGACGTGCTATTCGTGCAGATTATCAGAAGCTGGATAAGTAAAAATGATACCAAACAAGGCTTTATAGCAGCACTGGCTGATCCAAGTTTGTATCGTGCTTTAGATGCCTTTCATGCTTCACCTTATATAACTTGGTCAGTAGAGTTACTAGCAGAAAAAGCCGGCATGTCACGCTCAGCATTTTCGAATAGGTTCCAAACCATAATGGTTGTTACACCTATGTATTATGTAACTCACTGGCGAATGCAATGTGCACATGACATGCTGATAACAGGCAATAAATCTATTGCTAAAATTGCTGAACAAATGACTTATCAATCAGAAGCTTCATTCAGAAAGGCCTTTAAACAGCATATAGGCAATCCACCTGGTGCCGTCAGAAAAACAAGTGGAATTACTAATTTATAAAGCCGATTTCTAGCAGACTAAATTATAAAGTATCGTTATTAATGTCATTTTTAAATTTTTCAATCTCATCTAAAGTATAACGCGGTGTAATGTGCTGTGGACAGTTCCAGTCATAGGCCCGGACCTTGAATGTTACGATACGTTCAACGCGCGCCTTATAGTCATCCACTTGTAATTGTTTCAATAACTGTTCATTTTCATCGGCTTTTATGATGCTTGTTTCAACCCATATTTTTAGCCGTCGTTGTGATGGGTAATCCATCAAAAATAAGGATGTTTTATTATTTTCATTGATGTTGCCCGTGCTTATGTATTGGCCATTACCACGAAAATCAACATAGGCCATGGTGGTATTATCTACCACTTTTAAAAAACCTTTTGGACCACCACGAAATTGAACATAAGGCCAGCCATTCTCACCGACAGTGCCCATATAAAAGCTGTCTCGTGATTCAATAAATGATCGCTCATTAAAAGTAAGCGTAAAACGATCACCTGAGGTTTCCATTTTCGAATAAGAGTCTCGTGTCCCATAGTGTTGTTGAACTTCCTTAACGCTATCTGTAAAAGCAAGTTTTGTGAAGTTTTGATCCATTGTATTTATCCTCATTAACTGAAAAGCAGAGGCTGATAAACGCCTCTACTTTCCTTAACAATTAGCGGCTTTAGTAAGTTTGTTTACTTAAAAAACGTTTAATATGCTTAGCAATTACATTGACATCTTCTTCTAAAGCAAAATGACCTGTATTGAGTAAGTTGAAATCAACATTTTTCAGATCACGTTTATACGGATAGGCGCCAGCAGCTGGAAAAATTTCATCTTTATCCCCCCAAACAATCAATGTTGGTGGTTGATGCTTCCGCATATAGGCTTGCCACTCTGGGTAAAGCGGTGGATTTGAGCCATAGCTATAGAAAAGTTGAAGCTGAATATCAGTATTACCCTCTCTATCTAATAAGGGTTGTACGTGATTCCATGTATCAGGACTAATACTTTCAGCATTACGTACCCCATTGGTGTATTGCCACTTTGTTGCACCTTCGGTGACGAGAAAACGCAGTGCATCATCATTGGTCATATTAGGCTGTTTATAGGCTGCCTTAATATTTTTCCACCAATCATTGTCTAAGCCTTTATTAACCGCTTTGCGATCTTTCCAGTACGCTTGAATCGGTTCCCAAAAGTTATTATTAATACCTTCTTCATAGGCATTACCATTTTGGATAATTAACGATTCAACACGTTCAGGATGTTGTGTGGCGACTCGAAAACCAACGGGTGCGCCATAATCCATTAGGTATAAGCTGTATTTTTTTAGGCCTACCGTATCAATAAATTTATCGACAATATTACCTAAGTTATCAAAGCTATAGTCAAACTCTGTCACTGCTGGCATTGAACTATGACCAAAGCCTGGATAATCAGGTGCAACAAGGTGATATTGTTCTGATAATTCAGGAATCAATTCACGAAACATATGCGATGAGGTTGGAAAGCCATGCAATAATAGGATGGTTGGATTACTTGGATCTCCCGCTTCACGGTAGAAAATTTCCTGCCCTTCAACGGTAACTGTTTTGTATTTAACATCACTCAATGTTTCTGTTGCCAAAACCGGCTGTAAACTAACAAAATTGAAAGCTACTGCTGTTAATGCGAGTTTTATAAATTTACTTGTTTGATTATTCATTGTTATCTCCCGAACCTATAATTAAATTGATGTTTGTGCTTGGTATAAACCAAACTCATTTTTATTAATTATTTTGCTTAACTCGCTAAAACCGCCGATAGATTTATCGTCGATAAAGATTTGCGGCACTGTTCTTTGACCGCTAAGTGCAATTAATTGTTTTGACTGCTCACTCTGTTTAATTAAATCAAGCTCTTGGTATGGAATGCCTTGTTGATCTAATAAACTTTTGGCTGCATGGCAATAAGTACATGTAGGGCTGGTGACAATTTTTACTTGATTCATACTGTTCTCCTAAAAATACCAAATCGGTAAACAGTAGATTGCACAAGCTGTGCCAGAGCTTAAAATTTAATTTAATAAACATTAAAAACAATAGGTTAACGGTAAAGATTAATGTGAATAGTTGTTTAATTATTTTATCTTTTAGCACGAAATACCGTATATAAACGATATTTAACATAAATACTTACTGATATTTATAGTGAAGAGTTTGAACGTTTGATACCTAATTTACTCATACGTGATCGTAATGTGTTGGGGTGCATTTCCAATACAGTTGCAGCACCTTCCTCTCCTGATATACGCCAATCTGTATGTTTAAGAACCTTGGTTATATGTGCCTTTTCCATATCTGCTAATGGCTTTAAGTCAGTATCACTATTTGTAGTCTTTATTCCATGTAATTTATCATGAAGTTGTAATGTATTTGAATTGGAGAGAATTACAGCACGCTCAATAATGTTTTCTAGTTCTCGAACATTTCCAGGCCAAGCATATTGACTGAGTTCATTCATTATTTTTTGAGGGATATTATCGATCTGTTTACCCATTTTTTTTGCAAATTTATCTACAAATGCTTTAACAATAATGGCTATATCACCGCCCCTTTCTCTAAGTGGGGGTAACGTTATAGGAAACACATTTAACCGATAAAATAAATCTTCTCTAAACTCACCTATTGAGACCATCTGTTTCAAGTCTCTATGGGTAGCAGCAATGATTCTAACGTCAACAGAGATTGTTGATGAACCTCCCAAGCGTTCGAACTCACCTTCTTGAATCACGCGAAGTAACTTAACTTGAAGGTCGAGTGATAACTCACCAATTTCATCTAAAAATATAGTACCTGTCTCTTATACACATCTCCGAGCCCACGAGACTAGGCATGATCTCG
>OJGP01000248.1_pt1 | contig 10956 bp, 11 predicted proteins | sample 1594701 | NCBI WGS metagenome assembly OJGP01 (sample SAMN05416863, study PRJEB24817) | seawater metagenome | isolation source: Sea water | place: Canada:Atlantic | collected 2013-11 | reverse complement strand
AGTAAGAACTTATCTATAGATGAAGCTAAACAGGCCATGTTAGAAATTCTGTCAGGTGAAGCCGATCCTGTTCAAGCCGCCGTCTTTTTTATTGGTTTACGAATGAAAACTGAAACTAATGATGAAAACCTTGGTTTATTACAAGCCTTGCAGCAAAACACTGATCAACATACTGCTTCTGTTTCAGAAATATTAACGTTTGCTGATCCCTTTAATGGTTATAACCGTCACTGTCCTATACTGGCATTTCTACCGGCAGTATTAGCGGCATCAGGTTTGCCGACTGTATCGCAAGGCGTAAAAGAAATGGGGCCAAAATTTGGCATCACCCATTCACAAGTTTTAGCACTTGCTGGTATGGATACTTATCAATCAGTAGAACAGGCAAGCCAGCGTATCGAAAATGCTGATATTGCTTGGGCTTATGTCGATCAATCTCAATCTACGCCAGGTTTATACGCACTGGAGAGCTTGCGAACTAAAATTATTAAGCGGCCTAGTTTAGCTACTTTAGAGAAGCTGATCATGCCCATCAAAGCGCAGCATAAAAATCATCTTTCCGTCGGCTTTGTACATAAAGCGTATCCCAGTGTTTTAGCATGGCTGGCCAATCAATCAGGTTTTGATACAGCATTAGTAATGCGAGGTGTTGAAGGTGGTATATTGCCGACCTTGCGTGAAACATCTAATAATTATCGCGTTCATGGCGAACAAGTTGATGAGCTGTTAATTGATCCAAAAGCATTTGGAATTGAACAAACAACACGTGGTGTATTGCCACAACAATCCGATAAAGTCACTGCTGAAGAAACAGTTGATGTTGGATTAAAAGCATTATCAGGAGAAGTAGGTGTTGCTTTTGATAGTTTAGTATTGTCTGCAGCGATTAATCTTTGGCATGTAGGATTGCAACCATCCCAATCTCAAGCGGCCGACCATGTAAAGCAGGTTATTAATAGTGGTCGTGCGAAAGCTTTTTTTGAGGCAGGAGTTCAATAATGGTTTTTCAACAAACATTAGATTTTACAACAGCTGGTCGGAGTACAACTAATATCACTGCTAAAATTCAAGATTTAGTGGCAGAATCTGGTATTCGAATCGGTACCTGTCATGTATTTGTTCGACATACCAGTGCTTCATTAATGTTGTGTGAAAATGCCGATCCTGATGTGCGACGTGATTTAGAAACGTATATGCAACATATTGTGCCAGATGGCGATCCGATGTTTTTACATCAAGATGAAGGGCCTGATGATATGAGTGCTCATATTCGAACAGTGCTGACTAACCCTGACTTAACAATGCCTGTCAGCCAAGGACGATGTGATTTAGGTATATGGCAGGGGGTTTATTTGTGGGAGCATAGAACACATCGACACCAACGGACAGTCATTGTGACAATAATCGGTGAATAACTGTAACAAACCTGCTTGAAATATGTCTGTTCTGGACATGTGAATAGGAAAAGCAAAATGAATAGCCCGTTTCAAAGTAAATTTAAAATTTATCAAATCACCCTGATATTCAGCATGTTATTTACATTATTAGGTTTTTCATACAATGTTTGGCGAATGGAAATATCTGAACAGAACAATACGATTCGAATCGCTAGTTTTGAAATGCTGGTTGAATTGTCATCCTTGGAACAACTTATTTATATTGCTCATTATGATAAGGATTTGGAACAGGGAAACCCAAGAAAAGGCTGGGTTAAAGTGGGTCTAATTACTGATTTAAGTGTATTGGCTGATCCTACTGTTGAACAAACGGCTAAAAACTTAACCAAGATTTGGTCCAGTAACTGGGAAGGAATTGGTCGCGAACAAGAGGCAGTTGAACGGGTTGTTAAAGGCATTGATTCTGTTAGAGCTGAAATTAAGCGAGTATTGAAATCGCTGGAGTAATCTCTATGAATTGTGGCTAGATCCGATAAATAGAAAATTTATTTTAGAAATTTAATTATATGTGCAGATGAAACTATATAACCATTAACAGAGCGAACACTATTTCTATATCGGTCCGTGCTGTGGTTTATCCCAAAAACACGGCCTTCATTGTCAAATACAGGTCCACCACTCAGGCCTGTTTCAATACAGTCACTCATTACGAGTGGCTTTATTTTTAAACCTAAACCTAGATATTTACTCGTTCCTAATAAATTTTGTTTTCGAACAATAAGCTTTGACAGTGGGAATAATTCCGCTTTTGATAAAGAACTTAACTTAATAGGGTAACCAACAGTGAATAAGGTTTGCTCAAAAATTTCATTATTACCCTCGAACACTTTGGCAGTGTTATTTACCACGCCATCATCAATGAGCTTATAAAGTGATAGATCTATATTTTTATCTTCTTTAACGAATTGAGCCCAAAACAGTCGCCGATCAGTTTGTGTATTGATCGAAACTAAAATAAGTGGCTGACTTGCTGTGACATGCGAGGCAGATAGAACAAAACCAGATTCCTCTCTATATCGAACTAATACACCTGAGCCATGACCATAATATGGGGATACCTGTATTTTTTGCAGTGGGGATGCAATACGAACTACTGTATCTAGTGGCAGTTTTTGTATTTTTTTGCTGTTATTTTCCGTATCCGTAAGTACTTCATTGCAGATAGTACTGGCTAGCGAGGAGTAGGGTATGACACCAATAGATATTAGCAAGAAGGCAATCAAATAATTTTGCACCATAGTATCCCGGCCCTTTGCTTAATTAAATCGGTATGAAGTGATTATAACTCCAACTATTATGACTATAGTTAATCATATTTGGTTTCATAGCATTGAACATTGAATATCACAAATAAGGTAAAATCGCTTTATAGCGCCAATAACATAGGTATCGAGAAGTGATTTATACGTCTTTTTGTTGGGCTAAAATAAATAATTGTGTAGTGTTAAAGAGATAATGACAGATATTCCATCACCTTGTGTTCGAAACTGTTGCCTTAATAATAATGATATTTGCTTAGGGTGTCATCGTAGCATCAAGGAAATCATGCAGTGGAGTCATAGTGACGATAAGCAAAAGATGTTTATTTTGGCTGCTGTGCAGCGTCGCCTTATACAGCAGAAGCAAACTCAGCAATAGTAACCTGTTACAAGCTTACTTTTGAAGCCCAAAAGCAAGTACTTTTTAATGTATAATATCGGGTTTACTGTCAGTTCTGGCAATGTAATCTTTTTCGTAACGAGGTAAATCAAACATGCTGCTATCAGCTAAACAAGACTGGCTAGGTAATATCCGTGGTGATATTCTAGCGGGTATTGTCGTTGCCATTGCACTAGTACCTGAAGCCATTGCTTTTTCTATCATCGCAGGTGTTGATCCAAAAATTGGTTTGTATGCTTCATTTGCAATTGCAGTAATCATCGCTATTACCGGTGGTCGTGCCGGAATGATTTCTGCGGCTACAGCAGCTACTGCACTGTTAATGGTCACTTTAGTTAAAGATCATGGTTTGCAGTACTTATTAGCGGCTACGGTTTTGGCAGGTTTACTGCAGATTATAGCCGGCTATCTAAACTTGCATAAGTTTATGAGTTTTATTTCTAAGTCAGTTATGACAGGCTTCTTGAATGCTTTAGCTATTCTTATATTTATGGCGCAATTGCCTGAGTTAATGAATGTGACCTGGCATATGTACGCCCTAACAGCAGCAGGTTTAGGTATTATTTATCTATTTCCCTATGTTCCGGTAGTCGGTAAGGTTTTGCCATCTCCTTTGATCAATATCATTGCCTTGACTGTATTTGTTTATTTTATGGGTGTTGATGTTCGTACCATTGGTGATATGGGACAGTTACCAGATACCTTACCTATCTTCTTATGGCCAGACGTTCCTTTCAATATGGAAACATTGTTCATCGTATTGCCATACTCAATTTCTATTGCTGTAGTAGGTTTATTAGAATCATTACTGACCGCAAATGTTATTGATGAATTGACAGATACAGAAAGCGATAAAAAACGTGAATGTAAAGGCCAAGGTCTTGCCAATATTGGTTCTGGTTTAATTGGTGGTATGGCCGGTTGTGCCATGATTGGCCAATCTATTATTAATGTTAAATCAGGTGGTCGTGGTCGTTTGTCGGCGATGACAGCGGGTGTTGTACTATTAGTTTTGGTTGTATTTTTAAGCGATTTGTTAAAGATAGTACCTATGGCAGCTTTAGTGGCTGTGATGATAATGGTTTCAATTGGTACATTTAACTGGAACTCTATTAAAGAGCTTAAAACCAACCCAACCAGTGCTACGGCAGTGATGATTTCGACCGTAATTGTTGTGGTTTGGACACACAATTTAGCGTTAGGCGTATTTACCGGGATTTTGATTGGTTCATTATTTATGGCTCAGCGTTTAAGCCAGTTCATGTACATTGATTCATCATTTGATGAAGAAACTGATACGCGTACTTATAAAGTTGTGGGCCAAATCTTCTTTAATTCATCAGATAAATTCATAGCTTTATTTGACTATAAAGAAGCTATTGATCAAATTATTATTGACGTTCATCGTGCTCATTTCTGGGATATTACTGCTGTTGATGCATTAGATAAAGTCGTGTTAAAACTACGTCGTGAAGGTGCTGATGTTAGTATCATTGGGCTAAATGAAGCCAGTGAAACGTTATTAGATAAGTTTGCAGTACATGATAAACCTGAAGAGATAGAAAAAATCATGGGGGGACACTAAGAATGACAACAAAAATGATCGTTGCGTGTATCGATGGTTCCGAACTAGGTGATGCTGTTGTAGATCACGCAATATGGTTAGCAAACAGTAGTCAGTCACCACTACAATTTCTGCACACCATTGAACATAGTCATCAAAGTGAACATATTAATCGTGAAGGTAATTTAACGCCTAATATGAAAGAGCATTTGCTCGATGAGCTCTCTGACGAAGAACGTCTAGAAAGTAAAAAATTGATTGCAGAAGGCAAAACTATCCTCGATGCTGCGAAACAAAAAGCGCAACAAGCAGGTTTAACTAATATTACTGCCAAACAACGTCATGGTAGTCTTCCTGAAGCATTAGTTGATATAGAATCAGATGCATCGTTAGTAATCTTAGGTGCAAAAGGTGAAAATCATCAAGGAGATAAACAAGGTTTAGGTTCTCAACTTGAAGAATCTATACGTGCTATTCATACGCCAGTCTTCATTGTTAAGAGAGATTTTTCACAGCCTAAGAAAATGCTGTTTGCTTATAATGGCAGCCCAACATCTTCCAAAGCTTTAAAGTTACTTGCCGAAGGCCAGTTATGTAGTCCATCGCTTGATGTTCATGTGGTGGCAGTTAAAGCCAATATAGACGATGCGAAGAAACTTATAGATGAAGCTAGCATTGTATTGTCAAAGTCTAAACTCAATGTGAGCACGCGAGCACTACAGGGTGAGGTCATTGAGCAGTTAACAGCTTACCAGCAAGAAAATGATATCGATATAACATGCATGGGCGCTTTTAGTCACGGTAAAGTACATGGATTTTTCTTTGGTAGTTTCACAACTAGAATGTTGCTCGAGAGTTCAACTAGCTTCTTATTAATTCGATAAGTAATAGGTTATCACTATGAAAAAATTTGGCAGCAAAGCGACCTATGAAGATGAGTTAGAGGAAGAGATTAGTAAATCTCAAATCAAACGTGATCTTTTGGCTTTAAAAGATCTCGGTAAAGAGTTGCTTGAGTTACCGATTAGAGATCTGGACAAACTTGATTTATCAGAACGGTTATATGAAGCTTTAATTAAAGCAAAAGATATGACTAAAGGTGCCCTGAAAAGACAGACTGGCACTATTGGTAAGATCATCGTTCATGAAGACTTCGATATTATTAGGCAAAACCTAGAGAAGATTCGCCAAACACATAATGGTGAAGTTAAACAATTTCATCAATTGGAATTATGGCGTGATGAATTGATTGCTGGTGATAAGAATGTAATGACAACATTACGTACTGAATTTAGTGATTTGGATATGCAGCATGTACGTCAGTTAGTGAGAAATGCGATCAAAGAGCAGACTGAAAATAAGCCGGCAAAATCTGCCCGCCTTATATTTAAGTATTTGCAACAGTGTGAGCGTGATAAAGTTTAATCAATAAGGCAGACAAAGCATTATATAATAAAACATAAAGGCTGCGATAGAATAGCGATATATCAGTAGTATTGACAGTTACTATGTTTAAAATTCGACTATAAAATAAGGCTGAACTTTAAACTCATTTAAAGAGTCACAAGCTGTAGCATTTATTACATAAGCTTCTGATAGGGATGTCATTAGAAGTTAATTAGGGGTGGAAAGTTGTTTAAACGAGTTTTATTACCGATAAGCATTATTGTTATCGCCATTGTGGTATTTATTACTTTAAAGCAAACAAAACCAGAAAAATCGGTTAGACAACAGCCCGAAAAAATATGGCGTGTAAACACGTTAATAGCTGATTTTCAAACAATCTCACCTCAAATAAGGCTTTATGGACGTGTTGAAACACCTCGAAATTCATATTTAAAATCAGCATTAGTAGCAGATGTTACATCGGCTTTTGTACTTGAAGGTAATGCCGTTAAGCGTGGACAGGTATTAGTTGAGCTTGATAATACAGATGCAACATTATTATTGGCACAGCGGGAAGCTGAACTGGCTGAAATTAATGCTATGTTAAATAGTGAGCAGCAACGATACTTACGAGATAAAGAGTTGTTAATTCAGCAACAATATTTATTGGATATTGCTGATAAAGCAGTGGCAAGGGCTCAAAAACTAGAACAAACAAAGTTGATGTCTCAGGCTAGTCTGGACGATTCTATTGCAGCTAAACAACGTCAAGCCGTTGTTTTAAGAGGCTTGGAATTTGATATTCAAGATCATCCCTCTAGATTAATTCAAATCCGATCCCAGAAAAAACGTGTCCAAGCCTTATTGCAGCAAGCCGAAGTAGATCTATCACGCACTAAAATTATTGCCCCATTTGATGGTCGAATATCGCAACTGAATGTGTCAGTAGGGGATAGGTTACGAGCAGGCGATAATATATTGTCGATTTATGATATTAATAACTTAGAAGTCAGAGCGCAAGTTCCTGGGCGTTATATTCAGCAGGTTCGTAAAATGATGGCTCGAGGTGATGATTTAACAGCAAGTTATAAGAATAAGTCGCTCAAGCTTAATCGTCTATCAGGCGAGGTGCAGATGGACAGTGGTGGTATAGATGGTTTATTTCGATTCACTACAGACGAAGATATTCCCGTACTAGGCACATTTGTTGAAATAGTATTAACGCTGGCACCTCAAGAGAATGTTATTGCTCTGCCTTCCAATGCACTATATGGCCTCAATAAAATCTATGTAATTAAAGAGGGGTATTTGCAAGCAGTTGATATTCAACGTGTTGGCGAATATCCAAATAGTAATAATGACAAGATGCTTATTGTTCGAAGCACTTCAGTATCACAAGGTGATAGGGTTGTAACGACACAGTTACCGAACGCTATCACTGGCTTAAGAGTTGAAGCTTTAGGTGAATAATCCAACACGTGACTTTATTGGTCTATTTGCTCAGCATAAAGTAGCAGCAAACTTATTAATGATTATTATGGTGATGGGGGGACTACTGTCACTGAGTAAATTAAATACACAGTTCTTCCCAACCTTTGCCTTAGACGTTATAACTGTCAGAGTTGAATGGCGAAGTGCCAGCGCAGAAGATGTAGAAGACTCAATCTCAAGCCGCGTTGAGCAAGAGCTACGCACTATCGACTTCGTCGATAAAATGACATCAACATCTTCCTATGGTATGTCAATTGTCACCTTGGAATTTGATGAAGGCAGTGATATGGGTAAGGCGCTTGATCAAGTAAAAGACCAAGTTGCTCAATTACGTAATTTACCGAGTGATGCAGAAATCCCTGAAGTAAGTATCGTCACGCGTTATGAAAACGTAGCAAGTTTAATGATTACTACTGAAGGTAAGCTAGATGAACTTCGCCATTTAGTTCATGAAATTGAACATGATTTATTAGATCGAGGTATTTCAAGAGTAACAATTAATGGCTTACCTAAAGAAGAAATGGCCATTCAAGTTGATACTAATCAGCTCGAATCAATGGGCCTTAGTTTAGATGATGTCAGCCAACGAATTGCAGAGTTAAGTCGTGACCTTCCTGCAGGTGAAGTCGGTAATGATGAGACTGCAAAACAATTACGAAGTCTGGATCAGCGACGTGATGCACAAGCATTTTCTGAATTATCACTCAAAACTGATCGTAATGGACGATTGTTATCATTAGATGATGTTGCGAAGGTTGAGCGACGTCCTATGCGTAAGCAGGTAAAGGTGTTTTATGAAGGCAAACCAGCCATAGAAATCGGATTAAAACGAACAGAAAATGCAGACTCACTTGTGTCCGCCGATATTCTCGAGCAGTGGGTGACAGAGAATGAGGGACAGCTACCTAAAGGTGTCAAAATAATAGTTTATGATGCAAGTTGGGAATTAATAAAAGAACGTATGGACCTATTGGTCCATAACGGCTTAGGAGGGTTAATTCTTGTTATAGGTATTTTATTCTTGTTTTTGCAAGGTCGGGTTGCTATTTGGGTTGCGGTGGGCATTCCTATTTCGTTTATGGCCACCTTGATCGTAATGTATCTATTTGGTGGTAGCATCAATATGATCAGCTTATTCGGCCTAATTATGGCACTGGGTATTATTGTTGATGATGCCATTGTAGTAGGTGAAGATAGCCTGTCTCATTATCAGTCTGGCGAAAATTCACTGATGGCTGCTGAAGGCGGAGCTCGCCGTATGTTAGCGCCTGTTATTTCTTCTTCTCTGACCACTGTTTCATCATTTATACCTTTAATGATGATTGGAGGAACGATTGGTAATATATTGTATGATATACCTTTTGTTGTTATCTGCGTCATTATTGCATCACTCTTTGAAAGCTTCTTAATACTACCAGGCCACCTGCGACATGCTTTCCACAAAATTCATCATGCTAAGCCACCTCCTGTACGAAAATGGTTAGATGATAAATTTAATTACCTTCGTGATGATTTATTTAAACCGCTCGTTACACTGGCTGTTAAATATCGTGGCGTGACTATCAGTATCAGTCTTGCTTTATTAATAATGAGCATAGGTTTATTGGCAGGAGGCCGATTAAGCTTTACTTTTTTCCCATCACCAGAAGGCACTAGCATAACGGCTAATGCCCGTTTTACAGCGGGTACTCCTTCAGATAAAGTGAAGCAGTTTCTAGATCATCTTAATGTAGCGTTAGACAAAACTACTCAAAAATTAGGCCCCGAATTAGTTAAAATATCTATTACACGTCTTGGAAGTGCAAGTACAGCTGGCCGATCTTCAGCACAAACGGGAGAACGCTTTGGCTCAATTCAATTAGAATTAGTCTCACCCGACAATAGAACGATTAGAAATAAAGATTTTATAAACGAATGGCGAAAAAATGTCGTATTACCAGCAGGGATTGAGACCTTCACGCTCTCTGAGCGCCGAACGGGGCCACCAGGTAGTGATTTAGATATTCGCCTAACTGGTGCCTCAGCAGTAATATTAAAGCAGGCTGGCCGTGAGATCGTCGATCAACTCGAACAATATAGTGGCGTTAGTGCAATTGAAGACGATATGCCTTATGGGCAGGAGCAATTGATCTACCGTATTAAAGGGCAAGGAGAAGTGCTTGGATTAACTGTGAATAATGTTGGCCGACAATTACGGTCTGCATTTGATGGCCAATTGGTGCAAATATTCCAAGATGGTGATGATGAAGTAGAAGTGAGGGTTATGCTACCTGATTCAGAACGAAACACCATATCAACACTAGAAAACTTCATGGTACGTTTACCACAGGGAGGCAGTGCTCCACTGACAAGTGTAGTAGATTTCGAAGCACGAAGAGGCTTCGATGTACTGCGCCACACAGATAGCAAGCTATCGATTCATGTTACAGCTAGGGTTGATGCTTCTGTTAACAATACCAATGAAATTCTGGCCGATTTAAAAAAATCATTCTTACCTGATATTACATCACGTTATGGTGTAGCCATTGGCTTTGAAGGCAGAGCTGAAGAACAAGCCGAGACACTCGGTGATATGAAACAAGGCTTATTGATTGCCTTTGCGTTGATTTATTTAGTGCTTACTTGGGTTTTTTCTTCTTATGGTTGGCCATTAGTGGTTATGGCAGCTATTCCATTCGGTCTAATAGGTGCTTTATTTGGGCACTGGGTAATGGGAATTGATCTTACTATTCTGTCATTATTTGGTATTTTTGGTTTGTCAGGCATCGTTGTTAATGATTCGATTATTTTGGTGACATTTTTCAAACATCAGCGTGAAGCCGGCATTGAAACCACACAAGCTATTATCAATGCGGCAACACAACGTCTAAGAGCCGTTCTATTAACATCATTAACAACAATAGGTGGTTTAACGCCTCTATTATTTGAAACATCTATGCAAGCACAGTTTTTAATACCAATGGCAGTGTCAATTTCATTTGGCTTAATGTTTGCGACAGTGCTTGTTTTATTTGTGATTCCTGCATTATTATCTATTCATGAAAGTATCGCTGATAAATTATCTTTTGACCCCAAGAGTAACGCTGTTGTATAAGTCATTGTCTATTCTGTTTCTAGCATTGATGCTCGCTTTTTCATCTAATGTGAATGCAGAACAAAGCTTAGAAAAAGTTTCATTACAACTATCGTGGAAGTACCAATTTGAATTTGCTGGGTTTATTATGGCAAAAGAAAAAGGCTTCTACCGTAGTGTGGGCTTAGATGTCGATTTAATTGAATATAATGAAAATATCTTACTTGTTGATGATGTACTGTCACAAAAAATAAATTATGGTGTTCACAATACCAATATCTGTCTCTTATACACATCTCCGAGCCCACGAGACTAGGCATGATCTC
>OJGP01000246.1_pt1 | contig 10982 bp, 9 predicted proteins | sample 1594701 | NCBI WGS metagenome assembly OJGP01 (sample SAMN05416863, study PRJEB24817) | seawater metagenome | isolation source: Sea water | place: Canada:Atlantic | collected 2013-11 | reverse complement strand
ACGAGATCATGCCTAGTCTCGTGGGCTCGGAGATGTGTATAAGAGACAGGTGGCGGGCTGGGCTTTGCTGCTATTCAATGTGGGCGTAGAGGCCGGCCAACTATTGTTTGTTGGCGGGGCGCTGATTCTGTTCTGGTTACTGCGTCGGCTTGTGCAGGCCCCATCACCCGTTCTGCGATCGGGTCTGGTGACGATTATCGGCGCGGTATCTGCATTCTGGTTTATTGATCGGCTTTTGCCGGTATTGGTTTTCTGAGGTCTGGTTATGGCTCGATTATTTGCGTCTCGTTTGGCCGGTCTTGCTGCTCCGGCGGTTTTAATTCTACTGGCCAGTTGTGGTGGCTCTAATGATGGCTCGCTCGGCAATCTTGGAAGCTCAGGGGAGGGAGGCAGTGAGCAACCGCCCGTGGTGCAGAATAACGATGGCAGTTGTAGTGATGCCCGCGAAGGCTTCAAGAATGTTTATTTCGGGGATCTGCACAGTCATACCAGTTATTCGCTGGATGCCTACTTCTTTAATGCCTTAACGGATCCACGGGCGGCCCATCGCTTTGCCAAGGGCGCAGCAGCTTTGCCGCAGCCAGCGCAGGGAACGCAGGATGTGTTCACACCGGGGCGTGAGATCAGTATTGATCGTCCACTCGATTTTAATGCGGTGACGGATCATGCTGAATTTCTTGGCGGCTTCGTGTTGGCCTGCGAACATTCCGAGCAGACGCAGCAGCTCTGTGATCAGGCTATCGGGCAAGGTATTCGCGATAACGTCCGCGCGTTGGCTGCTGGCGAAACCCCCTTCACCCAATTGCTGGCGCAGAGCGTAGCGAGTCAGTTGCCTACAGATCGTGTGGCCTGGCAGCTTATTCAGCAGATGAATGAGGAAGAATACGAGCCCTGTCGTTACACCACCTTGCATGCCTACGAATACACCTCCAATGAGCAGTCGCAGATGCTGCATCGAAATGTCATCTTCAAGGGCTCAAGTACTTCTGTACCCGTGAATGTATTTCCGTCAGTGAAAATCACTACGCCGTTGTTGGCTGAAAATGGCAATGACGATTGGGATCTATTCGATCACCTAAATAATAACTGTCTGCTGAATCCTCAGTGTGACGTGCTGACCATTCCGCATAACTCCAATCTGTCTGACGGGCGTATGTATCTAGAGGCGGGACAAAGTTCGGGCATGACCGTTATCGGTGATCTCACTGGTGTACCTCTGGGCCGCAAAATTGAAACGACTTCGGTGTATTTCCCTATGACGGAGGCGGATGCCGAACTGCGTACAACACTGGATCGTTCCTTCGAGATGACTCAGCATAAAGGCGCATCGGAATGTGCGGCGGGTTTGGAAGGTGCCTACCTGGCCAATGACGAGGGCTATGACCCCAACTGCGATTTCGAGATCAACAAGATTGTTTGTTCAGGGCGCCCGGATGACCCTGCCACCTGTGCGGCTTATTGCAAGGGCGACCCGCTGACCGATCCCAACTGGTGCAGTCATCGGACTTATAACAACAACGCCGGTGATATCTGCATCACCGGTGGACCGGATGGCTCTTCAGTGCCGGCCGGTGGTGGTGCGGGTACTGATAACTGTTCGCATCCGCTGGACTATTACCGCAATGCGATGGCGGAAGGCCTGAAGATCAAAAATACGCTGGGGATTAACCCTTATAAGGTGAATGTCACCGCAGCACTGGATACGCATGCTGGCGATTCCGGCAATGCGCAGGAATGGCCCTTCATCGGCCATAGTGGGGTTCTCGATGATGAGCCGCATGAGCTGTTGGGTTTCTGGGGTTGTGATAACGAGGCCAGTGGGGAGGATCCTGCCGACCCCGATAATTGCACTAATCGTACCTTTGTTGATTTTGCTCGCGCGCTGAATACCGGTGGCCTGGCGGGTGTCTGGGCGCCGCAGAATACTCGCGCGGATATCTGGGATGCGATTCATCGGGGTGAGAGTTTTGGCACCTCCGGTTCACGTATTCGTATTCGTACGATTGCCTCCTGGGAGCCGCTGCCCGCGAACATCTGCGCTCGTCTGGCAACAGGCGAAGACTTGATCGCCAATGGCGAAATCGCAGGCGCGCGCATGGGCGACACGTTGGCGGCTGCCCAGCAGGCAGGTGCGCCGCATATCGCCGTATGGGCGCAACAGGACCCGGATGGTTATCCCTTGCAGGCAGTTGATCTGATTAAGGGTTATGTGGACCCTGCGGGAGAGGCGAAGGTGCGGGTGTTTAACGATGTAGTGAAAACCCAGCAGGCAGTGAATCGGCCCTCCATGCAGACCTGTGCCGTAGAAGTCGGTAATCACCCGGAATCACTGTGCGCAATCTGGTCAGATGCCGATTTTGACCATACGGAGAATGCCTACTGGTATGCCCGCGTACGCGAGGTGCCGTCTTGCCGTTGGACTGCCTGGATGTGTAATGTGGAGGCCAAGGCTGATTGCAGTCTGCTCGACCCGGCCAATGCCATGTTTCCCGAGGAATCGGGCCTGCGTGGCTACGAAGGTTGTTGCGCCGTAACGGGCGAGCCGGGTTCGTTTAGCGGCGAGAATTATTTCAATACGCTGGAACAACGCGCCTGGTCTTCGCCGATCTGGTATGAAACCGAATAACGTTTGCTAGCATCGAATACTGATGAAAAAAATTGCCGGTCGCCTACTGATCTTTGCCATCGTACTCGGCGTGCTGTACTCGCTCGCTGTGCAGCGCTTACCGGGTCTGATTGAGGCGCGCTTAAACACCACGCATTCGCCGCCGCCGTATACGATCTCTACCGACGCCGAAGCCTTGCATAACAGCCTCTTCGTGGCCGATATGCATGCAGATAGCCTGTTATGGTCGCGTGACTTGCTGGACCGTTCATCTGTGGGGCAGGTGGATGTGCCACGCCTTATTGAGGGCAATGTGGCCTTGCAAGGTTTTACCATCGTAACCAAATCACCGCGCGGGCAGAACATTGATCAGAACAGTGATGATACCGATCGCATAACCGATCTGACGATTGCTTCCGGCTGGCCGCTGCGTACCTGGAACAGTCTCTATGAGCGTACGCTCTATCAAATAGAAAGCCTGCATGCCTTTGCCAAGGCTTCGAATGGGCAGTTACGCATCATCAAGTCTGTAGCCGACCTGAATGGTTTTGTTGAAAGTTATCGACCGGGTGAGCCTAATGTGGCCGGCTGGCTGGGTATCGAGGGCGCACATCCTCTGGAAGGGGATATAGAAAACCTGCAGCGGTTGTTTGATGCCGGACTGCGCATGGCGGGGATTACACATTTCTTTGATAACGAACTGGGCGGCTCCATGCATGGCATGGAGAAAGGCGGTTTGACCGCATTTGGCAAACAGGTTGTGACGGAGATGCAGGCGCTGGGCATGGTGATAGATCTGGCTCACGCATCGTCAGCAGTAATAGATGATGTGCTGGCCATGGCCAAACAACCGGTTGTGCTATCGCATGGCGGTGTGAAAGGCACTTGCGATAACAATCGTAATCTCAGCGATGCACAGATACGTGGCATCGCCAAGACTGGTGGCGTGATTGCGATCGGCTACTGGGAAACGGCTGTCTGCGGTACGGATGCCATGGCCGTCGCCAAGGCAATTCGTTATACCGCCAGCCTGGTGGGGGTTGGGCATGTTGCGCTGGGTTCGGATTTTGATGGTTCGGTGATCACGCCTTTTGATGCCAGTGGCATGGGGCAGATCACTGAGGCTTTAATTGCAGAAGGCTTCAATCCCTATGAGATTCGTCTGATCTCGGGGTTGAATACGGTGCGTGTATTACGGGCAGTGTTGCCGCAGATTTGATCCACATATTTGGGTTAAGCTGCGAGCTGATTATTATTCAATGGGAGAGCGAAATGATGGATTCAAAAGGATTCTGGTTTTTCAACAATGTGGTGATCCTGGGTTTTTACGCGGTTGCGGCCGCATTGTTGCTGGGTGGTAATGCTGAGCACTGGATCGTGCTGGTGGCAGGTGTAATTCTGGTTGCACATGTGCTGGAAATTCCGCTGGCTATGAAAATGCTCAAAGATAAGAGTCCTTCTTTTGGGCGCTTGGTCGTTGGCACCTTGCTGTTCGGCTATACCTGGTGGGTTCCCGCTAAGAAGGGCATATACGCGGTTCAATAACGGAATAATGAAAAACTTTAACAACAAATTAGCCCTGGTCACTGGTGCCAGCAGTGGTATCGGTCAGGCCATCGCTGTTGAATTGGCGCGACAAGGTGCAAGACTGATTCTGGTCGGTACCAATGAAGATCGCCTGGCGGAAAGCAAGCAGCAATGTGAAGCCGCTGGTGCTGAGGCACATTCCTATGCGGCCAATGTGGCGGACTATCGATTGATGCAGGGGCTCGCTGAGGCAGTTAAGGCCGAGCACGGTGTGGTGGATATTCTGGTCAATAATGCCGGCGTGGTGATGTCTGGCCTGATTCATGAAGTGGAGATGGAAGATTGGAAGCGTCTCATCGATATCAACGTAATGGGTGTAGTACATGGCTGCCAGTTATTTGTGCCGGGGATGCTGGCATCGGGTAGTGGGCATATCGTCAATATGGCCTCGGCTGCCGGACTTATCGGCCAGCCGGGCATGAGCACTTATTGCGCCACCAAACATGCAGTGGTGGGCTTGTCTGCGTCCATGCGTTACGAACTGTCGGCAGCGGGCGTGGGCGTAACCACGATCTGTCCCGGTTATGTGCAAACGCCAATCATGGATAGCCTCAAGCTGGTGGGCAAGTTAGACACGCCCAAGGTGCGCGAGAGAGTGGCCAAAGATACGCAGCGTAACAATCTTACAGCCGAGGCTGTGGCCAAGCGCACGCTGAAAGCCATCCGCAAGAATGAGGCCTTCGTCACTATCGGCAAGGACGCGCAAATCGCATTTTATGCGCGACGCTTGGCGCCAGGTCTGCTCGACAAAATGTTCTCCAGGTAAGGAATCCCATGTCTGATCCCATTATTGATTTGTATACCTTTTCCACTCCCAACGGCTGGAAAGCCTCAGTCATGTTGGAAGAGTTGGGAATGCCCTACGAAACCCATGTGGTTAACATCATGTCGGGGGATCAGAAGAAACCTGAATTTCTGGCCATCAACCCGAATGGTCGTATTCCGGCCATTGTGGATCGCGAGAATGATAACTTCGCCGTGTTCGAATCGGGTGCCATTCTGGTGTATCTGGCTGAGAAAACCGGCCAGCTTATGCCTACGGATGTGAAAGGTCGTTCACTCGTCATGCAATGGCTGATGTTCCAGATGGGCAGCATAGGCCCGATGATGGGTCAGGCGAATGTCTTCTATCGCTACTTCCCGGAAAAGCTACAGCCGGCGATCGAGCGCTATCAGAACGAAGGTCGCCGCCTGTTCGAGGTGCTGGATCAACGCCTGGCCGATAACGAATGGCTGGCCGGTGACTATTCGATAGCCGATATCGCAAACTGGTGCTGGGTGCGGACTTACAAGTGGTCGGGCATTGATATCGATGGACTGGATCATCTGCGCCGCTGGATGGATACCATGCGTGCGCGTCCCGCTTGCGAGCGTGGGGTTGCCGTGCCTTTCCCACTGCCAAATATGGAAGATGAGGAAAACAAGGAAGCTGAGGCTGCCTTTATCAAGGGCGCACAGACTATTGTGAATAAGTAGCCGGCTCATGATGGCAACCTCGGAGTATGAGCCGTACCGTGTCTACCTCATGGACGTGTCCTACTTCAGTGGCAAACTGGAGGCCTACCTACGCTACAAGGAAATCCCCTGGCAGCGCGTAGACACCGGTGTGCCTGAACTGCTGGACCCGGTTTACACTCACACTGGACTGATGAAAGTGCCGGTGGTGGAATGTGCCAACGGGCAGTGGCTGAAAGACACCACACCCATGCTTTACTGGTTTGAGCAGCGCTATACGCAGCAGCCGATTATTCCGACGGATCCCTATACGCATTTCCTGTCGAAGCTTGTCGAAGACTACGCCGATGAATGGCTATGGCGGCCAGCCTTGTATTACCGCTGGATGTTCGCCCAGGATCGACGTTTATTGGGTGATCGTATCGCGCGTGAGGTGATGCATAACTTTCCCAATTCGCGCTTAACGGGTTGGTACTTCGGTAAACGTCAGCAAGCGATTCAGGTAAGGGGCGATGGCGTTAGGCCGTATAATGAAGAATATGTGAAGAACACATATCTTAATAATATAAAATACTTGCAGTCGATACTTCAATCATCGCCTTATTTATTGGGCGCGCATCCAAGCCTAGTCGACTTTGGCTATTTTGCTTCCATGTTCCGGCATTTCGGTCTTGATCCTACGCCTGCACGCATCATGCGTGAGCAGGCGCCTGCGGTGTATGAATGGCTGGCCAGAATGTGGAATAGCCGGGCCAGTCTTTTGCCTGCGGAGCAGGCGATGAGCGATTTCTCGCACCTGGGTTGGGACGGGGTTTTTAAGGATATCGCCGAGGTTTATCTGCCTTATCTGGCTGATAATGCGCTGGCCTATCGAGAAGGTCGCAAGCACTTTGATTTCAGCGTGCCGACGGTTAGTTTCCCCAAGCTAAAGGTTTCACAATATCGCGTCTGGTGTCGAGGCGAGTTACAGCGTGCCTATGCGGCCTTGTCGGATGATGTACGTGCACGCGTGAATGAGCGCCTCAAGCCGTCTGACCTGGATGCCCAGATGCGGCAATACGGCCTCATCGAATCGGGCTTGGAGAATGAGTTCAACTTGCCATTGATGCGTACGCCCAAGCCCGCCCACGGGCTGCGTAAACTGAGATTGATGCTGGAAGGCACACCGCAGGATATGCCGAAGGATTAACGACGAATGACCGCGCCTTATAAGTTTTACGGGATGGATCACTCCTATTACTCGGGTAAGGTTCGTCCTTATCTGCGTTACAAGGGCATTCCCTATAAGGAGGTGCTGTCGACCCTGTGGGTCTACAAGCGTTTCATTATTCCGCGTACCGGTGTGCGTTTTATACCGGTGCTGCAGTCTCCGGATGATGTGGTGGTGCAGGACACGACAGACATCATCGATTTCCTGGAACAGCGTTTCCCGGAGCGCCCGATTTATCCCAGCACGCCCAAGCAGAAACTGGCCAGCCTGCTATTTGAAGTTTATGCAGATGAGTGGTTTTTGCTGCCAGCCATGCACTACCGCTGGAATTTCCTCGATCACCATGGGGATTATTTAATGGGCGAGTTCGGTCGAGTCGCTGGCAACTGGTTGCCTGCGCCAGTGAGGCGTGCAGTAGGGAGAAAGTTTGGCAAGGCATTCAGTGGCTTTGTCGGCCCGCTAGGTATAAACAAGGAAACCGTCCCGGCCATCGAGGCATGGTATGAGACTTTCCTTGATCAGCTAAATACTCACTTGAAGCAGTATCCCTATTTGCTCGGTTCCCGCCCATGCATGGGGGATTTTGCACTGGCCGGCCCGCTTTATGCGCATCTATGGTTGGACCCCTATCCCAGACAGATAATGGAGTCGCGTGCGCCTGCAGTGGTCGACTGGATCAAGCGCATTAATGCTGAGAAACAGGAGGAGGGCGCGTTCCTGCCGAATGATGAAGTGCCGACTAGCTTGAATCCGATTCTGGCGCATATTTTTAGCGAGCACTTCCCGATTCTGGCCGATACGGTGCAGCGGGTAGAACAGTGGCTGACCAATAATCCGGATAAGAAGTACGTTTCGCGTGCCATTGGCGAGCATGCATTCACGATTGGCGATGTCACATCGAAGCGGCTGGTTTTCCCTTATTCGCAGTGGATGCTGCAGCGGCCACTGGATTGCTATCAAGCGATTACCGGTGAAACGCGCAAAGAGGTGGATGCCTGGTTGGATTCAGTCAGCGGTCGCGAGGCAATGCAGATTGGTATTAAACGACGTCTTACTCGTAAGAATAACCGGCTGGCCGCGGTCTAGGGCGAAGGGCCGCGTGACCAGGCGTATCCTGCCGTACGTTATTAACGTCTAAGGTTGAACTATGCTTGATTGGCTGCAAACGATTATTCGGAGTCCCGCTATGAACCTAGCCTGTGATCTGCCCGGCAGTAGTTTGACCGTTGCCCCTAACGAAATTCCTGTAGCACTAGTTGACCCTGCAGCCAGCGGCGCGCAGTCCATTGTATTGGCGGGTGGCTGCTTCTGGTGTGTGGAAGCGGTTTACCGGGAACTGCAAGGCGTCAGTGCGCTGACTTCAGGCTATGCGGGCGGTAAGGCTGAGGCAGCTAATTACACGGCGGTGTGCAGTGGCCGCACCGATCACGCCGAGGTCGTACGCATCACTTACGATGCCGGGCAAACCAGCCTCGGCGAGATACTTAAAGTGTTCTTTTCAGTGGCGCATGATGCAACCCAACTGAATCGGCAAGGCAACGATCAGGGGCGGCAGTATCGCTCGGCCATTTTTTATGCCGATGAGCAGCAACGGGAAGTCGCTGCGGCCTATATTCAGCAGCTAACAGAGGCGGGCGTGTTCAAGGCGCCCATCGTGACGACGCTGGAACCGCTAGATGCATTCTATGAGGCGGAGGCTTATCACCAGAACTATGCCGCACTTAATCCGGGGCAGCCGTATATACAGGGCGTCTCCATGCCTAAAGTCGAGAAACTACGCCGCTACTACAGCGATCGTCTGAAGAACTGATGTCCGCGCAGATTAATGCTTATCTTTGAACGGCACTGCTCTCTAAAATAGTGCGGGAGCGCGGCATGATGTACTGGCCCCATGCATTAACGTCCGAAACGAAAACGCTCCTCGCCAGTCCAGTGTAACGCCTTAATCGAGGAAGTCTTCCAATTCGTCGATGATGTCTTCCGCCAGCTCTTCGCAGGCTTCGTTCACATCGTCTTCATCGACCTCAAAGTAGTCGCGGAATAAGGGGCGCCCCTGGTAATTGGTGATCTCAACATTCATGAACAAGCGATAGCCATCAAAACAACCCCACATATTGCATTCTTTGCCGGTATCCGTATGCCCACCCATGCTGATGCTGGCATCCGCATTTTTGCCGTTGCTGACGGTAGCTATACCAAGTTCCTGCTGTAGCAGGTTGCTGATGTAAGAGGGGCATATTTCCGCAGCTTCTCTACCACCGCCGACAGAACTCCAAACGACGCTCTTCACTTGCCCTATATGCTGCGCTTTACGCATGGATGATTGGGGGATGGTGGAGGTCGCTTGTGTCGGGCTGGTCGATTGTTCCGGGCCAGGCAGTGGAACACTGTTGGTGGCGCTGGTCATGACCGGCCCAGCTGTTGGTTGCTCTTCTAATGCCTTTGGCGTTGCCACCAGTTCTTCGGCAAGCTCGGCGGCTGTGGCATGACTATCATCTGTACTGTTTGGCACAGCCTCTTCGGGTTTGGCGTCTGCCATTTCTTCTGTATCCGTGGCCGTAGCATCAGTTGACTCTGCAGAGCTGATGGTGGGGAGTACAGGAGGCGCAATGGCAGGTGGCGGGGTGGTCCAGGTCGCGGTTAAAGGCAATGCATTGGTGCGTGTCATCAATGTTCGCAGGTGTCTGACGTGTATTGCCCGATTCATGACAGCTTGGCCGTTAGCATCAGTTGATGTGGCAATGACCCCGATTACGCGCCCATATTGATCCAGCAGTGGACCACCATTGTGTCCGGTAGATGAGTCTGCCGAGAAAACGATGAGATGGGCACCTGACCTGTCTTTGTTATTCAGGCTGGTTACAGCGCCATCCGTTACTTGCCAACTGAGTTTTTGCGGACTACCGGCGGCAATAACCGGTGTGCCGGGCTTAACTATTTGATCAGGTGTCGCGAGCTGCAGTGCTCGGGTATCACTTCTATCGATACGCAGTAATGCCAGTTCATTATCTTTGGACAGGGCAATTACATCGTCTACTACGTGTAGCCAGCCTTCCTGCATATGCAGGGTGATGCGGTTGGCATTCTCAATTAGTTTGAAATTCGTCGCGAAGAGCCCAGCTTCGTCTACAAAAAAGCCACTGCCGCGACGTATATTTCCGTTGTTATCGAGCACTGTAATACTTACGATGGATGGCAGTGTCTTCTGCTGAATTAGCTTAAGGGCCAGCTCGTTGCTGCCTTTGGCGGTCGCATAGCAGCAAGTTGTCAGCAGCATGGCTGCAGTAATTGTTTTAATAATCCAGGATTTAAATTGATACATCAGTATTCGTTTATGAATAGGGAAACTAGGTTTTTGCATTGGCAGTCGGCCAGCTTTGCAGTCGTGGAAGCAGAGCTGCGAAAAGTCGTATTGCTGATCGGCTTAATGGCGCCACTATCAACCAGCTTAGCGGCGCAGCCTATTATCGCCGCAAGCCATGAAGATCGCATTATTCTGCAACAAGGCGAGTTGGAAATGACAGTGCCGATTCCTGCGGGTTATGTACTCACCAATTATCAAGCGATCAATATGGATAAGTTGCCAGCCTTGGCTAAACGCAATATGTTGGCGGCGTTTCAGCGCCGTGTCGATAAATCAAATGAGTATCAGGTCGAGCCGCAGCCGCAGGAATCCGGGCCACGTTATTACTTTGTTTATACGCCAAAATTGAGCTATGCCGAGGCGACTGCGACCGATGTGCTGGCTTCTTTGTCAGAATCCTATTCGGCTCAGCTTTTTCATAAGGTGAGCGACATGCAGCGTTACGCTTTGCAGCGTACCGACGAGGATACGCTATCAATCACCTGGGCAGACCTGACGCCTTACGCAATCGAATCTGATGAGAAAGCGATAGAGACATTAGCGAATTGCATACATGCAACGGCTTACCGCAAGGCAAAGATGCTTGTTATGTTCGACAGCATAGAAAGCTGTGGCATTGATGTTGACAGCGTCAAGGCGCATGGCGAAGCCTGGCAGCAAAGAATCAAAGCGGCCAACGAGCCGCTCCCCTTTTTCGAGCAACGTCTCGCTGAGCAGACAATTGAGGAAGGCGCAGCTCAGGCAGAACATACTCAAGAGCT
>OJGP01000243.1_pt1 | contig 11080 bp, 12 predicted proteins | sample 1594701 | NCBI WGS metagenome assembly OJGP01 (sample SAMN05416863, study PRJEB24817) | seawater metagenome | isolation source: Sea water | place: Canada:Atlantic | collected 2013-11 | reverse complement strand
CATGCTGGGCGTACCAAGGCATTTAAACGGAACAAAAACAGTTGGCTAAGTTCCGCTTCGCTTCACATTTTAGCCAACTATTTTTATCCGCTTAATGCGGCGTTATGTGTAGAAAATAAAAGGAATATATAAAAATATAATGGATTGCGCCAAAAAGATAATACTTTATGTATTTGTTATATGGATTAAAGGGGTCAGACTCCTTTAATCCTTTTTATTCCTGCCGCCTTTAATCTTTAGTATTTAAATGGCTACAATCGCCTCGTTGGCGTGAGCCAAAACCCCGACTTCATCCCGACCAATGCCACTGCTATCAATAAAGGTCACATCCTTAATTCCAATAAAAGCTAATATATAACGCACATGTGCCGAGAAAAAATCGATATCACTGCCCACTTGAGTACCACCTGAAGCAATGACCACATAAGCTTTTTTGTTTTCAAGCAAACCCTCTGGCCCATTTTCAGTATAACGAAAAGTCACTTTGGATCGGACAATCTGATCAATCCAGGCTTTAAATGCGGCAGGCACGGAAAAGTTATAAATAGCTAACCCGATTACGATAATGTCCGCTTCTTGCAACTCATTTACCAATGCGTCTGATTGCAATAATTCAGCGTGTTGTTCTGCTGTGCGTTCGTTGAACGCAGTGAAATTAGCACCAATCCATTGTTCATTGATAAAGGGTACCCCGTCTGAAAGGTCACGCACCTTTGTTGAGTGCTGCTCTTTTTTATTCAGCTGTGTTATTAAACTATCGACCAGTTTACGGCTGTAGGAACCATTTTTTCGCATACTGCCATCAACTCTTAATATGTGTTTAGTCATGTCTTTTCTCTCTATATTCCAGTCGATAATCTGACTACAACTACCATGCAGCCAGATTAACCGGGTTAGGCTTTACGATAAAAGCGGATTCACATTCATGCCGCCGTCGATATTGTATTCACTACCCGTTATGAATGAAGCGTCATCAGATGCTAAGAAAGCGACCAGATTTGCTATATCTTCAGGCTGACCAAAACGTTTTAGTGGGATTCTGTTTTGCATGGCAGCAGCAAAATCATTTAGCTGCGCTTCCGGCATGCCGGTTTTACCGAAAATAGGGGTAGCAACAGGTCCGGGATTAACCGAATTGATTCTGATGCTTCTTGGTGCGAGCTCTGTTGCAGCGGTTCTGGTGTATGCATTTAAAGCAGCCTTTGACGCGGCATAAATAGCGGTATTAGGCATGCCGGTGTAAGCGTTAATCGATGACAGATTAATGATAGACGCACCATCCTTTAATACTGGTAGAAATTTTTCAATCGTGAACACAGCTCCTTTAAAGTTAATACTCATCTGAGTGTCAAACATCTCTTCGGTATTTTGTCCAACAGGAGCGGGAGAAAAAATTCCTGCGTTGACGAATAAAATATCAAGCTGACCAAATTCATTTTTTACTTGCTCTGCCAGATCATCCAGTGCAGACAAATTCGTAACATCAGCAACAATTCCTTTAACGCCTAACTCATTTGCAGCGGCTTCTACTCTTTCTGCTGACCTGCCGGTAATTATCACATTGGCTCCATTAGCTTTAAATTTCTTCGCAGCTGCATAGCCTATACCGCTGTTACCACCTGTAATTACTGCAGTTTTACCAGATAAGTTGTTCATATTTTTTGACCCTTTAGTTTTATTTGTCTATTAATTAAATATGTACCGATCGGTACAGAGTTGACAATATATACCGAACGGTACACAATTGCAAGCAGATAATTAATCCAATCCAGGGGAGAGATAATGAAAGCTGGCCGTCACCGTGTTTTTGACAAAGACATTGCACTTGAGCAAGCGATGGAAGTATTTTGGACCAATGGTTTCCCTGGAACCTCCCTGACGGATCTGACCACTGCTATGGGGATTAATAAACCCAGTTTATATTCGGCCTTTGGGAATAAAGAAGAACTGTATAAAAGCACGTTAGAAAGATACGTTCAAAAACAAGGAGCGATCCACACTAAACATCTTTTGTCAGCTGATAAATGCTTGAGTGAAAGAATACAAGATTACTTAACATCCATTGCCCAAATGGTTACAGACCCGAAATTACCCGGTGGATGTTTCGTTTGTATAAGTACCAGCGAAGTTGGCGGAACCTGTATTCCAGAGGATGCTATGCAGACTATATTAAAAATAAATGAAGCAACAAAATCTTCTTTGACAGCCTTTTTCAAGAGCGAAATAGAAGCAGGAAATGTAACGGGCAAACGCTCGCCAGCTATGATAGCTAATTACATTTTGTCACTGCAGTTCGGTTTGGCGGTGATGGCACGAAATGGTGCTAAACTTTTGGAACTCAACGAGGTTATCAAGTTTTCTACGGAGCAGTTCTAACTCCCAAACGAATAATAGGGGATAAACTACGGTTTTTACTTATGCTGGTTTTCGGTATAATTTTTTAACAATCTAACTTCAATCAAAGAAGAAATAGCAAGGAAGTCTAATAAGTGAAAAAGACACATAACAAATTGTCCAACCCGGCCGTTTTATACTCCGCTTCGCTCTGCTCTATATAAAACGGCCGGTTAACTCAAACGTTATGCCTTAAGGAGAAACAAGTGCTAAAGTCAGTAATACAGGAAGAGACTTCAGGCTGCGGAATAGCATCCGTTGCGAATATTCTAAGCAAGACTTATCCAGAAATGAAAGCTATAGCAAATTCGATGGGCATCTATGCTGAAGATGAATCACTATGGTCTGATACCCAATATGTGAGGAAAATGTTGTCTCATGCCGGAGTCGATACATCTGATGATCAACTAGATTTTGAATCGTGGAACATGCTTCCTGACTTGGCATTACTGCCTATCAAGCATAATCAACAAGGCGGTAAAAACTTCTGGCACTGGGTTGTTTTCAAGCATATCAATGGAGAGAACTTTGTTTTAGACTCAGCAAGCTACCTAGTCTCTAATATTCGAACAGATTTCAATGAAATGCACCCTAAGTGGTTTATCGAGGTGAAAATGCATAACCAAAACATCAAAATCCCCCCAGCCACAAAAAGCGTGGCTTCCGTTGGGACGCTCGTACCACGCGCCCCTTATGTAGATCGTTAGGCGATCATCTATTCCATCACTCATGAGGGTTACTATATTAATAGGTCGTGTTTCTGAACTGACGGGAGCAACTCGTAAAGCTATTCGGCACTTATGAGTCAATTGATTTGATAACGCCTCCAGACAGAAAAGGTAGCTATCGTATTTATAACGACCATGATGTAATGGTCATAAGTATGATTTGTCGTGCCAAAACTCTTGGTCTTAGCCTCTGTGAAATCAAAGATATAGTGTCTAAAAAAACGGAGGAAAAGAAACTTCCTATTATCGAGAAATTAAATGAGCAAAGTAATTCTAGAGTCGATTATCACCTGTCCAGAATGTGGCGCTAAGAAAAAAGAGCTTATGCCTACGGATGCTTGCCAATACTTTTATGAGTGCATATCTTGTCATAAAATATTAAAACCTTTAGCAGGTGACTGCTGTGTCTATTGTTCTTTTGGTACAGTTAAGTGTCCTCCAATTCAAGAAAACGGGGCATGTTGTAGTTAATTCACATAACAAGAATTTCAAGCAGGACAAAATAGAGTTGGCTTTTTGTTCACAACGTTCACCTATTTTAGCCAACTATATTTTGCCTCTAAAATGGGCGTTAGCCCTCCATTCGAAATTCTCGGAGTACATATGGTATTGAAGAAACATTGGGAAAAAGTTTACACATCAAAAGCAGATACTGAAGTCAGTTGGTTTCAGGAGCATGCACAGCGTTCGCTGAAAGTCATCCGAGATGCAAACATTCCAACATCGGCGTCGATAATTGATGTAGGTGGAGGTGCGTCGACTCTTGTAGACGATCTCCTGGCTAATGGTTATGAGCATTTAACGGTTCTTGATCTATCCGGAGCTGCACTGGTTACCGCTAAGGCTCGAATTGGTGCGTGTACTGCCGATGTTCAATGGTTAGAGGCCGATATATTGGCAGTGGAACTTCCGTCACATGCCTATGATGTCTGGCACGATAGAGCGGTTTTCCATTTCCTAACCACTGAAGATGAACGGCATACTTACGTGCAAAAGGTGCTGCAAATGGTGAAGCCAGGAGGCCTCGTCATAATTGCCACTTTTGCGGAGGATGGCCCTACTCAATGTAGCGGTCTTGCCGTTATGCGGTACAGCGCAAACGAGCTTCACGCAGAGTTTGGTGCGCAATTCGAGCTTCTTGGTCACGAAAAAGAGACTCACCACACTCCGGGTGGCAACGAGCAGAAGTTCGTTTACTGCTTTTGCCGTAAAGTAGCATCATAGTGTATTGGCTGACAAAGTTATCAAATTGACCCTCATTACTACGTTCCTTTTTGCGGTGGCTGCGCCACTTTACCGCAAAAATCCACTCCGCAATGCGGGCAATTATAACGGCGTTATGCCGAAGAGAATCTAATTTGATGCCTGTACCCGATCCATCGAGAATCATGACATTTGCAACACCGAAAGATCTCGGCCAATGGCTCAGGGTGAATCACACCACTGAAAATGAGCTATGGGTGAAGATGTACAAGAAAAAAACTGGGATTCTGAGCGTGACTTGGAATGATGTCGTTATCGAGGCTCTATGCTGGGGTTGGATCGACGGTATTAAGAAGTCAATTGATGACCAAGCCTATCTTCAGCGTATTACTCCCAGAAAATCTCGAAGCAACTGGTCTAAAAGAAACACGGAACATGTGGAATGTTTGATAAGTCAGGGCCGGATGATGGAATCAGGGCTGGTGCATGTTCGTACTGCGAAAGCCGACGGTCGTTGGGAAAAGGCTTATGTGGTAAGTGAAATGGAAGTACCCGCGGATTTCCTAGCAGCACTAGATAGCAAGCCGCAGGCGAAACAATTTTTTGAAACGCTCAATAAATCGAGTCGTTATGCTATCGCGTATGGATTAATAAGTGCGAAGAAACCCGACACCAGAATAAGGCGGTTTGAAAAATTCATGAATATGCTTGTTCACAAAGAAAAGCCTAAATAAGTGGAGTTCGACATAACAAGTCGTTTAAAAGCACAAAAAACAGTTGGCTTTTACTTCTTAGTTGCTAATTTTAGCCAACAATTTTTTGCCTCTTAAAGAGGCGTTAGGCTTCAGAAGTTAAACGACCTGCAATGTACCTGTGAGGTGGCATATAGAATATAATCCCCCTTTGATTTCACTTCCCTATCATATTTAAGAGGTTTTTTATTTACCACCATGAAAAAACCAAGTATTCATTTTGCCAACGAACTGGCTAAGTTATTAAAACCACTAGAGCAACCACTAAAGCTAATCATCCATGCTGGCACACCAAAAACGGGCACGACGAGCATTCAAACTTACCTCGATAAAAAGCAAGGGAAGCTCAGAAGAAAAGGGATTCTTTACCCTCATAATCATAAAAGCTTACATAATCCCCATGCACCCAAACACCAATGGTTTGAGAAGAATTTAGTCACAACACACCTAGAGAATTTCTTAGAAAACTTTAAGAACATAATCTCACAAGTTAAAGAAGACACGCATACCATCATCTTGTCATCTGAAGGTATTTATAATTACTGGTGGGACTTTCCTGTCGAATCAAAAGATATTTTATGTGAGTTGGGAAAACACTTTGATATTAAAATATGGGCCTGGTTTCGAGACCCCCTCGATTTTATTGAAGACTATTACAAACAATGTATTCGCAACCCACAAGTTGACAGTAACCCGTGTTATGGCAGAGACTTATCCTTTGCTGAGATGTTAGATATCAAATGGTTTTCTCAACATTTAGACTATCAAGGCTTTGTCACTGAATGCCAAACATTGTTTGGTAAAAATAATGTTTCAGCATTTAAATACGAAGGAGATGTGGTACAAGAAGTCATTCAGAAGTTAGGGCTTGCAACACCCCATGACAATTCATTTCCAAGATACAATAAAAGTTTAAACAGTGCTTCGATTGCATTACTAAGAACAATAAATCACTATAATATTAAAGCAAAAGACAAAGAACTTTTGATGCCCCACTTGAGAGAAATCAGTGACATTATTGAAGATTATGCAAATGATATATTGATTGATGGGCCGTCTAGAAAAAGAGTCTTGAAGCTCTCTAATCCAATAAAATTCTGATATTCCAAAAAATAATGGGATCGGGCTACTTGATTAATCATAAAATGAATTACACGACAGAAAGTATAGTCCTACTCCCCTTTACACTTAGCACTCACTAAACAACCATTGCATTTAATCAATATAAATCATTGCCCTGCCAGCCTATTTATTGGAGAATGGACGCGTCTCTATAGCACTTAATTAAAAGGTATTTCATTGTGTACAAAGTTAGTTTAATTCTATTCATGTTACTTTCAGTCGCCTGTACGCAAACTCCTACGCCTGAAGACTTTTCGCAATTGCCCGAAAATAAACAAACGCCACAAGCACTCTACGTCACTGCAATTCAAGCTCATAAAATAAAAATGCAAGATCCTGATAATGTGTATCTTGTCGATGTTCGAACCCAAGCAGAGGTAGAGTTTCTTGGGATGGCTGAGGCTGCCGATGTAAATATCCCCTATATGTTTAATGATCTTAGCGAATGGGATCCAGAAAAATACCGTTATCTGAAAGAACCTAATAGCAGTTTCTCTGTCATTTTAGAAGAAAAATTAGAGGAAGCAGGCCTAAACAAAGAGACAACGATCCTTTTAATGTGTCGCTCAGGCACTCGTAGTTCGAGAGCCGCTAACTTGCTCAACCAATTAGGCTATACAAAAGCTTATACCGTTGTCGATGGATACGAAGGTGACAAAGTCAAACAAGGCGCACAGAAAGGTCAGCGTTTAGTTAATGGTTGGAAAAATGCCAATTTGCCTTGGAGCTACAAACCAGCAGAAGAAAAGCTCTATATAGACTAAGCTTTAAATTAAAAGTGACGTCCCCTTTTAATCTGCAAAGTTATCACCAGAGTTATCATCAAATGTTCATTAATCCTGTATTCGCTCAACATTACGCATCATACTCATGATGCCAGATCATGAAGATGAATGCGTCAGGAATCACTCCTGTCTCGCCAAGCGTGGTAAATAGAGGTGACATCGACGCGCCAGGTTGGGAAAGTAATCGTGATAAGAAGTGCCTCCAAATTGGTTATGATAACGGCCCCGATGGCGATGCGTAGCGGCCATAGTGACCAGTCGCTAAATAGGCATATCACACCAACCGCAGTGAGAAACCACGCAGTCTTGGCCGCACGGGTATGATAGCTGGGCCAGCGTTGGTATTTCCAGAAGCCAGCAGTAGTAGAAATCAGGTAAGTAGCTAGAGCGGCAGTGATCCAAACCAGTTCTTCCTTAAGGGTCTCATCGTACATCGTTACCAATCCGAACAACAGGGCTGCGTATAGCGCGGCATCAGCCCAGCTATCAAGACGCGCGCCGAACACCGAACGCTGGTTAAGAAGAATGGCTAATTTGCCATCAAGCCAGTCTGTCATGGCGAGAAACAGAAATACCCAGAGGAAAATCTCATTCTGATCCTGCCAAGCGATCGGGATAAGTACGAATGATCCAAGCAGTCGGATTACACAAATGATGTTGGGAACTGTCAGGAGCCGATTAGAGATATATGGCTGAATTTTTTCGGCAGCTTTCGTGTGTGTTTCGTTATTCGTCATCCCATCCACCAGATCAGAAAATATACAAATATCGGCCCAGTCATGGAGAGACTATCAATACGATCGATTACGCCGCCCATGCCCGGTAACAAGTTACTGCTGTCCTTGACGCCGGCATCACGTTTGATGGCCGACATGTTGATATCACCGAAGAAGCCGGCTAATGAGATGATAATCGCCGCCAAGATTGGAGCGAACCAAGGTTTCAGTGATTCTGAAAGTGAAAGTGGACCTGCTTGCTGGCCTAAGGTTGTAAGCCACGGTGCAATGATCGGGGCGATTATCACGATAACCAACATTCCTCCGAAGAAACCTTCCCAAGTTTTATTAGGCGATATCATTGGTGCTATAAGGTGCCGTTTGTGAGCTCCAAACAGTCGACCAATTATGGCCTGAAAAATATCATCGGCCTCAGTAAGAATGATCAGAAAGAGGAACCAGCCGATGGGACCTAATGGACCATAGGTAGAGCTGGGAAGTATCATTAGGGCAGCAGCATGTGAGACTCCGTAGCCAAGGAACATAATGCCCCATAGTAGCCCTCCTGCAGATCGAATATAACCCTTTGCCCCCCCTTTTATCAGCAAAGACACTGATAGGATGAAAAGTGAGCTAATCGGGAGGAATACCACAAACAACGAGAACGAGCCAAACGTAATCAGCAGGTAATTAGTAACAATAAGTAAATAACCAATACTAATGGCAAGTTTATCCTCTGCGCGGGGGTCAAACATTCTAGTGATCTCGAACCAGGCAATGCAGCTGGCCACTGTAAGCAGGAGGCAGATCCCAGGCAGTCCTGCAAGCAGTCCGGCGCTCACGGCAATGGCTATGATCCACCAGGTCCTCAGGCTCGCAAGTCGTTTATGCCTCAATGCTTCCTCAGCATGCCGAAGAGTGATGAAGCGAGCCACCGACCCAATCATAAGGCTGGTAAATATCACAGCTAGGGTCCAGTAAAGTGCATAAGTGGGTACTATGATCATAATTTATCCCCTTTATATTAGTGTAGTGTCTTCGGCTTGACTCCCAGCGGCAGGAATTCCAAAGTGACTCACCAGCCAGCGTATCAAAAGCGGCAACAAGGCGCAGGCCACCAGAGCTCCAATTAGCGGCAGGTCGATGAAAGCCCCCGGTCCACTGTTCGCAAGATCACGCAACGAGGGCAGGCGGATCCCCACATAGACCCAAATCGCATTGGCCGGCAATAAGCCTACTACCATAGTCCAGAAAAATGTCCAGGTACGGACACGGCTCGCACCACTAACTGGGTTGACAATCGAGAACGGGGCATGTGCCATTCGGAGTGTCAGAAGGTAAAATGCGCCTTCTTTTTCGAGATGCTTGTTCATAAGGGAGACAAAGTTGGTGTAGCGGCGTTCAATGCTTGCCCGGAACAGATACCGACTAAGGGAGAAAATCACTATCCCGGTTAAAGCGAGGCCCACTGTAACGATGATCACAGCTTGCCAGAACCCGAACAGCCAGCCATAGACAATGGCCTTGCCCCCAGTTCCCGGTACTAGCGATAGTGCCGTGTAAATACCGAAGCCCACGAGGAAGGAGCCTAATGGATCAAGTGCAATGAGTGAGCGGATGCGATCCTCTTGATATACAAGTTCCGCCAGTGACACGTAATTACTTACGTACCAGGCTAGCACTGCAAGAAGAACGGCTGTTATCACGAACACAAGTGACTTTCGTCTGCTTCTTCTCACCCTCATTTGTTTGCTACTGGTGGAGTAGTTGCAGAGGTATCGGTGTCGAACGGTCGCCCCGAACGTGGAAACATATGCTTACTGATAGGTTCGAACTTATGTTTCTCCTCAAAATACAGGTAATGCGTCACTGTGAGGGCCTGAGAACCAGCCTCGATAAGGTTGAAAGTATTCTCATCCCGTTCTCGTCCTTTACCGCGACTGGAAGTTGTTGTTCCGCACTGAGTTATGATGACTCCGCGATCCCGGTGATGTCCGGGAAAAAAGTCCAGTGAGCTACCAATATAGGACCGGTGCAAATGTCCGCCCAAGATCATCTCGACCTTTTGCTCAACAAAGCAGTCGATCGCTCGGCGTGCTTGAGGCATCGCGACATCGAATACACGGTCGTGTCCAGGTGCGAAGTGATGGTGTGCAACAACGATACGGACCATATCTTCCGGTACCGAGGCAAAAGCCTTCTCGCAAAGTCGAAGTTGATTGCGATGAATCCGGCCGTTAGAAATGCTGCGCCGTGGAGCGGTAGAATCAAGGCCTACCAGTATGACATTGCCGACTTTTAGGATCGGGTTGAGATTGTCCGAGATGATTTCACGGTAGAGATCGTGTGGCTTGAAGAAGCGCTCGTAAATACGCCATAATGCCACGTCGTGGTTGCCTGGTATTACCAGCATCGGAAGGTTCGGCATGCGGTCGAAGAACTGCCTAGCTTCCTCGAACTGGTGACGCTTGGCTCGTTGGGTCAGGTCACCACTCACCACGATGGCATCGAGATCAAGCGTTGGGATAGTTTGCAGCAAGACTTCAGCAACCTCAGGTACAAATGGAGGCCCGAAATGTAAGTCGGATATGTGAAGAATTCTTGTTGACATCATTATGAAACCACCTCCTCGAAGTTTCTCATGTAACCAATATCATAATATCAGAAAACTTAATTAATTTTTTCGTGCATCAAATACATTACGATAGACACATAGCCAACTAAAGCCTTATGGGCCAATGTATCCCTTAATCAAGCAGCAATCAGTCTAAAAGATTTTGAGTACGAACACCTGGATTTCAAATGTGACCTGCTCCAATAAAAATGAGTTGTTAGACATATGTATTATGATCAATCTGTTAAAAAGTATTAGTGTGTGTACGGCCAGATGATGCTGAACTTATTGTTGCAAAAAATTATCACTGAGCACTATAAATATACATCTGGTGATGTAAAATTATTTTTGAATAATCTTAACAGGAAATAAAATGAAAATAATCGCGTTTGCTGCAAGCAGTAGTACTAAATCAATCAATAAAAAATTGGTCACTTATGCAAGTAGCTTGGTAGAAGATGCCTCCACAGAAGTCTTAGACCTTAATGATTATGAACTTCCTATATTTAGTGAAGATAAAGAAATCGAAATTGGCCAGCCAGAGTTAGCAAAACAGTTTTTAGAAAAAATTAAACAAAGCGATGTTGTTATGATTTCTTTTGCCGAGCATAACGGTTCATATAGTGCTGCTTATAAAAATATTTTTGACTGGTGCTCTAGAATAAACCCTAAAGTTTATCAAAATAAACCAATGGTACTTTTAGCCACTTCACCAGGAAAAGGCGGCGGTGCCAATGCTGTCTCTTATACACATCTCCGAGCCCAC
>OJGP01000242.1_pt1 | contig 11095 bp, 10 predicted proteins | sample 1594701 | NCBI WGS metagenome assembly OJGP01 (sample SAMN05416863, study PRJEB24817) | seawater metagenome | isolation source: Sea water | place: Canada:Atlantic | collected 2013-11 | reverse complement strand
GAGATCATGCCTAGTCTCGTGGGCTCGGAGATGTGTATAAGAGACAGGTACCAGTACCAGCAGGCGGGTGCCGACTTCGGCGGCCAGATTCAGGGATGCCCCGAAAATAACACCGGGAAGCATATAGGCCACGATCCACGGGGCCATGGCGAGTAAGTCCATCATCATGAAGTGCAGCGGGCGCATGCCGGCAGCGCCTGCTACGGTGGGGATAATCGGTCGCACCGCGCCGATGAAACGTCCAAGTATGACGCCCTTGCCACCATGTTTTTCGAAAAATTCCTCGCCACTTTGTACGGCCTTGGGAAAGCGTGACAAGGGCCAGATTTTCTTGATGTCGTTACGTAGCTTGTAACCGAGCAGATAGCTCAAATGGTCGCCAATTACAGCGCCCGCCACGGCGTAGAAGATGGTGGGCCATAATTCCATGGCGCCAGCGGCAATCAGGGTGCCGAAAGCAAACAAGAGCGCGGCACCGGGTACCAACAGGCCAACGAGGAACAATGCTTCCAGCAAGCCGGTCAGGAAAACGACCACTATGGAGAGCGTGGGGTGATCGGTTACCCATTGCAGAAATTCCTGAATCCAGGCGGCGTCCATCTTAGTCGCTGTTTGCTAACTGCCGAAACACAGTGGCTGCGGCGGTGATGGTGGAGTCGATATCCGCATCGCTATGCGCCGCCGACATAAAGCCTGCTTCGAATGCCGACGGTGCCAGGTTGATGCCGGCGGCCAGCATGCCATGGAAAAAACGCGCGAAGCGTTGGCTGTCACAGGCCATGACCTGGGCAAAGCTTGAGATTGAGGTTTCAGTTGTAAAGAACAGGCCGAACATGCCGCCGACAGACTGCGTGGTGAAGGGTATGCCGGCATCATTGGCAGCGGTTTGTAATCCTGCGCATAGGCGCTGTGTTTTAGCCTCAAGCTCAGTGTAGAAATCGGCTTGGCTAATACCTTGCAAGGTGGCGAGACCGGCGGCCATGGCGAGTGGGTTACCTGACAAGGTGCCGGCCTGGTAAACCGGTCCGGCGGGGGCCAGCTGCTGCATGATGTCAAGGCGGCCGCCAAAGGCACCCACGGGCATGCCACCACCGACGATTTTGCCCAGCGTGGTGAGATCAGGCGTGACGCCATAATGGGCCTGTGCCCCACCCAGTGCCACGCGAAAACCGGTCATTACCTCATCAAAAATCAATACCGCCCCATGCTGGCTGCACTGTTCACGCAGGGCTTCGAGAAAGCCGGGTGCGGGCGGCACGCAATTCATATTGCCGGCGACCGGTTCAACGATGACACAGGCGATCTGACTCCCCTGTGCGGCAAAGCAGTCCGCGACGGCCTGCACGTCGTTGTAGGGGAGGGTCAGTGTCTGTGCGGCCACGGTGGCGGGTACGCCCGGAGAAGTGGGCACACCGAGTGTGAGCGCGCCTGAACCGGCCTTCACCAGTAGAGCATCCGCATGGCCGTGATAGCAGCCTTCGAATTTCACCAGCAAATCACGACCGGTAAAGCCGCGCGCCAGCCGAATGGCACTCATGGTGGCCTCTGTGCCGGAGTTCACCATGCGTACCTGTTCCAGTGAGGGCACCAGTGCGCAGAGCTGTTCCGCCATGCGGATTTCGAGTGCGGTGGGTGCGCCGAAGGAAAGCCCCTTGCTTGCCTGCTCCTGTACGGCCTTGATGACCTCGGGGTCTGCGTGGCCCAGAATCATTGGCCCCCAGGAACCGACGTAGTCAATCAGTTGCTTGCCTTCGACATCGAATAGATAAGCGCCTGTGGCGCGTTCGATGAAAACGGGATTGCCGCCAACCCCCTTAAAGGCACGTACTGGTGAGTTAACGCCGCCAGGGATAACGGTCTGTGCCTGCTTAAAAAGGTCGGTGGAATCTGTCATCTGTGCACTATATCTGTTGGTTGAGCGCCGAGCATAGCGCCCGGGTGCTGGCTTCAATATCCTGACTATCAAAGACGGCATTCACAACGGCCAGCCAGTTGGCACCGGCGGCCGCTACCTGCGCGGCATTATGGCGGTTAATGCCGCCGATGCCGACGATGGGTTTGTGTGTCAGTGTGCGCGCTGTGCGTAAGGTATGCAGCGAAGCGGGGCTGGCCTGTGGTTTGGTGTAAGACTCGAACAGGCGACCGAAGGCGATGTAATCGGCCTCCACAGTGAGCGCCGCGCGCGGGTCGGCGTAACCGCTGATACCGATGATAGCGTCATGGCCCAGTCGTTGGCGCGCAAGCGCGGGGCTGGCGTCCTCGCGACCCAGGTGCACGCCGTCAGCAGCAATCGCGGCTGCCAGTTCAATATCATCATTGATGATGAGCGGCACTTGCTGCTCATGGCATAAGGCCAGTAGCGCGGTGGCTTCACGCCGTCGACGGCTGCGTTCTTTAATGCGGTCGCCCTTGTCACGATACTGCACTAGCGCAGCGCCACCACGTAAGGCAGCCGCCACAGCGGTTAGCAGCTGCTCACCGGCTATGAGTCGTGCATCGGTGATGACATAAATACCGCCCTGCGCGAGTGCGTCCTGCATCAGGAAAGAGGCCCGCGCCTGGGGAATGCTTGCCCGCGCCCCAGGGGCTGTCCTTGAGCCAGGCTTTGCCAGCAATAATGCAGGGCCGCGGTCGTGGCCGCTATCCTATCCAGGCCCTGGGCCAGATACAGGGCCAAGGCGGCCGCCAGGGTGCAACCAGAACCATGATAGTCCCCGGGCAGGCGTTGGCAGTTGAAGGCCTGTGCCTTGTTTGGCGCGGCATACAGCCAATGCGTGATGTTGTCAGCAAGACTTGCCGGGCTGTCAGTCCCGGTTAGTAGCAGTGCATCGCAACCCTGCTGCAATAGGCTGGCGGCGGCTGTATCGGGATTATCAGAGATGGTCGTGAGGCGTTCGAGTTCCGAAAGATTCGGGGTGGCCAAACTGGCCATAGGGAGTAACTGGCTTATCAGGTGCTCAAGCACGCTATTGTCTGCCAATGCGCCGCCACCGCCTGCACTTAAAACAGGATCAATCACTACCGGTAAATCGGGCTGCGTGCTGCGTAATTGCTGAATGATGGCGGTGGTCGCCTGCGCCACAGCCAAAGAACCCAGCGCGCCTACCTTGACGGCAGCGATGGGGAAGTCGGCCAGCAACAGCTCGGCCTGACGGCGCAGCCAGTCAGCTTCGACAGGGCGACATTCCTGCAGTCCATGACTGTCTTGCAAAGTGAGGCAGCTGATCAGGCTGGCAGCATGCCCGCCGAGCTGGTTAATCGTCTCAATGTCGGCCTGAATACCCGCACCGCCGCTTGGGTCGTGCCCGGAAATGCACAAAATGATGGTTTGCATGGCGGCTTTTTTACCCGGCACAGAGGATCACAAATATTACGGCGATAACCTAAAAATGAATGGAATCCATGGCTTAGATCGCTGCCGCAGTATAGCACCGGGATTGGACTGTATTGCAGGAAGCGGTGTGGGGCTGGAAGGGTGAGGCTTTTGCTGTTATGCACAATTCAGGAAATTGTGCACTGCAATGTTTAACTCATAGTCAACAATTCCACCCATACTCGCCCGCATGAACGTAACTCATTGATATGTATAGCTCATTACAAATTGGTTACAAAGTGTCCGTAGCGCTAAAAGCCTTGAAAAACGGGGCTTGAAAAGCGTTCACTCAAGTCTTGTCCACATAGTTATCCACAGCTTTTGTGTATATCCCGAGATTCCTATTGCCAATAAAGCACTTAGGCTCGTTTGTTAGATTTTCCCTCACTTGAGCCCGGTGCCGCAGTCGCGTCGCGGAAAGGGGATAAGTCTGCCTGGGTGGCTTGTTTTGCTTTGTCTGGATTGCGATAGTTGTCGGCCCATTTCAGGAGCCTGCCGGCATGTCCAATCAAAGCCTAACTCTGGATGACAGACTCTATCGATATTTGCTGGAAGTCTCGCTGGATGAAGCGCCATTGCTGGCTCAATTGCGCAGCGAGACGGCCGCTTTACCGATGGCACGCATGCAGATCAGCCCGGAACAGGGGCAGTTTATGGCCTGGCTGCTACGCCTGATGGCTGCAAGGCGGGGTGTGGAAGTGGGGGTGTTTACGGGTTATAGCAGCCTCTGTGCAGCACTGGCCATGGCGCCTGATGGGTATTTGCTGGCTTGCGATGTGTCGGAAGAGTGGACGGCTATCGCGCGCCGCTACTGGGCGGCAGCGGCTGTGAGTGAGCGTATTGACTTGCGTCTGGCACCGGCGCTGGACACACTCGATGCGGCTATAGCTGCAGGGCAGGCGAATAGCTTCGACTATGCTTTTATTGATGCGGATAAAGAGAACTACCAGGCTTATTTTGAACGCTGTTTACAGTTGGTCAGGACGGGCGGTGTGATTGTCGTGGATAACGTGTTGTGGGATGGGCGGGTCGCCGATCCCGCTAATAATGAAGTGGACACCCTGGCTATTCGTGCCTTTAATGCCGCACTGAAAAAGGATAAACGCGTTGACATAAGCCTTATACCCGTGGGCGATGGTCTGACACTGTGCCGCAAGAAGCTGGTTTGAACATGACTAAACACGAGAAATTCACATTTGGAAGCTGGGTTTGTTAGCATGCGGCTTTGAATTGCTATAACAAGATACTTATATGGACAGTCGCGAACTGGGGTTGGTACTTGGACAGACCTTGTTGGGCTTGGAGGATCTGCATTATGGACTGTGGGAGCCTGAGCAACCTCTGAGTTTTGCTGAGGCGGTCATTGCCCAGCAGGCCTATACCACCCGCATGCTGGATTTGTTGCCACCCGCCGAGACAGCCCCCAGAGTTCTGGATGTGGGTTGTGGCACGGGTCTCACTCTCATGAAGTTGCTGGATCGTGGCTATCAGGCCGATGGCCTGGTGCCCTCGAAGTTTCTGGCCGAAACGGTCCGCGGGCGCATTGCCGAGCGTGAAAACTGCTCTGCCATCGTGCATGAATGCATTTTTGAGGATATCGATCTAGGCAAGTACACGGCGGCCTATGACGCCCTGGTGTTCAGTGAGAGTTTCCAGTACATGGATCCTGACGAAGGCTTGGCGCTGGCAAACAAGGTTCTACGCCCGGGTGGTGTGATCGTGATGTTTGATTATTTCCGCATCCAGCCAGCCGATGGCGGCCCCAGGGTCAAGGTTGTAGGCGGTGGTCATCCGCTGGAACGATTCCAGGCGTCGGTGGATAAATCAGCTTTTGAATTGCTCAGTGATGAAGACCATACCGTGGCCACTGCGCGCACTATCGACTTCTTTAATTTTGTGTTGCAGGAGCGCATTCAGCCTTCCCTGCAAGTGCTGGCTGCCTTTGCTGAGGAAAAACGCCCCTGGATTATGCGCTGGGGCAAATACTTCGCACGACGCAAGATCGAGAAACTGCAGAAAAAATATTTCAGTGGTTTGATGAGTAGTGCCGAATTTATCCGCAGTAACAGCTACCGCCTGATGTCGTTTCGCAGATCCGGCTAATTAGCCGGTCAGGCGGTGGCGCGTTTTACCGTCAGATGGTTCCAGGCAAAGCCACCGAGTACGATCATCAGCACCAGCGTCTGGAATAGCAGCACCTGCAAGCTAGGGTAAATTCCCAGCATGGGTACGCTGACGAAGTCCACGCTGTTAATCGGCAGGCTGCCAGCCTCCTGCAATGCTGCCACGCCCTTGCCGGTGAAGATCACGGCCAGGGCCACAATGAAAACGGCACTGGCCGAGAAGAACTGGCGAATCGGCAGTTTCATACTGAAGTAGAACAGGGCGATGGCCACTACCATTAGGGTGATCACGGCCGCACCGAAGCCCCAAAGAATGGCGTTATGTTCGCCCTGGCTCCATAAAGCCTGGTAGAACAGCACGGTTTCGAAGACCTCGCGATAAGTAGCGATAAAGGCCAGTGCTGCCAGCCCCCACAGGCCGGTACCGGATAGCGCCTGACCAATGCGGGTGGATACATAGGATTGCCAGCGTGAGGCGTAGCTCTTGTTGTGCAGCCACAGACCGACAGATAACAGCACAGCAGCGGCGACCAAGGCACTAACGCCCTCGGTCATTTCTCGACTGGCACCGGAGATGTTGATCAGGTGGCTGGCCGCATACCAGGTCACGCCGCCCATCGCCAGGGCGGCGATCCAGCCGGCATGCACATATTTACGCGCGCTGTTGCGTTCCGTCTTACTCAGGAACGCGAGCATGGCGGCCAACAACAGGATGGCCTCCAGGCCTTCACGGGTGAGGATTATGTAGCTGCCGAGGAAACTGCCGGTCGCATCTAGGCCATCGCCAGCGAGGCGTTGTTGGGCCTGTGTCAGCTTGGTCTGGATGCTGCTGATCTGCAGCTCGACGACCTCCTGTGGTTGCTCTGATTTGATTTGCTGGCGCAGTTCGAGCATGTCGGCTTCGATATCGCGCATCAGGGGTTTATCCAGGGCTGCCAACGCCGGCTCGGCCAGTTCAAAACCTTCCAGATAGGCATCCAGTGCCAGTTGTAATGCCGTCTTGCCGTCGCCTTGACCATAGGCATTCAGGCTGGCATCGAGTTTGCTTGAGGCGATCGCCAGCGGATCTTTCCCGGTGTTAAGTACTTCAGGATGCGCGCGTAGATAGGCAGAGAGTTGGTTGCCTGCCGCGCCAAAGTCACGGCTTAACTCTTTGGGGAGGCTGGTCGTCAGCGCTTGTAGGTCACTTATACCTGCCGTTTCGCCGTCTTGCCATAGGTCGGCGCCAGCGCTGCGGTCGGCTTCGCTGTAAATCATTTGCCCCACATAAAACGCCAATGCCCAACGTTGTTCATCAGCCAGATGCGCAAAGCTCGGCATGCCAGTGCCGTCCACGCCCAAGGTGATGATGTTGTGTAGCCCGAACACGCTGCGTTGGCGCTGGCGTTCCGCATCCAGGAAATTAGTGGGGCCGGGTTCCATGCCGATGCCTGCGGCACCGTCACCCATGCCGGTTACGCCGTGACAGGCACTGCAGTTATCCTGGAAGAGTTGGGCAGCAGCCTGGACATTGGGCGCAGCGCGGGGTGCTTCTGTAACCGGGTAGGCGCGACGTAGCTGTTGGCTGAGTTGCGTGGTGCTGGCCGCGACTTGTGAGCCAGCGCTTTTTGCATTGATCGAGGCACGTAACTTTTTGGCTGCTTGTTGCAGGGCGGCTTGGTTTTCTGTGGCGGGGAGCTGGGCAATACGCTCATCCACTTCGCGCGCGAATTCGACCTGCTCCGTGAATTCTGCAGGGTTGAGAACCTCACCGTTTTTGACAAATTCAGGATAATCCACGCCGATGTAATCGAGCATATGCAAAATGCGCATGATTTGTTGGCTATCCGCAGTTTGCGCAAAGGCGGGCGTAATACTAAACAGCGATAGCAGGATGATGCCGAACAGGGGGGCGTAGGATTTAAAAGTCATGGCAGAAAGCAGCGTGGTAGCGCCGGGGTTATGCGCGAATAAGAATTATTATCATACGCATTCACGCCCGGTGCAATGTTTCATCGTGGCAAGACGTCCAATAGGTAGCTTTATTCTGGCGCGGATTAGCTGTGTTCTAACACCGCACGGATACGTGCGGCGTCTGCCTCAAACGCGGTCATATCCGGTTTGCGCATGAAGCGCGTTGCCATGCGGTTGATGAGGCTGAGGTTGTCGCGACCGGAGCGGGGTAATAAATGCAGATGCACGTGCGGCACATGCTGCCAGGCGGCTTTGCCGTCGTTGATTACCCAGTTGAGATCGGTGCCTGCGGGGTGGATAACACGCATGGCGGTGGCGATGCGGGCAGCGGTTTCCATGAGCAGCCCGCGGGTGTAGCTATCCAGTTCGGTGACGTATTGGTGGTGCTCTCGAGGGATGACCAGTACATGACCGGGTTGTAGCGGGAATATATCCATGAAGGCGACGATAGGGCCGTCGTCGACCACCCAGGCGGCGGGCGCATTGCCAGCGAGAATCTGGCAGAAAATACAGTCGTTATGCGTCATGGGTTTCATGCCTTAATGTGTAGCAAATAGCGTGCCTAGAAGATGCCTGCCTCGAGTCCAGCGGCCAGCAGGAGGCCCAGTTCGCGAGCTGCTTGTAAATGCGCTTCAGTGAGCTCACCCCTTGCAATCAGCGGGTCATGTACCTGCGTAAACGGGTAGCCGTTGGCAATGCGTTGGATAGCGGTTACTGCACCGCTGCCATCGTTCTCGCAGCTGATGAAGATAGCGTATGGCAGCGGTTGCAGCTCGCCTTCGACTTCGTAATAAGTGCGATCGAGGAAATCCTTCATCATGCCGCTCATATAACCAAAATTTTCCGGTGTACCCAGTAGCAGGCCATTCGCCCAGCGCAGGTCATCCGCGTCGGCTTCCGGGGCGGTCTTTAAGCGAACCTCTATGTCGTCAATTTCTGGGTCACAAGCACCCTCATAGGCGGCCTTGGCCAGTTCGGCTGTGTGGCCAGTCTTGGAGTGATAGACGATGAGTAGATGCTTCATGGCGGTCAGCTTGAGACAGACCGGCTAACCCCGCAAGTTTATGCGGGTTTGGGCAGGCCCAGGTTGTCCCACAAACTGAGCGTGGGTTCGGCACGATTCAAGGTATAGAAGTGAATGCCGGGTGCGCCGCCATCGAGCAGGCGTTCGCAGAGATCGGTCACCACATCGAGGCCAAAGGCACGCAAGGATTCCAGGTCATCACCGAAGCCGGCCAGGCGTTTGCTGATCCAGGCAGGGATTTCCGCGCCGCAAACTTCTGAGAAGCGTGTTAGCTGTTTGTAATTGGTGATAGGCATGACGCCGGGGACGATGGGGATATCGATGCCGCGTGCCACGCACTCATCAACGAAGCGGAAGTAGGCATCGGCGTTGTAAAAGTATTGGGTGATGGCGGTATTCGCCCCGGCTTTGACCTTGCGTTCGAAGGCATCGAGGTCAGCCTGGGGGCTGGCCGATTCGGGATGATGTTCCGGATAGGCGGCGACTTCCAGGTGGAAGTGATCGCCTGTCTCAGCACGAATGAATTCAACCAGCTCGTTCGCGTAATGCAGTTCGCCGACGGCAGTCTGGCCTTCAAAGACATCGCCGCGCAGGGTGACCAGACGCTTGATGCCATGCGCACGGTATTTGGCGAGCAGTTCACGCAGGCCATCACGAGACGAGTCGATGCAGGAGATATGCGGCGCAGCTTCGATGCCGGTCTCGGCCATGGTCTCTGCCACGGTCTCGAAGGTGCCATCACGGGTGGTGCCACCAGCGCCGAAAGTCACCGAGAAAAACGCGGGCTTCAGTTGCGCCAGCTGTGGCCGCGCTTCGCGCAGGGTTTCCTGCATGGCGTCGTTACGCGGCGGGAAGAGTTCCAGGCTATAGGTTTTCTGCATTGGTTTACCCTGTCACTGCGAGGCCTCGAAGAGGCCGTAGCAATCCCCACTCCGGGAGATCGCCACGCCGCGCGCTCTACGCTCGGCTCGCGATGACGGCTGGAAGTTAGTAGCGGTAGTGATCTGGCTTGTACGGGCCTTCCACGGCTACACCAATGTAGTCCGCCTGTGCCTTGCTCAGGGTAGTGAGCTTGGCACCCAGCTTGCCCAGGTGCAGGGTGGCGACCTTCTCGTCCAGATGCTTCGGCAGCACAAACACGCCGGGCTTGTATTCATCACCCTTGGTGAACAGTTCGATCTGTGCCAGCGTCTGGTTGGTGAAGCTGTTGGACATCACGAAGCTGGGATGGCCCGTGGCACAACCCAGGTTCACCAGGCGGCCTTCGGCCAGCATGATGATGCGCTTGCCGTCCGGGAAGATCACGTGATCGACCTGCGGCTTGATGTTTTCCCATTCGTATTTCTTGATGCTGGCGATGTCGATCTCATTATCGAAATGACCGATGTTGCAGACGATGGCCTGATTCTTCATTGCGATCATGTGGTCATGGGTAATGACGTTGAAGTTGCCGGTGGTGGTGACGAAGATGTCGGCCAGTGAGGCGGCATCGTCCATGGTCACAACGCGGAAGCCTTCCATCATGGCCTGCAGGGCGCAGATCGGATCGATTTCGGTTACCCATACTTGCGCACCCAGACCCTTGAGACTCTGCGCACAGCCCTTGCCGACGTCGCCATAACCAGCCACCACGGCAATCTTGCCGGCGATCATCACGTCGGTGGCGCGCTTGATGCCGTCAACCAGTGACTCACGGCAGCCGTAGAGATTGTCGAATTTGGATTTGGTCACCGAGTCATTGACGTTAATGGCCGGGAACGGCAGACGGCCGTCTTTATGCATCTGGTATAGACGCGCCACACCGGTGGTTGTTTCTTCGGTTACGCCCTGGATATTGGCCAGTGTTCTGGAGTACCAGCCGTTATCTTCGGCCAGGCGCTTCTTGATCGCGGCGTAGAGGAAGGTCTCCTCTTCGGAGCCGGGGTTGTCCAGAATGCTGGCGTCTTTCTCAGCCTGGCTGCCCAGAATCAGCAGCAGGGTGGCATCACCACCGTCATCCAGGATCATATTCGGTGCGCCGCCATCGGCCCATTCGAAGATTTTGTGGGTGTACTGCCAGTATTCTTCCAGTGATTCGCCTTTGTAAGCGAACACCGGGGTGCCCCCAGCAGCAATCGCCGCAGCCGCATGGTCCTGGGTGGAGAAAATGTTGCAGGAAGCCCAGCGTACATCGGCACCCAGTGCGGTCAGTGTTTCGATTAACACAGCCGTCTGGATGGTCATATGCAGCGAGCCAGCGATGCGTGCGCCCTTCAATGGCTGGCTAGGGCCGAACTCTTCACGGGTGGCCATCAGGCCCGGCATTTCAGTTTCGGCGATAGCAATTTCCTGGCGGCCATAACCGGCCAGGGCGATGTCGGCGACGATGTAGTCGTTATTACTCATGGTTTAATCCTTTAGGTGTTTAGGCTGCAGCGAGGCCGGCGGCGTCACGCAGGGTGGCAGCGCGGTCGGTATTTTCCCAGGGGAAATCACCATCTTCGCGGCCGAAGTGACCATAGCTTGCAGTGGGCTGGTAGATAGGGCGCAGCAGGTCGAGCATCTGGATGATGCCGTAAGGCGTCAGATCAAAATCTGTCTCTTATACACATCTCCGAGCCCACGAGACTAGGCATGATCTCG
>OJGP01000239.1_pt1 | contig 11124 bp, 9 predicted proteins | sample 1594701 | NCBI WGS metagenome assembly OJGP01 (sample SAMN05416863, study PRJEB24817) | seawater metagenome | isolation source: Sea water | place: Canada:Atlantic | collected 2013-11 | reverse complement strand
ATGTGTATAAGAGACAGTCACATAAGAGTAATATCTTTGCAAAAGTCCTAGACAGCCATGAAGGCGCTCATATATCTTCAAATCCAAAGGAGATTAATGGCACTATTAATAAAGTGACACTTAGTTTATTAGGTTTTCCTCCCTATTTAATTATGCCAACTGTCGTCAAAGGGAAAGTTATAGGCATGTTTATAGCTGATAGAGAGGTGTCAAAACGAACTATTGAATCGAAAGATTTCCTTGCATTTCAACAGTTTTGTGAAAAAGCGAGTATAGGATTAACTTTTTTAAGCATGCAAGACTAGTTTTCTTGTTTATGTATGTCTATAATAGCCGACTTCATCAGATAGAGAGTTATCTGGCAACAAGTTTATGCGAGAGTGGCGGAATTGGTAGACGCGCTAGATTTAGGTTCTAGTGGGGTAACCTGTGAGAGTTCGAGTCTCTCCTCTCGTACCATATATGCTAAGTGACTGATGGTTTCAAAATAGCCATCAGTACTAGCAATAAAAATCCAAGATTGAGGTTAAGAATGCAAGTTACTGTAGAAAATGTTAGCGAACTCGGTCGCCGTATGACGGTAACAGTTGAAGATGCCAATATCGAGCAAGCAGTACAAGAACGATTAAAATCAATTCAACCAACAGTTAAAATGTCAGGCTTTCGCCCTGGTAAAGTACCTGCAAAAATGGTTGCTCAATCTCACGGCGGCACAGCTAGACGTGACATTATTGATGCACTCGTTCAAAGCAGCATGCAAGAAGCTTTCGCACAAGAAAAAATTAATCCTGCCAGCCCGCCACATATCGAAACGATGAAGGAAGAGGGCAGCGCTCTTATCTATTCTATGGCTTACGATATCTTTCCTGAAGTGAAAGAGATTAATCTGAAAGGAATTGAACTAGAAAGAGCAACGGCTGAAGTTCAAGATGAAGACGTTGATACAATGCTAGAAACACTTCGTGAACAACGGATGACGTGGGAACCATTAAAACGTGCAGCAAAAGAAGAAGATGGTGTAACTATCGATTTCGTTGGTAGCATTGATGGTGAAGAGTTTGATGGTGGTAAGGGTTCAGACGTTTTAGTCATTATCGGTGATGGCAATATGTTGCCAGAATTTGAAAATCAGTTAGTTGGTAAAAAGACTGGTCAAGATACAAGCATTACAATGACATTCCCTGAAGATTATCGTGCAGAACACTTACAAGGTAAACAAGCTAGCTTCGCAGTAACAGTAAAATCAGTAGCGAAGAAGAAATTACCTAAATTAGATAAAGACTTTGCCATTCTATGTGGTGTTGAAGCTGGTATTGCTGCTTTGAAAAAAGAAGTACGGGCTAATATGACACGTGAGTTGTCTACGACATTGAAATCACAAAATAAACGTAAAGTGATGGATAAGCTAACGGCTAATAATGAAGTTTCACTGCCTGAAGGCCCAGTTCAACGTGAAGCTGAATATCTGATGGAACAAGCTAAAACGAATTTAACTAATCAAGGCGTTAATGTTGAAGGTATTCCTTTTGACATCGAAAACTTTAAAGATCCTGCAAAACAACGTGTACTTTTAAGTTTATTAATTGGTAAAATTATTTCAGATAACAATATCGAGCCTGAAGAAGATAAAGTTAAGGCAGCAATTGATGCTATTGCTTCAAGTTACGAAGATCCTGAAGATGTTGTTAAATTCTATATGAATGATCAACAAAAACTTTCTGAAATTCAAATGATGGTTGTTGAAGATACTGTTGTTGATTGGATTTACGAGAATGTTAAGGTTGAAGAAACAACATCAACATTTAGTGATGTAATGAATGCAGCAACAGCATAAACTACTAAGCTAGATCGTATATAATAGCCCGTACTCATTTGATTGGGTGCGGGCTATTTTGTTTTAAGACTTACTAATATTGAGAAATAGATGACAAATAACATCTTTACTAATAACGCAAATACGATTACTGATGCTCTTGTACCAATGGTAATAGAGCAAACCCCACGCGGCGAGCGTTCATATGATATTTACTCACGTTTATTAAAAGAGCGCGTCATCTTTTTGGTCGGTCAAGTTGAAGATCATATGGCCAATCTGGTTGTCGCTCAATTATTATTCTTAGAGTCAGAAAACCCAGATAAAGACATTCATCTGTATATCAATTCACCAGGTGGATCTGTTACAGCTGGTATGGCTATCTATGATACGATGCAGTTTATAAAGCCAGATGTAAGTACTTTATGTATTGGACAAGCTGCGAGTATGGGCTCATTATTATTAGCTGCAGGTGCTGATGGAAAACGACATTGTCTACCAAATTCACGGGTTATGATTCATCAACCTTTAGGTGGTTTCCAAGGGCAAGCTTCTGATTTTGATATCCATGCACAAGAAATATTGTCTATACGTGATCGCTTAAATGGTATCTTATCGAAACACACTGGCCAAGATATGAAAAAAATTCGTAAAGATACTGATCGTGACAATTTTATGAGTGGCCAAGAAGCAGCAGATTATGGCTTAATTGATTCTGTTTTAGAACAACGCCCTACAGAAAACGAATAATAAGCCGTTAATAAAGATAGATTGCTAGGAAAATTTAAATGAGTGACGATATCACTAATAACGATGACGATAAATTACTTTATTGTTCATTTTGTGGAAAAAGCCAGCATGAGGTTAAAAAACTCATTGCGGGTCCTTCAGTATTTGTATGTGATGAATGCGTTGATCTTTGTAACGATATTATTCGCGAAGAGCTACAAGAAGTCAGTACAGACAGTAAAGAAGATAAACTGCCAACACCACATGAAATCAATAAAGCACTTGATAATTATGTGATCGGGCAAGAAAGAGCAAAACGAGTTCTATCTGTTGCTGTATACAATCATTATAAACGTCTACGTTTTCGTGGTAAGTCTGACGATATTGAACTATCAAAAAGTAATATATTATTGTTAGGGCCAACCGGTAGCGGTAAGACCTTACTAGCTGAAACCTTAGCGAGACAACTTAATGTTCCGTTTACTATGGCTGATGCAACTACATTAACTGAAGCGGGTTATGTCGGTGAGGATGTAGAAAATATCATTCAAAAGTTACTGCAAAAATGTGACTATGATGTTGATAAAGCTGAAACAGGTATTGTCTATATTGATGAAATTGATAAGATTTCACGTAAGTCAGATAATCCTTCAATTACACGCGATGTGTCAGGCGAAGGTGTTCAGCAAGCACTATTAAAGTTGATTGAAGGCACGATTGCTTCAATTCCACCTCAAGGTGGTCGCAAACATCCACAGCAAGAGTTCTTACAAGTTGATACGAGTAAAATTTTGTTCATATGTGGTGGTGCATTTGCAGGTTTAGATAAAGTAATCAAGAATCGCTCGCACAAAGGTGGTATTGGTTTCTCTGCACAAGTTAAAAGCATTGAAGATGAACAAGTTGTCAGTGAAGTATTAAAAACGGTTGAACCAGAAGATTTAATTCAATATGGATTGATCCCTGAGTTTGTGGGACGTTTACCTGTAGTGGCAACCTTAAGTGAGCTAGATGAAGCTGCATTAATCCAAATCCTGACAGAACCTAAAAACTCTTTAACTAAGCAATACCACAAAATGTTTGAGATGGAAGGTGTGGATATTGAGTTTAGAGAAGATGCTTTAGCTGCGATTGCGACGAAAGCAATGGAAAGAAAAACAGGTGCCCGCGGCCTTCGTTCAATTATAGAAAATGTATTGCTAGACACAATGTTTGATCTACCTTCTACAGATAATGTAGCTAAAGTTGTTATTGATGAAAATGTAATTAGCGGTGAAAACTCCCCGATTCTTATTTATCAAGAATCAGAAGCGAGTGAAGCCGGTTAGCTAACACATTGATTGCTATTAATAATGGCAATATAGCAGGGTTCAAGTAGATAGATTAATCAATCTACTACTTGAATTTTGCTCTACTCTACCCCATATTTATTACTTACCTTTCAATAAACTACCTTCGCCTGCGCGATGGTAAATGCTAGAGGCATGCTAAATGGAAAATGAAATAGAAACTTCTTCAGACGGTGAGAAATTCACATCTATACCTGTTCTACCGCTTAGAGATGTTGTTGTATATCCATATATGGTTATTCCTCTATTTGTAGGTCGTGAAAAATCAATTAAAGCATTAGAAGCTGCAAGCGATGAAAATCAACAAATCCTATTAGTGGCCCAAAAAGATTCTGCTAATGATGATCCTGCTGCTGATGCAATGTATGAAACTGGTACGCTAGCGAATATTTTACAGTTTTTAAAATTACCAGATGGCACCGTTAAAGTGCTTGTTGAAGGTGTTAGTCGGGTTAATATAATCCTTCTAGATGACAATGATGATTACTTTAAAGCTGAGGTAGTAACGTGTATTAGTGAAGAGCCTGAGGAGCGTGAAGCGGATGTGCTTATGCGTTCTTTATTAGGGCAGTTTGAACAATACGTAAAATTGAATAAAAAGATCCCACCTGAAGTTATTGCATCCTTATCAGGAATTGATACTGCAACTAGAATGGCAGATACTGTTGCTGCACATATGACACTCAAGTTAGAAGATAAACAGTTTCTACTAGAAATTACTAATGTTAATGAGCGTATTGAAAAACTGATGGTGCTGTTAGAGTCCGAGATTGATATTCAGCAGATAGAAAAACGTATTCGCAGCCGTGTTAAAAAACAGATGGAAAAAAGCCAGCGTGAATACTACTTGAATGAGCAAATGAAAGCTGTTCAAAAAGAGCTTGGTGAAATTGATGAAACCGCTAATGAAATAGATGAACTAGCAGCGAAAATTACTGCTGCTGGTATGCCTAAAGAAGCTAAAGAAAAAGCGGACTCAGAACTAAAAAAATTGAAAATGATGTCAGCAATGTCATCAGAAGCCACAGTGGTTCGAAACTATATTGAATCACTAACAGATGTGCCTTGGAAGAAAAAATCTCGCATTACTCTAGATCTAGATCGTGCAGAGAAAATCTTAGATGAAGATCACTTTGGCTTAGAAAAAGTAAAAGAACGCATCCTAGAATACTTAGCAGTGCAGCATCGTGTTAAAAAGCTAAAGGGTCCTATTCTGTGTTTAGTCGGTCCCCCTGGCGTAGGTAAAACCTCGGTTGCAGAGTCTATTGCTCGTGCCACTAACAGAAAGTTTAGCCGTATGGCCTTAGGTGGCGTGCGTGATGAAGCTGAGATTCGTGGTCATAGACGAACATACATCGGCTCTATGCCTGGTAAGGTCATTCAAAACCTAACAAAAATTGGAGTGAAGAATCCATTATTTCTATTAGATGAAATTGACAAGATGGCACAAGATTTTCGTGGTGATCCTGCTTCAGCACTATTAGAAGTGTTAGATCCTGAACAAAATTCTACTTTCTCTGATCACTATCTTGAAGTTGAATATGATTTATCAGATGTTATGTTTGTGTGTACTGCAAATACACTTAATATTCCTGATGCACTTCGTGATCGTATGGAAATAATTCGTCTTTCTGGCTACACAGAAGATGAGAAGTTAAACATTGCAATACAATATCTATTACCAAAAGCATTAAAAGATAATGGCTTAAAAGCTGATGAGGTATTAATAGAACCGAGTGCCATTTTAGAAATTATTCGACGTTATACTCGCGAAGCGGGAGTGCGTAGCTTACAGCGAGAAATCTCAAAAATTTGTCGCAAGCTAGTGAAAAAAATTCTACAAGATAAGCCAGCAGAAAAACTTATTGTTAATGCTGAAAATATTGAAGAATACCTTGGTGTCTATCACTTCCAATATGGCGTGGCTGAAGAGGAAGATCAAGTAGGTCAAGTAACTGGACTTGCTTGGACAGAAGTCGGTGGAGAATTACTAACGATTGAAACTGCCATTATGACGGGTAAAGGCAAAGCTGCATATACCGGTAAATTGGGTGATGTAATGCAAGAGTCGATTCAAGCTGCTACTACTGTTGTACGTTCACGTGCTAAGGAGTGGGGGATTGCAGATGACTTTATGCAAAACCATGATATTCATATACATGTACCTGAAGGTGCTACACCTAAAGATGGCCCAAGTGCTGGTGTTGGAATGTGTACAGCCTTAGTATCAGCCATTACAGGAATACCTGTTAAAGCAAATGTTGCGATGACTGGTGAGATTACATTACGTGGTGAAGTACTTGCTATTGGTGGCTTAAAAGAAAAATTATTAGCTGCGCATAGGGGCGGTATTACCGTTGTATTAATTCCAAAAGATAATGTCAAAGATTTGAAAGAAATCCCTGACAATATTAAAGAAGGATTAGATATTATTCCAGTTCAATGGATATCTGAAGTTTTGGAAGTTGCATTACAAAAAATGCCACTTGAAAATAGTGATGATGGATCACATGAAAAGGTTATCGCAACCGATAAAAACGGTTATCATGATTCTGGTTCACAAAACCATCATTAAACATCACTAATTAGGAGTAACCGCATGTCACCAGTAGAAAAGCAAAGAGTTATTGGTGTCATCCTATTATTAGCAATGATTGCTGGCATTGCATTTTTCTTGATTACGAATGCCAGCTCTCTTGATTTAAATGATGAACAAAGCGCTAATGATATAGAGATAGAGGTGACTCCTGAATATTCATCAGTTGTTGAAGCCATATCTGAAGGTGATATCGAAATTGTTCAAGAGGATATCGAAGCATTAATTGAGCCCGATAAGACTGTAGTTGATAGTAAGGCATCAAAAATCGAGAAAAAACCTGTAATAGAACATGCTTCAGCAGATAGTTCGATATCAAAAGAACAAAAACAAGCTAACTCTTTAGCTATTCTAGAAAAAAAGTTAGCTAAAGTAGACGTAAAGCCAGATGTAAAAGTAAGCAGTGAGCCTTTATGGATATTACAGTTAGCTAGCTTTTCTGTTTATGAAAATGCTCTGAAATTACAAAAAAAACTAAAAGAATCAAACTATCTGTCTTATATTGATCCAGTACAAACGAGCTTAGGCACTCGTATCTATCGTGTACGTATTGGTCCGAATAAAGACAAAACTGCTCTTGAGAAAGTGGCAATTATAATAAAGAGTGAATTTCAACTACAAGCCCAAATCATCCAGAAATCTAATTAGACGAACTTAGTGCTATCAATCAGATTTATTATAAGACCGTAACATAAAAAAGAATGGGTAGATTGGGATCATTCTGATAGAATTTGACGTTTGAAACGATAGGAAGGGCATATGGTTTGGGTTGATTATCTGATTATTGGCATTATCTTACTGTCATCAATGATTAGTATTGTCCGCGGCTTTATAAAAGAAGTACTATCGCTAGCTAGTTGGGCGCTGTCTTTCTGGGTTGCGCTTATGTTTTACCCGCAGCTTGCCACATTGCTGGTCGATTATATTGCTACCCCTTCAATTCGTGTTTTCAGTGCTTTTTTTGCGCTTTTCATAGTGACATTAATTCTTGCTGCAATGGTTAATCACCTTATCGCACAACTTGTTGAGAAAACTGGCTTGACGGGTACTGACAGAGCTTTAGGTGTCATATTTGGATTGTTACGAGGCGCAGCAATCGTCACCTTACTGGTTTTGATAGCAGGTGCAACACCGATGCCAGATGATAATTGGTGGCAAAACTCATTGCTGCTTGAACATTTTGAAAGACTAGCGATATGGGTTCAAGGCTTTTTGCCTTCTGATATCGCTGAATATATACATTTTAGTTAAACTTTTACAGGGCTTGTTATGTGCGGAATTATTGGTATTGTTAGTCAAACAGAAGTTAATCAATCCATATACGACGGTTTAACCGTACTACAGCATCGAGGTCAGGATGCTGCAGGCATTGTTACGAGTGATAGTGATGGAAAATTTTGCTTAAGAAAAGATAATGGCCTAGTTAAAGACGTGTTTCATACACGCCATATGCTGAGACTGAAAGGCACTATGGGAATAGGGCATATACGTTATCCAACAGCTGGTTGTTCTACATCTGCTGAAGCTCAGCCTTTTTATGTGAACTCACCCTTTGGTATTGCGTTAGCACATAATGGAAACCTGACTAATGCAAAATTATTAAGAGAAGAGCTATTTCAAAGTGACCGACGTCACTTAAATACCGACTCTGATTCTGAAGTGTTGCTGAATGTACTGGCACATGAGCTACAAAAAACAACTAAGTTAAAGCCTGAAGCCGAAGATGTATTTAAAGCGGTGTCTCAGCTTCATCGACGATGTAAAGGTGCCTATGCTGTAGTAGCAATGATTGCTGGTGTTGGTGTATTAGCATTTCGTGACCCTTATGGTATTCGTCCTGTAGTTATTGGTAAGCGCGAAACAAAAAAAGGAAATGATTATATTATCGCTTCAGAAAGTGTTGCCGTTGATTCATTAGGCTTTACTTTGCTACGTGATCTGGCTCCAGGTGAATGTGTATTTATTGATATGGCCGGTAATTTAAACTCTCAACAATGTGCTGAAAACCCAGTGCTATCTCCATGTATGTTTGAATATGTTTATTTTGCACGACCAGATTCTATTATGGATGGTATTTCAGTTCATAAAAGTCGCATGAGAATGGGCGATAAGCTGGCTCAAAAAATAAAACGTGAATACCCCGATCATGACATTGATGTTGTAATGCCGATTCCTGATACTAGCCGTAGTTCAGCTGTTCAGCTAGCAGAGGTATTAGGTGTAGCCTACCGCGAAGGGTTTATAAAAAACCGTTATATTGGTCGTACTTTTATTATGCCAGGCCAAAAGCAACGTAAAAAATCTGTCCGTCAAAAACTTAATCCTATTGGGCTTGAATTTGAGGGAAAAAATGTCTTACTAGTCGATGACTCAATTGTACGCGGTACAACATCGCAACAAATAGTTCAAATGGCTAGAGATGCTGGCGCACGGAAGGTGTATTTTGCATCTGCTGCTCCTCCAGTACGTTATCCAAATGTCTATGGTATCGATATGCCATCAGCTGAAGAATTCGTTGCTCATGATCGAGATGTTGAAAAGATTAGGCAAGAATTAGGTGCTGATTGGTTGATTTATCAAGACCTTGATGACCTTGAGTTAGCGGTCAATAAGCATAATGATGTCACTCGATTCGATATGTCATGTTTTAATGGAAAATATGTGACAGGTGATATTGACCAAAACTATCTTGATTTTATTGATTCACTACGTAATGATGGAAGTAAGTCTGAATCTGAAAAAGATAGCTCAGTCATGGAGTTACATAATGATACCTAGAAAATAATTTAAGGTTTAAAGTCGTGACTTTTATAGTGTTACCACTAAAAAAAGAGTAAGTGAACTCCCTTATCTTGTATTTACCTTGTTTGAACTTTGCGGTTTAAACCATTTTCTTATATAATTCCGTCGATTATGCATCAGAAATTACCAGTAGAAATAGACCCGTTCAGATTAGCCAAAAGTGGTTTGATATTAGAAGGCAAGCTTCCTTTAGTAAGCATGCCAAGATTATCTAACTCACTACAGGATAGTAGTGGACACGTTGATGTCAAAATGAGTTTTGATGTCGACAAAATATTAGGTTCACCAATTATGATTGGTGAGTTCAAAGCTCAGTTACCATTACTTTGTGAGCGATGTTCAGAACCTATGTTGTTTGAAGCGAATATTAAAAGCTCACTCGCTATTATTAATAGTGAGAGAAAAATTGAAGGGTTAGATGGGCTTTATGAGCCATGGATTATTACTAGTGATGATCCTGTCATATTAAGTTCAATCGTTGAAGATGAATTAATTTTAGCGATACCACTGGTACCCAAGCATGAGCATGCTTGCTTACCAAAAGAGGCTTGGTTCTCTGGTGAAGAACAAATAGACGACGAAAAACCTATTTCGCCGTTTGCAGTGCTTTCAGCACTTAAAAAAGATTAAGTATTATTATTTATGGTTAGGAGTTTGACAAATGGCAGTTCAAAAAAGTAAAAAAAGTCCATCACGTCGTGGCATGCGTCGTTCACATGATGCATTAACAAGCGAAACATTATCAGTTGATTCAACATCAGGTGAGTTACATTTACGCCACAATGTTACTGCTGACGGTTATTACCGTGGTCGTAAAGTTATTGCTGACAAAAGCTAATAAGGCTTAATCTATTGAGCGTAAAAATCTCTATTGATGCAATGGGCGGGGATCATGGACCTAAGGTTGTGATCCCCGCTGCTGTATCAGCACTTGAAACTCACCCTGATGTTACGTTTATATTAGTAGGTGATGAAGATATTATTCGTGAGCATTTAAAATTAAATGGTGTTGAAGATGAACCTCGGTTCGTTATTCAGCATACTTCACAAGTAGTTGAAATGGATGAGTCTCCCGCCTCAGCTTTACGAGGCAAAAAAGATTCGTCCATGCGTGTTGCTATTAACCTTGTCAAACAAGGTACAGCAGCTGCATGCGTAAGTGCTGGTAATACAGGTGCCTTAATGGCGACGGCTCGTTTTGTGTTAAAAACCTTACCTGGTATTGAACGTCCAGCGATTGTTTCTGCATTGCCAACCATGAAAGGACATACCTATGTACTGGATCTTGGTGCAAATGTAGACTCTAGTGCTGAGCATTTAGTGCAGTTTGCTTTAATGGGGTCTGTATTAGCAGAGCTTGTTGATGGCAATAAAAACCCGACGATCGGTTTACTTAATATCGGAGCAGAAGATATTAAAGGTAATGAACGTGTAAAAGAAGCTGCTCGTTTACTACGGGATACAGACCTTAATTATCACGGCTTTGTTGAAGGTGATGGGCTATACCGCGGTGAAGTAGATGTGGTTGTATGTGACGGATTTGTTGGTAATGTTGCTTTAAAAGCAAGTGAAGGCGTCATACATATGATTCGTCATTTCTTACGCGAATCTTTCGGTCGCAATATTTTTACAAAAATTGCTGGCTTAATTGCTTCTCCAGTTTTAAAGCATTTTCGTGATGAATTAGATCCGCGTGCCTATAACGGTGCCAACTTTATTGGCTTACAAGGTATTGTGATAAAAAGTCATGGTGGTACTGATAAAGTCGGTTTTGCTAATGCTATTAATATCTGTCTCTTATACACATCTGACGCTGCCGACGATCTACTCTGTGT
>OJGP01000238.1_pt1 | contig 11172 bp, 14 predicted proteins | sample 1594701 | NCBI WGS metagenome assembly OJGP01 (sample SAMN05416863, study PRJEB24817) | seawater metagenome | isolation source: Sea water | place: Canada:Atlantic | collected 2013-11 | reverse complement strand
TCTCAAAGGCAAAGTAAGTTAATAGCATGGCAGGAAAAAGTAGAGTCGGTGCCCTTTATTTTGAAATGATCCTCGACCCAAAAGGTTACAGGCAGGGCACAAAGAAGGTGGTGTCTGATCACCGCAAAATGGAGAAGGAACTTGCACAGGCAGGCAAGGGTGTCAATGGACGCACCAAGGCTGACGCACAACTGCAAGAGGCCAAAGAAGTCTCCAAGCGACTCTACAAGCAAGGCAAGATCACACTTGATCAGGCACGGGCACTTAGGCGTGCAGCGGTCCTGAACCACAAGCACTCTATGGCAAAGATTGTAGATGCAGAGAAGCAGGCATCAGAAAAGACTCTACGCATACTCAAGAAGGCTAAGGAAGAGAAGGCTAGGATAGTAAAGGCTGAGGCTGCCGTTGTCGATAGAGAGAACGCGAGACTCGACAAGAAGTACAAGGCATACCTTGCCAACCGACATGCAGTCCAGCGTAAGTGGAATAGGAGAAGGGTGGCCAACGAGAAGGCTGCTGCCGCGAAGATTGCTGCCTTGAGAAAGTCTGCCTTTGCTGGTGGGATGTTCGGAACCGGCGGAATTGCCCAAGGCCTTGGAAAGATCACTGGCGGGTTCCAGAAGTTGACCTCAGCATTGTTCCCTGTTGCAATTGCATTCTATGCAATAGGCAAAGCAGTTGGTGTTGCCTTCAGGGGAATCAAGGCGTGGGTCAGGGCTGCCGACACAATGAAGAAGCAGATGATCGTGCTGACTACCCTTATGGGTGGCAATGTAGAGATGGCTACGACACTGCGTAATAGTCTTGTGGAATACGCAAAGGCTACAGCGTTCTCTGTCGAGCAGACAATGGAGCTTGCGGTCCAGATGAAGGCACTTGGCTTCACGGCTCAAGAGATCCCCACGATCATGGCGAAACTTGGGCGACTGTCATTCGGTGACGGTGCCAAGCTGAAACTTGTTGCAAAGGCATACTCGGATGTCAGGGCACAAGGCAAGTTGCTGATGACAGAGGTCAGGCAGTTTGCAAACCAAGGCGTGCCATTGCTTGCACAGTTGCAGATCAACTTAGGCAAGACAGCCCTGCAGGTTCGCGATGACATGAAGAACGGCTTGATTGGGTTCGAGGATGTCAAGAAGGCTATCGACGACATTGCCGAGTCATATGGTAATGTTGACACTGCAGGCCTCCAGACATTCACTGGACAGATGGAAGCAGCGAGCGAAGCGTGGAACGAGTTGCTTGCCAAGACGGGTCAGTCGCCGGCTCTGGTGAAACTTGGCGAAGGGCTGAACATGGCAATTGGCCTCTTGGATACACTAGTCGGTAATACAAACCTCCTTGATGCAGGGTTCCAGTCACTGATGCAGTCTGCAAGACTTGCATTGAATGAACTCACGCTTGGTCTATCTGAGGCCATCATCTGGGCAGACTACCTGTGGGACACCCTGAGCGGGGATAGGGCGGCAAGGGAGAGCATCAAGGCAGACCTTGCGATCATGGCAGAGCAGACGGCGGAGTTGGCAAGGCAGAAGAAGGTATATTTGGAAGCAACTGAGAAGGCTGGCAAGATGGACGCATATTGGGCGGATAGGTCAGCACTGGAAGCCCAACGCACAGCCGAAGAACACAAACTTATGTATGAAGAATTGGCTGCCGGAGAAGATCCAGAGAATGCAGCGTGGGCCGAGGGGAAGTTGCAGAAATTGGAGAGAGAGGCTGCACTAGCAAAAGAGATCGCAGACTCATACAAGAAGATCGAGGAAGAATCGGCAGCGGCAAAGGATAGCAACGAATTCACTCCCGAACAGCAGGCTGAACACGACTCGTGGATTGAAAATCAGAAGCATTGGGCAAAGAAATCAATCGAGGCCAAACACGCAGCACAGAACGCAAAGGAAGACAGAGACAAGGCAGCAGAAGAGCAGAAGAAGATCGATGAGGCGGAGGCTAAGAGGAAGAAAGAGCAGGCCGAACAAGAAGAAGAGTGGCGTAAGCAGGACATCGAAGATGCGAAGAAGATGATCAAACTTGCGGAAGAGGCTCAGGCCAAGTTCGTGAAAGATCAGGACGCAGCAAATAAGTTCAAGGACATGGGGCCACAGACTGCCCCCTCCTTCCAAGCCAACAGTGTTGCAGAGTTCACGTTCCGCAAGGAAAAGGAACTCCAGAGAGACAAGCAGAGAGAAGAGAACAGAAGAGAAGCAGAGAGAAGAGAACACGCAGAGCAACTGAACCAAGAAGTTGTGAATGCGATCCACGGTCTCGGACTAGACGGTGCAGACCAAGCAGAACTTAACTTCCAAGGGGTAGGTGAATAATGCCAACTTACGACATATGCGAAACACACTCCAGCACCTACAGTGCATCGGCAACACTTGCCAAGGGTGGTTCACCGACGACCGTTGTAACGACCGTGTCCCAGAAGTTCAGGTGCATCGTCTCTGGCGGGACTGTCACAGAGACACAAGTTGCTTGCCAGCCGTCTCTGCCGAAGGTTGGCTACTCCTCCTTCTACTCCCCAACAACTGGTGACGTGCTGTACAACGCTGTCTGCACTGGAAAGAACGTAACCAGAAGCACGAAGAACAAGAACCTCTTCTCTATCTCGGTGACATACAAGACAGAGCCACTCGATGCAGAGGTCTGCACGGGAACCCCTGTCAGCACACTTGCAGAACTACCTGTAACAGTGTCGGCAGCAATCTCTGGGAGCGACCGAGTCCTCTACACAGACTATGCCGACAAGCAGTGCATGAGGTTCGACAAGGTCAAGACATTGTTTGACCAGCCAATCGTGACGCAAGATCCTATCTTGACTCTGACGATCAGCCAGTTCGAGTCCGGCATCAGTTACAATACCATGCAGGCCAGAAGTTTCTTGGTCAATGACTCGTCCTACAACGGCGACCCTGCTGGGACATGGCGGTGTGTCATGACATCTGCCGTAGAGCAAGAGGTTCAACTTGCAGGTGGACCAGTGACCGCAGTTAAGGCAACCTATCAGGTGCAGAAGAACGAGTCGTTCTATACAACGCCCGCAGGCGGGACAGTGACAACGGGCTGGGACCAGCAGGTTCCACTTGTGTCCCCTAAGTATTTCGTTGCTGCTGCTGGTGGAGACCCAGATCAGATCCTGACATTTGCTGACCTCACGTCTGGTGAATCCCTCGTGGACTACATCAACCTAGATGGCACCAAGCGTGCATACACCGAAGGCGGATCAGACGACCGTCCAGATTACACATCGTTTGAAAACTACAGGCGTGGCTCGTTCTCCTTCTTGCAGGCATAGTAATGACAGTCTTCGGATTCAACGACAAAGAGAACGCACAGACACTGAATAGGCTTGCCTCCAACATCAGGGGCAGGACCAATGCAGGTCTACAGCGTATCGGTGAAGATGCCCTGATCGTTCAGGTGCCTGCCGGAGAGACACTGGCTGCACGAGTTGGTGCAGACGTTGGCACGCTCCACTGTGAGATCCAGCAACTAGGCACAGACGCTACACTCAGCGACAGCGGCAACACCTGCCTCGTATACAACAAAGGCCTCACCGCCTTCCAAGCCGGAGAGTACATCGACGTTGTCAGGCAGAAGTCTCTATGGATTGCCATAGCAGGCGGAGGCGGCACAGCGGTCAAGATGTTCAAGTCAACCTCTACCATCTCAGCAAACGGCTCAGGCACTGCTGTCGAATACATCTACACAGATGGCAGCGGGTGGGCAGACGGTGTTGACTCCTTCGACATCATTAACCCGTGGTCAGACGAAGTATCGACCGCAAAGAAACTTACAGCATACGAAGATGCTAGTGGCAAATGGGTAGTGATTCAAGCCGAGTGTGAGGACGCATAAGATGAGACGTAGATTCAACGGAAGCACCTGCTGCTCATGTGGGGCCAACTGCCCACGAAACTGTGGCTGCACGATTGGCTCTTGGTTCCCATACGTCAATGGTCCAGACCAGTTCCTTGCATCCGACATTGTTGTGCCTTCGAGTTATCGCCTGTGGTCAGCATCGTATGTGTACCCATGCCCTAGCGATGGGTGTGGCGAGTTCGATCCAGCAGACCCTTTTGGTGACGCAGCGTTGATTGACGTTACCCCACACAACAAGATTGGGTACAAGACGCTTGGCAGTTTTGTGTTGAACAAGGTAGGTGCATTGGGCACGTCATTCTGTGGGTGGGCAGCAGATATAACTGGCGTGCCACTCGCGACATCTAAAGATGACTGCTGGGGCCTTGACCCCCTTGGTGCAGGAGAAAGCGGGGCTGATATGTGCGGTGGGGTCACTGGCGGCGGTGATGCAGCGTGGTCACAGAATCCCGTCACTGCCACGATGAACTCCGGCAACCTGCCAACTGGATGTGACTGGGGCTTCACAGACGGTCTAGGCAATATGTACAGCGGTCTCCGTAGGGTCGAGTTGATATCAGAAGGTCTAGCAAACAATGGAGACCCATGCGGCAGGCCGGTCCTGAGGCTGTTCCCTGCAGAGGTGTGGAGTCCGCTGTCTGCAAGGCGATGGGAAACGCAGACAGGGTACTGCCCAGCGATAGATAACCCAGCAGTAGATGGTGACCCAACTGACAACGGCAGTGGTGTTGTGCCCGTCAATCTCAGATACTGGGAGGAGGATTCATTTCAAATAGATGCGTGGGACAGCCCGAATCTCAGGGGGTTCATCCCATCGTTCGACATCCAATTTGAGGAACCAGCGGCAACGACCAACACTAGATACGTTTTTTTCGGTCAGGATATACACTGCGACATCGAAGGCCCAGTATCGGTTGATATGGTGGAGGGTGCTGCATTCGTTGACCAGTTCGGTGGACCAGATGCAGGCGTGTGTTCAGACTTCTCCACGGCAATACCAGCAGATGCGGTGGTCAATACATACACAGGAACAAACAAGGTTGCTGCGAGCCTCGATACGGCTCGTGGAGAGATGTGCGAGTGCTGGTCTAACCCGCTTCACCAAGGCGGCTGTCTCCCATTCCCAGCCACAGGGCCTCAGCCAGACGAGAGTAACCTTGTGACCAACTTGGTATTGGTTTCTGGCGGAACCACCTACACTCAGAACGGAACATCGTCGTGGGCAAACAGCACGACCTCGATCCTTGTCCCAACAACTGGGGGAAGCGTCTTTGTCAGTCAATTCACGGGCACTCTAGGCACAGCAGGCAGGAAGGTTTACATAGAGATAGGTTCTGCAGGAAACGTGGAATACACTCTGGACGGGTGCGGAGTTGGGATCATCGGATCAGGGCCAACTGGTGAGACACTCAATATGGACTTCCCGAATGGACAGGACTGCGACGAGTGCAACGACAATGTGCTGGTCACAGGGTGCTGCGAAGTCAATGGTCAGGTTCAGATCACTGCAGGCGAGGCTGCCTGTACAGCACTTGGCGGGACATACGCAGGGAATAACACCACGTGCCCTCCTACGGGTTGCTGTGCATTAGTTGGCTCACCAGACCTATCAGACGTTTCAGAGGCATACTGCACGGCTCAGGGTGGCTCATGGACACAGGACGCAGACTGTGCTGGAACAGGCTACTGCCAAGATCCATCCACCGGAGTCGTGACCGAAGGTGTAGAGCAGAACGACTGCACAGGAACATGGAGTGCCACACCGTTCCCTACGGGTTGCTGTGCCATTGCTGGGGCAACAGACCAGTCAGGTAAGAACCAAGTAGAGTGTACGGCTCTGGGAGGCGTGTGGACCGAGGGTGTCGAGTGCGGCACGGGATGGTGCGTCGATAACACAACAGGTGCAATCACTGCAGGTATAGAGGAAGACGAGTGTAGCGGCACGTGGAGTGCCACAGAGCCCGTCTCAGGCTGTTGCACGATCAGTGGGACTCAGAACCCAGATGTGGCAGAGAGTTGGTGTACGAGCCAATCAGGGACGTTCGTGGCAGGTGACTGCCCTGCCTTGTCATTCGATCCATGTGGGGAGACATTCTCTGCAACGGCCAATGACATAACTCTAGAGATGAATGACCCGAACTTCAACCTGACAAACCCCTTTTACATCTTCCCAAGCACTTGGGGCCAAGGTGGTGCAAACAGTGACCACGATGCCTGCTCAACGAATGGCATCGGGCTCTACCCTGTCTCGGTGGACATCTATGGAGACCACACGGCAGGACCAACTGCCGCCAGTCCTGTGTCATACACCTATATTAAACACAACTCAGGCTCAGGCGACTGGACCGTCACAACGTTCATTCAGTGGGCCAACTCAGGCACAACGTACACGATCACGGCATCTAAGTCAGGCATATCCCTGCCGTCTGCGGCCTGCCCATCGTTTACGATCAGCGGATCTTACGACACATACAGCGGCAACTACACACAGTCAGGCAACGGTCAGACGTTCACAGTGCAGGACATCGTTGGCTCCTTCAATATAACCCTCACCTGCGAGTAGAAGATGGTAGGAACAGAATTATCGAAACTGATCCCAGAGTGGGCTGTCAGTAACACCAAGAAGTGTAAGTGCAGAGACTTTGCGGCCAAGATGGACAGGTGGGGAGTGGAAGGGTGCATTGCACGCAGGGACCAGATAATCGCCCACCTACTCTCCCAGCAGGAACACCTAGTCCCTGCGTTGAAACTTGTTCCTGAATCCCTGAAGAGGGTTGTTGCTGGGAGGTTATTGACCACAGCAATCAGGAACGCACAGGCATAAAAAAGACCCCCTGTCACTCAGCAAACTTATAAGGGGCGAGTGGCAGGGGGCACTGTTGGGGACTAAGTGTCTAACGTACGACTCGTCCAAACTTGTTCACCTTCGGCATTGGCTCGAAGTAAGGTGTGCCGTCAATGACAACCCCACAGCCGAGCATAGGCTTCTGAGCAAAGGTCTTGCCGTAAGCCATCGCAGCACTGCTGTGGTCAACTCCGCAACCCACGTTCATACCCCAGTATCGCGAATTCTCGTTGCAGCCATACCAGACGCCTGCTGCCGAGTGATGATGACCACACGCTGTTGAAGTCCAATCTGCCTCTGCCTTGGCTAAGGCGGGAGTCTTCCCTGCTCGGCCTTGGTCGCCGTGCATTAGTTGGTAATCGTCGATCCTCAGTTTGTGAAACCGTGGAAGGAATTCCCAGTCAATCCCTAGGATGTCCGACTGCTTCCGCAGTAACTCAGGCGGGACGCCGAAGGTAGCCAACTTGCGTTCGGGAATTGCCCCGTGGTTGCCAGTCAAAACTTGGACCTTCTTCCCGAAGATGCTCTGCATATGCTGTGCCTGCTCGATAGCCTTCTCCAGTTCCTTGACTGGGTCCTCAAAACCAACTTCGCTCTGGTGGAAACTCATGGCGTGCCAGTCCGCCAAATCTCCGATGTGGACAATCTTGTTCACTCCCCAACTGTCGAAGACATCCATGCACCACTCAGGGTATCCCTCAAGCATCACGGGGCAATGTGTATCTCCGACGATGCCGACCTTGTTTGACTTAACCATTGTTGAACTCGCTTTCTAGTCTGTCTTTCTTGGATGTATTGCACGCCGCACACGCTGGCACGCAGTTTTGTATTGTGTTCTGTCCGCCACGGGCGAAAGGAACAACATGGTCTAGGGTCATGACACTGGGGTCAGTTGACTGCATATCGCAATAGTAGCAGCAATACCCGTGGGAGTCAAATAGATTCTTCACTTCTTCTCCATTTATCCTGAGATTGCTCCCAAGTCTTCTGGCGTGTGCGTTGGCCGCATTTGCCTTTGCGTCAAGCCTAGTGGACAGTTTGCCTATGTACTCCAACTCAACTGATCTGTTCTTTGGCTGTTTCCGTCTGCGTTGTTTCTCAGCCGCCTTTGCGGGATCTTTGTCGTAGTCACGCTTTTTCTCCCTCTGGTCTGGGTTGGCCATGAACCTCCTAACCCTTGCGTTGACACACACCTTGCAGGCCGGATTCTTTCCACTTGACTTCTGTTTGTCATTGTGGAAGCAGCCAAGCGACTTCTCCTTCCCACACTTACTGCACTTCTTCATTGCTCTACTCCGCTGCGTAAAAAACTAACTCAACAAAAGGGCCTTCATCTTTCCTGCTGTCGTCTTGGCTCCCAACACACCAAGCGACATACTTCATGCTGTCGTCTACGAGCAGCCCTGTGTCAACCGTAGCGTCGATCAACTCCTTTGCCCCCCTAAGTGCTGAATCAGCGTCCCAGAACCGCTGTCGCTTTCCCAGCACCCTCCTCACTACCAGCCCCACCCTCTGCTGGACACTTCGGTCGCCAAGCACTTCTTCAAGGAACGTCTGGAGGTCTATGACCATTCCCGAATCGGTTTCTACATCAGATGCTTGGAGGGCAGCAGCCCACTTCTTTTTCTCCTTGTGTGCGGAAGACCAGTGTGTGGTCCGTCCTGTGTTCCCATTCTTGAGTTCTTTGTCTAGGGTTATTGTGAACAGATGCTCGTTGTTTATCTTCACTCTTTTCTCCTCACTCTGGGGCCGATAGTTTATATCACTCACTGACAGTTTCCTTTGTCACTGCCCGTGAGTGTATATTAAACTGACTGAAAATGCAAATGGTTTAAGCCCGTATTTATATCATGCTAGAAATTATGTCCAAAAAAGATATTTCAAGAAAGATTAAAGTTTGTTGTTGACTCCTGTCGAGGACACGCATATATTACTTACATCAAGCAACCAACACCCGCCAAGGAAACAACGATGAGCATCGAGAGAAACTACCGAGTAGCAGACGACAACAGCGTCCTAGCCTGCTTCCCAACAAGGTATCGGGCAGAGAACTACCTGCTCGAACTGGCTGAAAACAGCCCAAAGGTTGCAAGCAAGTGCAGCATCGAGAAGAAGTCCAGCGACAACGGTTGGAACCAAATAGATTCTCCTTTGTTGTAATAAATCAGGCATTGACTCTGAACTAGACAGCAACTAAGATAGTAGTAACGAAGCAAGCAACCTCCCCCCACGAAGAGAACTAGAATGTTATCCAACGATCAGGAAGCCCGCATCCGATTCGCATACCGAGTCTACTCCACAGGCAACACGTACGGAGCCTCTGCTGCCGTTGTGAAGCCCGCACTGGCACTATCCGACAAGGTAGTCGAGGCGTGCGGCCAGGTCCGCACAATCGATCCTGTGCTGTTCACGAGAACTGCCACAGGGATCTTGAACAATTCTGAGAACAACTAAAGTTACCACCACCTCCCAGCCGAAAGAGAATAATATGAACACTCCAACACCAGAACTGAACGTCCCAACGATCACCAAGTCACTCCTGCAAGTCCAAGGAGTTGAGCATGTGTTAGCCCACGGTTGCGGCAACGGGTCAACCAGTTTCACTGTCCTTGTCTGGACAGAAGAGACCTGCATCGATGCGACCATCACCACCTCTGAGCAACTGGCAGAACTGACCGACATTGTCGAGTGCCATGTTACGGACGCATTGGTCAGCAAAAAAAGAAAGATAAATTTTAGAATTACGCATTGACCCTGAACTGGACACATGCGTATAATGTAGATGTAACGAGGACACAACACACGGAGACAACCATGACTGCAGCACACCTTCAAAACTATCACTCACCTGACAATCACAACCGAAGGGTTCAGGTCTTGATCCGAAAGTTTAACCTGAAACTTGACAAAGTGAACGGGGAGTACGGAGAGATCATTGGCCGTGAGGACCGTGGTGAACTTCTCTGCTTTGCAGATGAGGCTCGTTGCGGGGACTTGTTCTTGACACGGCAAGACCTTGTGCGTACAATCGAGGCACTTGACCAACTTATCTTACCAGAAGGAAACTAATTATGAGTGGCATTCAGAAACACAGCAGAGGCGAGCATTACCCTAACACGGTTCACTTCATCGGTGGCGTACCACGGGAAGACAACTACAATAAGTTTGTGGTGACAAACCCGTGCGGCGTGAGCCGGTACTGCTACGATGGTGAGCGACTGCAGGGGAGGCTACTTGACACCTTTGTCAAGGCAGGTAGACTTGCAGACGAGGCCGAGGGTCACAGTCTTGGCAGGAAGATCTGCTTCGAGTTGGCCTTGTGGGGACTTGAGAAGCGTGGATGGTTCGTTGGCTCAGAGGTTAGCAAGTGATTGACGCACAGTCACAGGCTGCACTACTCCTGCTAGGGCTAAGTATCCTAGCAGGAGCGACAGTTATACTCTGGTGCATTGCCACCGATTCACGATACATGGACACATGGAGAAAGTAATGGCATACCAAGAAGCCGAGACATTGAAGTACCTGATAGACATTCTACGATCCGCAAAGAAGGCTGGAGTGAAAAGATGAAAACATTTTACGCACGAGATAGGGCACGGGCCGAACAGGTGTTTAACCTGCTGCGTCCTGAAGGCTCTCAGATGGCTCGTAACCGCTTCCTCAACCAAGTCGATAAACATGTCGCGAGCGACTACTCGGATGGCTTAGGGTTGAAACTGTTGGGTCTGGACGGCAATCGGTGCGTTCCCTACGTCGAGATCCACGAGGATGCTGATACAGGCTGGGATGTGGACTGGATGGTTGCGGTCGATGTGGACGGTTCTTGGGAAGCGTTTGACAAGAGTGAGGCTAGCGGGTACGATGTATACATCAAGGCAGCACCACACAGGGCACACCTTGAGGCAGCAATCAAGCAAGAACACATAAACAAAAGAATTCAGGAGCCAGAGCCATGCGAAGAATCAGCACAACTTTGAAAGATCAGATCCTTTGGACACGAGCCAAGTCTGCTAGCATCACAGAGCAGACCGAGTTCCACTGGGAGACCTATACCAAGGAGCAGTATGGCGAAATTGCTGAGATATTCGAGGCGATGCTGGACGGGATGAAAAGCACTCTAAACAAAATGGTGGCACTTGAGATCAAGGAGATCGTTGACGAGTTTGGGTTGGACCCATCTGAGAAGAATTCTGCGATGCCTCAGGTTGACATGGTTGAGGAGAGTATTGTAGAGTATGCTGCAGAGTTGATTGAGGACGTTATCAGTCTTCCAACTCTCCCAGCACTAGAGATTGTAGACGAGTTGGAGCAATGGTTGCACGACCTTGTGGAGTATCACACTAGCGAAAGGAACTAGGAATTGGGTATTTTGGACAACGTAACGTCAGGGAAGATCAAGAGGAAGCGTAAGACCTTCCTCTACGGGACACATGGTATTGGCAAGA
>OJGP01000237.1_pt1 | contig 11207 bp, 9 predicted proteins | sample 1594701 | NCBI WGS metagenome assembly OJGP01 (sample SAMN05416863, study PRJEB24817) | seawater metagenome | isolation source: Sea water | place: Canada:Atlantic | collected 2013-11 | reverse complement strand
TCAGGGCTTACATTGATTCCTTCTTGAAGCACAATATACGCGACCACTAAGTTTTTATCTTTCTCGATCTCTTCGCCTATTGCTGCACAATCTGCGATTGCTGGGTGTGACTTAAAGACACGCTCAATTTCATAAGGTGAGACGCGAAAACCAAAACTTTTGATAATGTCATCTTTACGACCTAAAAACCAAATATAACCATCATTGTCATACCTTGCAAAATCACCGGTAAGGAACCAACCATCGTGTTTTAATTTTGTTGTTTCATCTGGTAAATTCCAATATTCAAGAAATAAGCCTGGATCAGTATCAGGAACACAAATCATACCCTCTTGACCCGTTTCAACGGGCACTAAGGTATCTGGTTCTAATAACTGAATATCGTGACCAGGCTGAGGAAATCCGGCTGATCCTGGACGAATAGGACGAGATTTTGTTTCACAAAGGTAATATGAAAACTCAGACATGCCAACAGCTTCATAAATACTGATATCAAAACGCTCTTGCCACAATTGTAAAACTTCATCGGATAGATGTTCACCCGCACTCATACAGTGACGTAAGCTCGTTACATCCTTTTTACTAAACTCTGTTTTTTGAATAATTTGGCGGTAAATAGTCGGCACACCAACAAATATAGTTGCTTGATGTTTAGCGATTAAACGCGGCCAAGTATTGGCATCATTTTTACCTTCATGAACAATGACTGTTTTACCTAGATATAGTGGGTCCATTAATCCAGAACCTAATACATAGGTCCAGTTAAACTTGCCGGAATGCATGATGCGATCTTGGCTATCTTCAGCAAAATCAAACCAATACTGTGATGCTGGCGTACGACCGATCAATGCTCGATGAGCATGTAATACACCTTTAGGGTAACCTGTTGTACCTGAGGTATAGACTAAATAAGCAGGATCATCCGCTGCTGTATTATAGGCGGGTTCCCAATCGCTTATTGACGCTAAACTCTCACTAAGGTCTTTCACTATGATTCCATTATCTGCCTCGACAACATCACCCGGACCAGATAATAAAACAAGTGTTAAATCGGGACATTGTGAAATATCTGGCAATAATTTTACCCACATTGCCTTGTCTATCACTAACACCTTAGCACCAGAGTCTTTAGCTAAGTAAAGCACCTCTTCTACCGTTAATAAGGTCGAGGTAGGCACTGAGATAGCCCCTACTTTCATTGCTCCAAGAAATGCTATCGGATAATCTAGACAATTGGGCAAACGTATCAACACTCGTTCACCCAAGTTAATATCAAGTTTGCGTAATAATTGTGCAAATTGACTAGTTCGTTGTGATAATTCAGAAAAACTAATTTGATCCGTTCCTAACAGATCATCTTCAACAATCATCGCCGTTGTATGTTCGATTTCTGTTCCGATATGTCGATCAGAACATGCAACGCCAATATTAAAGTGGCTTGGAACATCCCAAATCCACGGTGAGAACGGTGCTAAATCACTCATAATATTGCTCCATATGGCCAGTTTTCACGCACTACTTGGGCAGGCATTAACTGCATAACCTCCATAGCAAAACGTCGATCTTCATCATTTAATGATTGCAAAGCATTAGCACGAAGTAATGTTTGTAGCGCCTTACCAAACATAGGTGGGTCAAGCATTTCACCATCAAACTTTATCGCACCACCTAATAAGGCATCGGCTTCAATTGCTGCTTTCAAAATACTAATTTTCTCTGCAATTTCTGTTGGTGATGGTGTATAGGCAACTTTACATAAATGTATATGACTAGGATGAATAACTTGCTTTCCGGTAAGCCCCATTGCAGTCTCTTCGCAGGCATGTTTATACACAACACGAGATTCTTCTTCTCCATGAAGATCCATCCACCGCCTAACATCATTCGGTTCTATAAATTTTTCTGGCATGCTAGATGACCCAATTAAGGTTTCAACACCGCCAATAACACCCTTGCCTGCAATTCGAGCTTCAAACATAATTTGGTATAAGAAGTATTTAAGCTCTTCTGTCCAATGTTCGGGAGTAATATGGATCCCCATCGCTTTAGAAAAATCGTGAATTCCAAATACAACATGTTTTACAGTGGAATATTGCATTAAATCCGGAGCAATTTTGAGCGATTTAGGGTGCTCGATAATAGGTTGTATGGTGATTTTATTGTTCATTCCAACTAGCAGGTTTGAGAGGTCCCTTACCTCCGCAGCACCATAAGCTTCACCTGCCTTGGATAACATCACCACATCAATACTGTCAGCCATATCGCTAACCAACTGCATATCTAGTTCATATTCACGGGTACGAAAAGGATTCACTCGTATTGCTATTGTTACTTTTTTATTATGCTGGCGAAGTTCTGATAATTCCTGTCGCAATAAAGTTCGACTCATTTCTTTCTGACGGCAACCATCTTCCAGATCAAAAATTAAGGTATGAGCTTGTGTCTCATAGGCATGCCTTTTCATTCGTAAAGCAGCTGCCTCTAGGTCCTCATAGATACCTTGTTGAGGTGAATATTTGACCGGGGGATAATAGAGCTGAATTCCAGGCCAATGATCGCCTAATACACTTGAGTTAAACACTCTGCAAAAGTCGACGTCGGCATATGGTTCAGCGTAGGAATTATTTCTATTTTCCATCTTGTTACCCTCTTTAATCTTTATTGATCATTGCTCTTTGATAATCAGCAGAATCAGAATAAAACCATGTTGCTACAGTTTTCTAGTCGTCACGCGCAGCTTGTTCAACAGCACCCGATACTCGGCTTAATAATCTGGGATCAAACGGTTTAGGAATAATGTAAGATTTCCCAAAACTCAATTCATCAAGGTTGTAAGCAGCCAAAACATCACTAGGTATAGGCTCACGAGCCAATTCAGCTAAAGCGTAAACTGCTGCAATTTGCATCTTTTGAGTAATATGAGTTGCTCGTGCATCTAACGCACCTCGGAATAAATAAGGAAAGCACAGGGCATTATTTACTTGATTTGGAAAATCAGAACGCCCTGTTGCCATTATCAAATCGTCACGAATAGCATGTGCAATCTTTGGCAATATCTCAGGATCAGGATTTGCCAAAGCAAACACGACTGGGTTTTCAGCCATAGATTTTAATAACTCAGCATCTAAGGTATTAGCAGCAGAAACCCCTATAAATACATCTGCATCAACCATCGCATCCGCAAGTGTGCGATTCTGAGTATTTCTGGCTAAGTCTTGAACCTCTTCATGAATATCAGTTCGTTCAGTATGTATTACACCTTTTCTATTAACCATGGTGATATTTGTTGCACCCATGGCGCGTAACATTCGTGCCGTTGCCACGCCGGCAGCACCTGCTCCAAGAAACACAATCTCAGCCTTAGTAAGTTGTTTTTTTTGTAATTCAAGCGCATTGATCAACGCCGCACAAATAATGACAGCAGTGCCATGTTGATCATCATGGAACACAGGAATATCTAAGCGTTCACGTAATTCTCTTTCTATACGAAAGCAATGTGGCGCGGCAATGTCTTCAAGGTTTATACCACCGAATGTGGGTGCAATATTAACCACTGTTTCGATAAAACTCTCAACTGAAGGTGCCGTTACTTCAATATCAAATACATCAATATTGGCAAACTGTTTAAACAATATCGCTTTACCTTCCATTACGGGTTTGCTGGCTAATGAACCAACGTTACCTAAACCCAAAACAGCCGTTCCATCTGTAATAACCGCCACTAAATTACCTTTATTTGTATATTTATAGGCATTGCGGGGATCGGCTTCAATTTCTTTAACTGGCTCGGCTACACCTGGCGTGTATGCAAGAGAAAGATCATCAGCTGTTTCACAAGGTTTTGTTGATTCCACTGACAATTTTCCAGGCCTAGGAAATTCATGATAATTAAGTGCTCTTGTTTTCAAATCTTGATGCGGTTCAGGACTGTTCAAAATTTACTCCAAAAAATTCATATAATGATGTTCATCAGTAACACATAAACCTAAACGCCACTCCATTGGTTTATCGCCATAGGTATAAGCAGTTCGTTCAATACGAAGTAATGGAAACCCTGGCTCTAACTTAAGTAAATCTGCTTGCTCTTTTGTGGCTATCACTGCTGATAATTTTTCTTCTGCTCTCACCATGGGCACGCCATATAACGTTTCATACATACTGTAGAGCGAACCATTATTCTCTTTTATTTTGGTCGCATTAAGTCCTTTGAATGATTTAGCTTGAACAATAATGTAATCAATGATCACTGAACTCTGTGAAAATTTGAGTAAACGCTTAATCTCTATAATGGCCGTACCAATCTTTAAGCCTGTCAACTTTTCAATTTCAGCATTCACTTTTATACGATTGCATTCAAGTAATTCGTTTTCGAGTAATTCCTTACTGCCATCAACCGCTGTTAATCGTAAAAAACGTAACTTACTTTTTTCTTCTTTATGTGTTGATACAAATGTACCTTTACCTTGACGCCGCACAACAATATTTTCTTTAGCAAGCGCGTCAATCGCTTTTCTTACCGTGCCTTGACTAACACCATAATGGGCAGCTAAATCCATTTCACTCGGTATGCTTTCACCTGGTTTCCACTCGCCTGCGATCAGCCTTTCTGTAATCACAGATTTGATCTGTTCATATAAAGGTTTGAATACAGGTGTGTTACTAAGTTTGGTCATATTATTCATATAACTTCCTTATTATTTTCTTTAAACACCATTTTATCTCAACGCCCTATTATTTTATTTCAACACACTTCATCATATGTGAGACCTAAGAAATGACTATATTTAAAAACTTTTTAAAAAAACAGTTTCAGCTTTTCATCCCATTATCGAAGCACATCTATATCATTGATACATATGCCTTCAATCGCCTCAGTTAGTAATTTATACCACTTCAACAAACATGTCTAGTGTTTTATATCTTATATAAGACATAAGATAATGATTGACACAATAAATGTTGCTGACATAGAATGAATTCATTGATAATTTTTCACTCATGAATGAATATTAGAAAAGGTGCCTTATGAACAAGTATTTTCGGCCTCGCCGCTCCATGCTTTATGTTCCCGGCTGTAATCAGCACTATCTCGAAAAAGCACTGAGTTTAAATGTAGATTCAGTTATTTTAGATTTAGGTGCTCCAATCCTGCTTTCAGCAAAAGAAATTTCTCGTGATAACGTCGTTGCTGCAATAAAAAAAGGCGGGTTTGGCCATCGTGAGGTCATCATCAGAGTCAATGATCTTGATTCAGAATGGGGCTATGACGATATCAATGCCACCGCTAACCTTGGTGCTGACGCCATTCTATTTTCAAATATTGAGAATCAGCAAGATGTGATGAAAGCACTCAAAGCATTGGATGATGCTGGTAATTCAGAGATTCCAATCATGGTAATGATCGAGAGTCCACTGGCTGTTCTTCATGCCGAAGAAATTGCAAAATCCTCCGATCGCATTATTTGTATGATTATGGCGACATCAGATCTTATTTCTGATTTACATGCCCGCCCTACTTATGAGCGTACTGCAATATTAACCAGCTTATCGCTCGTTGTTCTGGCAGCTCGTGCTTATGGTAAAGCCGTTATTGACGGGATTCATAGTGACCTAAAAGATATGCAAGCATTTGAATACGCATGTCGTATTGGCCGAGATATGGGCTTTGACGGCAAATCACTGGTTCATCCTTTCCAATTACCTTATGCAAATGAAGCATACACGCCAAAACCAGCAGAAGTTAAGTCTGCTAAAGAAATCATTGCTGAATTAAGTGCTGCAAATGCAGCTGGAAGAGGCACTGTATTAGTAAATGGGAAGCTGGTAGAACATCATCATGTTATAGCAGCAAAGCGTTTCTTAAAAGTCAGTGACATGATTAATAAAATGGGTATTGAGAATGACTAAATCAACTACAAACCACAACCGTTATTTTGAAGATTTTAAACTCGGTGAAACAATATTGCATGCCACACCTCGTACAGTCACTGAGGGTGATGCATCACTTTATATAGCCTTAACTGGTTCAAGACATATTATTCACTGTGCACAGCCAGTTGCTCACTCACTTGGTTACGAAAACAGAACCATTGATGATCTTTTAGCCTTCCATATTGCCTTTGGCAAAACGGTAGCGGATATATCGGTAAATGCAGTTGCTAATCTTGGTTATGCTGAAATTACGTTTGATTCTCCTATTTATGCAGGCGATACCCTTACAACAAGCTCAACAGTTATTGGTGTTAAAGAAAATTCCACTAAGCGTAATGGTATTGTTTATGTTCGTTCGACGACGTTAAATCAAAATCACAAACAGGTATTATCTTGGGTGCGTTGGGTGATGATACATAAACGTGATTTTGATTCTCCGGCACCTAAAACAGTTGTGCCTGATTTATCAACATTTGTCACCGCACAAAATCTTCCTGTTATCAATCAATTGGATTTCAAAGATTTTGATATCGCGACAACTGGGTCAGACAAGTTATGGGATGACTACATTGAAGGCGAACGTATTAATCACCCTGCCGGAATGACAGTTGATGATAGCGATCATACGCTTGCAACAAAACTCTATCAAAACAATGCCAAGTTACATTTTGATTCGGTATTAATGCAATCAACCAGCTTTGGTAGAAGGTTAATGTATGGCGGGCATGTTATTTCAATATGTCGGGCCCTTAGCTATGACGGTCTTGAAAATGCCATCTCAATCGCAGCTATCAATTCTGGTACACACAGCAACCCAAGTTTTGGCGGTGATACTTTCTATTGTTGGACTGAAGTTCTAGAAAAGTGGACATTGCCGAAACGTAACGATATTGGTGCATTACGCCTTCGTATGGTGGGAATAAAAAATCAAACTGCTGATAGTCTAGATAGCTCACACATTATCAAAAATAACAAAAGACAATATCATCCAAATATAGTGCTTGACCTAGACTACACCGTTCTCATACCGCGAAGAGCCCCTAAATATAAGGAACAATTATGATCACATTAACTCATCCTCGCGATGCACTCTTTGATGGGGAATTATCATTCCCAATTATTCCTAGTTGTGAACACTTTGCCGGAAGTGAAAAACTTATTTTAAAGGCACTGTCATTACAGGATTCAATCGGACCTATTTTCGATATCACCTGTGATTGTGAAGATGGTGCGGCAGCAGGCACAGAACGTGAACATGCTGAAATGATCGTTCGTGTACTGAGTTCTGAAGCTAATAAGCACAAAATGGCAGGCACACGGATCCATGATTATAGCCATAGTTGCTGGCGTCAAGATGTTGATATATTGGTCGCTGGTGCCGGAAATATACTGAGTTACATCACTCTACCTAAAGCGACTAAAGCAGAACAAGTTTCTGAAATGATTGGCTATATTCAAGACATCGCTAAACAAAATGGCATTACTAGAGAAATTCCAATTCATGTCCTAATAGAAACACATGGTGCCTTACACGATGTCTATCAGATTGCTGGCTTACCCTGGATGCAAGTCCTCGACTTTGGTCTAATGGATTTTGTTAGTGCTCATAACGGTGCCATTCCGGCAAGTGCAATGCGTAGTCCAGGACAATTTGAACATAAATTATTAGCGAGAGCTAAAGCTGAAGTAGTATCTGCTGCCTTAGCAAATGGTGTAGTACCAACACATAATGTAACGCTTGATTTAAAAAACACAGAGATTACAAATGCTGATGCATCTCGTGCTCGTAACGACTTTGGTTTCTTACGGATGTGGAGTATTTATCCCACACAAATTACGGCAATAGTTGATGCGATGAAGCCTGACTACAGTGAAGTCATCGATGCGTGCAATATTCTATTAGCTGCACAACAAGCAGATTGGGGGCCTCTGCAATATGAAGGTGAACTTCATGACCGAGCAACGTATCGCTATTTCTGGCAATTATTACAGCAAGCTCAGAAAACAGGTATTGAATTACCTGAACAAGCTCAGAAAGCCTTTTTCTCCGAGGAACAATCATGAGTAACACACTCTCATCCGGCGCTAAATTTAGGCAAGCTGTATTAGATGAACAGCCACTTCAAGTCATGGGCACTATCAATGCCTACCATGCTCGACTTGCCACTCAGGTTGGCTACAAAGCCCTCTATATTTCAGGTGGTGGTGTCGCAGCAGGATCACTAGGGATACCTGATCTAGGCATCACAACACTTGATGATGTGTTAACTGATGTTGAACGGATAACGAATGTCACCGATCTACCCGTATTAGTCGATATTGATACTGGATTTGGCGGTGCATTTAATATTGCACGCACGATAAAATCGATGATTAAGGCGGGTGCCGCTGCCGTTCATATCGAAGACCAAGTTCAAGAAAAACGTTGTGGCCATAGACCCAATAAAGCCATCGTCAGTCAAACTGAAATGGTGGATCGTATTAAAGCCGCCGTTGATGCGAGAACTGATGATGACTTTGTGATTATGGCTAGAACTGATGCACTTGCAGTAGAAGGTTTACAGTCAGCAATTGATCGCGCTTGTGCTTGTGTAGAAGCAGGTGCCGACATGATCTTTCCTGAAGCGATAACTGATTTGGCTATGTACCGTCAGTTTGCACAGGCAGTTAACGTTCCCGTGCTTGCCAATATTACTGAATTTGGTAGTACACCACTCTTTACAGTTGAGCAATTAGCTCAACATGATGTCAGCCTAGTGTTATATCCCTTGTCGGCTTTTCGGGCAATGAATCAAGCTGCGTTGAAGGTGTATCAATCAGTTCGTGAACACGGCACGCAACAACATGTTATCGAGCTTATGCAGTCTCGTAACGAGCTCTATGACTATCTTGATTATCACAGCTATGAAGAAAAATTAGATCAATTATTTTCTACTGAAAAATAAATAACAGGTCAACACTATATTTCCTAATTGACTTGCAAGAGAGGATAAGACAATGACTGAAGTTAAAAAGAAAAAAGGCGTCACACTCGCAGGTGTTACTGCTGGTACAACTGCTGTATGTACAGTGGGTCACAGTGGTAATGATCTACATTACCGTGGCTATGACATATTAGAACTAGCAGCCAAAACAACATTTGAAGAAGCAGCATATTTACTGATTTATGGTGAACTCCCCACTCAGAACCAATTAACTAATTATCACAAAAAATTAAAACAACTTCGTGGTCTGCCCGATGCGTTAAAAATCATTCTAGAAAACTTACCAGCCAATGCCCATCCTATGGATGTAATGCGGACAGCTTGTTCAACACTTGGCACAATTGAAATGGAAGATCAAAGTCATTCAATTGAAGGTGCTAAAGATATTGCTGATCGTTTGATTGCTTGTTTTGGCTCCGTATTGTTGTATTGGTATCACTTTAGTCAAAGTGGTAGACGCATTGAACTAGAGACTGATGATGATTCAATTGCAGCACATTTTTTACATTTACTTCATGGTAAAAAACCATCAGCGTTACATACTGAAGCCATGAATGAGTCATTAGTTTTATATGCTGAACATGAATTCAACGCCTCTACATTTGCTGCTCGTGTCATCTCTGGCACATTAGCTGATATTTACTCTGCTATTACAGGTGCAATTGGTGCTTTAAGTGGCCCCAAACATGGTGGTGCAAATGAAGCCGCTATGGAAATTATTCAACGCTATGGTTCACCTGATGAAGCAGAACAAGACATCATGCAACGGATTGCTAACAAAGAAATAATTATTGGTTTTGGCCATCCTGTTTACACCATTTCTGACCCACGTAATGTTGCAATTAAAGAAGTTTCACGCCGACTCTGTGAAGAAGGTGTCAATATCAATTTGTTCAATATTTCAGAAAGAATCGAACAGGTTATGTGGCGCGAGAAAAAGATGTTTCCTAATCTTGATTGGTACAGTGCTTCTAGTTATCACATGATGGGGATACCTACTGGTTTCTTTACGCCAATCTTTGTTATTTCTCGCATTACTGGTTGGGCTGCTCACATCATAGAACAACGCATTGACAATAAGATTATTAGACCTAATGCAGAGTATATAGGCCCTGAAGAAAGACCTTTTATTCCTCTAGAAGCTCGTAGTTAAGCTTTTGGACTTACTTAATTAGTTACAAGGATTCACTATGTCATCCCACATTCCTAACGCTCGACCTGCTCCTGATCAAGTACTTGTAGATATTGCTGATTATGTTTACGACCACTTAATTACTAGTAATGAAGCGTTAGATATAGCTCGCTATTGTTTAATGGACACACTCGGCTGTGGTTTAGAAGCACTCTCCTATCCTGCCTGTACAAAATTACTTGGGCCTGTTGTGCCAGGCACAATTGTTCCTAACGGCAGTAGAGTGCCAGGAACTCAATATCAGCTTGATCCGATTCTGGCTGCTTTTAATATTGGTGCAATGGTTCGCTGGCTAGATTTTAATGATACTTGGCTAGCTGCTGAATGGGGCCACCCATCAGATAATCTAGGTGGAATTCTTGCTATCAGTGATTGGATTTCTCGTACTCGCCAACAAGCGGGTAAAAAAGCTATTTCAATGCGTGAAGTTCTGGTTGCCATGGTTAAAGCACATGAAATCCAAGGGGTTTTAGCCTTAGAAAATAGCTTTAACCGTGTTGGTTTAGATCATGTTGTGTTAGTTAAAGTTGCTTCCACAGCCGTCGTAACAGGTCTACTTGGTGGCACTAAAGAAGATATTATCAATGCGGTATCGAATGCTTGGGTAGATGGACAAAGCCTTAGAACTTATCGTCATAGCCCAAATACAGGTTCTCGTAAATCATGGGCAGCGGGTGATGCAACAAGTCGTGCTGTACGCCTTTCTTTAATGACAATGAAAGGTGAAATGGGCTACCCATCAGTACTAACTGCTAAAACATGGGGCTTTTATGATGTTTCCTTTAAGGGGAAACCATTTAAATTTCAGCGAGACTATGGCAGTTACGTAATGGAAAATGTACTTTTTAAAATTTCATTCCCAGCCGAATTTCATGCTCAAACTGCTGTTGAAAGTGCAATTCTACTGCATAAGCAAATTGGTTCACGCATTCAGACCTTAGATGATATTGCTCTTATCGACAAAATAGAAATCACTACTCACGAATCTGCCATTCGAATCATTGATAAACAGGGCCCATTATCAAACCCTGCTGATCGAGACCATTGTATTCCTGTCTCTTATACACATCTGACGCTGCCGACGATCTACTCTGTGTAGA
>OJGP01000233.1_pt1 | contig 11258 bp, 8 predicted proteins | sample 1594701 | NCBI WGS metagenome assembly OJGP01 (sample SAMN05416863, study PRJEB24817) | seawater metagenome | isolation source: Sea water | place: Canada:Atlantic | collected 2013-11 | reverse complement strand
TCGATAACTACCGATTCGAAATATGTCTTACAAGGTATGACCGAATGGCTCGCCAACTGGAAACGGCGCAATTGGCAAACCGCGGCGAAGAAACCTGTATTGAACGTTGATCTTTGGAAACGTTTAGACGCTGCCGCAGGTGGTCACCAAATCGAGTGGCACTGGGTAAAAGGCCATAGCGGACATCGAGAAAACGAAATAGCCGATGAACTCGCTAATCAGGGCATCGAAGAACTTCGCGCATCGGCTTAACGAACCACAAGCAGGAAAGATAATGCGGCAAGTAGTACTAGACACAGAAACAACAGGTTTAGACCCTGCACAGGGTCATCGAGTAATTGAGATCGGCTGCGTCGAAATCATCAATCGAAAGCAAACGAAACGCCACTACCATTGCTATCTTAATCCTGATCGGGATATTGACGCGGGTGCGATGGAGGTGCATGGCATAACCCCTGCGTTTCTCGCTGATAAGCCGCGTTTTTATCAGATAGAGGCCGAATTTCTCGATTTTATAGCCGGCGCCGAACTTATCATTCATAACGCTCCCTTCGATATGGGCTTTTTAAATGCAGAGCTAAAGCGGAGCGACTCAAGTCGTGCATCTCTCGACGGTTTCTGTAACGTGCTCGACAGTTTAGTTCTCGCGCGGCAAAAGCATCCGGGGCAACGCAATAGCCTCGATGCCCTCTGTAAACGCTATGGCGTCGATAATACACAGCGTGAGCTTCACGGCGCCTTGCTCGATGCTGAAATTCTTGCAGATGTTTATCTTGTTATGACGAGTGGGCAGCGCAACTTGCTTTTAAAAGAAGAAGAAAGTTCTGAGCAAGAAGTCGAGAATAGAAGGCTCAGAACGTCCAAGAAGAGACCGGCACTCGAGGTAGTTAAGGCGAGCGCGAGTGAACTGCAAGCACATCAAGACCGACTTACCGAAATAGACTCAGAAAGTGCCAATGGCGCGCTGTGGTTAAGCCTTAATACTAATTAAGCGGACGGCGAGGCTCACATTTTCTTAGCTCGAAGATTATAACTCCGCACACAACAGGACCAAACATGCTCGATACTGCGCAAGAAGTTAGGCCGTTTTTTCTCACGCCTCAACACATACGATTGGAAGACACGTTTATTCTTTTCTTCGAAGGTCAGATCGTCTGCGATGGTCTTTTGACAACTTGGAGTATTGAGACCATCAATCCTGAAGTAATAATCGACGCTCAACTCCTCCGAATTCCTCAGGAGTCAGGTTCGGATCTGGTCGCTGCATACCTCGATTCTTCACCTCTCGGTGCGCTCCCCAGTGCAGAGCTGCGATCATTACGAAGCATGCTGCTTTCAGACTCCAAAGAATTTTTTATGGGAGCAGGCGTGGCCAATCAGCTTGAAGAATGGCTGACCGGACATAAATTTTGTGGCAGCTGTGGCGGCCTAACCCAGCCGCATCCCAATGAAAGGGCGCTGGTTTGTAAGCCATGCGAACGGCACTATTATCCTCGAATCAACCCCTGCGTGATCGTGCTCGTAGTACGCGAAGATAAGATGCTGCTGGCTAAGAGCTCGCGTCATAACGCTGACTTCTATTCTTGTTTGGCCGGATTCATGGAAGTAGGGGAGTCACCTGAAGATACCGTGAAGCGCGAAGTGTTCGAAGAAGTAGGTGTCCACGTAGGCAAGATTGAGTATCTTTCCAGTCAGTCGTGGCCATTTCCGTCTCAGCTTATGCTTGGTTTCATCGCACAATACGAAAGCGGCGATATCAATCCTGAACCAAGCGAAATAGCCGATGCTCAATGGTTTGGGGCCGACGATCTTCCGAATATCCCTTCCGCACGTATAAGCGTTGCCGGAAAACTGATCTCTCATTTTCTTAATACCTAGCGATTTCGCACACACCCTGCGATTGTTTTTTGTCGCTTAATCATGAGGCAAACACTTGGAATACCTAATTCAATACGGCATGTTTTTGGCTAAAGCAGCGACAATCGTCGTGGCAATCGTTCTCGTAATAGGCGCCATAGCAGCGGCTGGGAGCCGTCAGCGACGGGCGAGCAAACGCGGCGAAATTGTCATCGAACGTCTGAACGACCATTTAGAAGATCTTCACGATGCTGTGCGCGAAGAGGTTATCGATCCTGCGACTCTTAAGCTGGACAATAAGGCGCGCAGCAAGCGAGAGAAAGAAGAGGCTAAAGCCGAAACCAAGCGAGCCAAAGCAGAAGCCAAGGACAAAGCGAAAGAAAAAGCTAAGGAAAAGGCTAAGCCGAAAGACGAATCTACTCAGGGGGCAAACGCCGCTATCCCTGAGAATAAATCTTCAAACGAGGTACACCTCGATGATGCGCCAAGCAGGCGCAAGCGGGTCTATGTTTTGGACTTTGATGGGGACGTTGCTGCCGAAGAAGTCAGTTCGCTGCGTGAGGAAATTACCACCGTGCTCTCAATCGCCGAGCCCTGTGATGAGATAATTCTGAAGCTAGAAAGCCCCGGTGGCATGGTGCATGCCTATGGACTCGCGGCAAGCCAACTGCAACGAATCAAAGACGCAAAAATTCCATTAACGATTTGTGTTGATAAAGTCGCGGCAAGCGGTGGGTATATGATGGCCTGCCTAGCCGACAAACTCGTCGCAGCACCTTTTGCTATTATCGGCTCTATCGGCGTTGTGGTTCAGTTGCCTAATTTCCACAAAATTCTGAAAAAGAACGAAGTCGACTATGAGGTAATCAGCGCAGGTGAATATAAGCGTACGCTCAGCACGTTTGGTGAAATCACCGACAAAGGCCGAGCGAAAGTACAAGAAGACGTCGAAAATATTCATGAAATCTTTAAACAATGGGTTAAATCGCACCGGCCCATAGTAGACGTAAGTCGCGTGGCGACCGGCGAAACATGGGTTGGTATGCAAGCCAAGGAACGTTATTTGGTAGACGAGCTAAATACCAGCGATGACGTGTTGGTTCGCGCATGCAAAGACGCAGATGTTTTCGAGGTGAATTACAAGTTCAAGCAAACATTGCAGGACAAACTAGGTGCGGCGGTTGAGGCAGGCGTTGCTCGTGCTGCTAACAAACTACTTGCGGCTGACAGATCAAAAGACTTTCAGTGAAACCAATAATAAGAGCGCTTCTGGTCGCTAAGTCGAATTATCGTTGACTACTAAATGAGGAACAACAAGTGAGCACATATAAAGCATTCGAAGTAAGGGAAGAGACAGAGAAAAATTTTGTGGGCACGATAGTTGAGAAAAGCGCCTTAGAACTTGCTGAGGGGAGTGTTTCGATAGAGGTGCATTATTCGTCAGTTAACTACAAAGATGCCCTGTCAGCCTCAGGCAGCAAGGCTGTCACTCGAGAATATCCACACGTGCCAGGTATTGATGCAGCAGGTACAGTTCTCGCAAGCACTGATTCGAATTTTGCCGTAGGCGATGAGGTTGTCGTCACAGGATATGATCTGGGCATGAATACTGCGGGCGGATTTGGGCAACAAGTGACCGTGCCCGGTGGGTGGGTTACTAAATTACCCGTCGGCTTATCCTTGCGCGACTCTATGGTGCTCGGTACAGCAGGCCTTACTGCAGGGCTCTGCGTAAATAAGCTGTTACTCAATGGCATTACACCCGAAGCAGGGAAAGTGCTTGTAACAGGCGCTACCGGCGGCGTAGGAATTATTGCTTGTGCCTTACTCGTGAAACTGGGCTTTGAGGTTGTAGCGAGCACGGGAAAATTAGCAGAAACAGCGAAATTGACGGCTCTCGGCGTATCGGAGGTCATCTCACGTGAGGCCTTCTCCGAAGAAAACCCAAGGCCAATGCTAAAAGAAAGCTATGCCGCTGCGGTCGATGTTGCCGGAGGAACAACACTTGTCAACGTGATTAAAAGCCTAAGCTATGGTGGCAGTGTGGCGGCCTGTGGTTTGGTTGATAGCCCGGCGCTTAGCGCTACGGTGTTGCCGTTTATCTTGCGCGGCGTCAATCTGCTTGGGGTTGACTCCGTTGAACTGCCATTGGCCCAAAAACAGCAGATATGGAACCTATTCGCGAACGAGTGGGCCCTTACTGATATAGATTCGCTGGCGGAGACTATCGTCCTCGCTGAATTGCCGGCTGTACTCGCTAAGGTTCTTGCCGGTGGCGCGATTGGCCGCTATGTGCTCGATCTGCGCGCGTAAGACTCAACCCTCGGCGGCGATCTGATTTATCGCCGCCGAAATATAGGCTCTTGGTTCAATGCTGTGGCAGTATACGTTGAGCTAAAGTCATCGAAAGCAGACAGACATTCATCTACGTCTTGGTCGCTACGCAGCGCAAAAGAATTGAACCCACAGCGTTCTAAAAAACAGAGTTGGTCGCGCAAGACATCGCCGATCGCTCTGATTTCTCCAGTAAAACCTAAGTCCAACCGTAAACGTCGAGCGAGTGAAAATGGACGTCCGTCGCTAAACACAGGAAAGTTAAGCGCGATTAGCTGGAAGTCGGCTATTCTGTTTTCAATGCTTGCGAGGTCCTGATGAGAGTCCAACCACACCCCAATTGCACCTAACTGCGCTCTCGCCTCGTCTTCGTCGCTGAGAATGAGTTCGAGTGGCAATAAGACCTTTCGACCTCTTAATGCCGAAAACGCATCTGGGCCAGATGCTGACTGCAGAAGCGCCCATTCGTTTGGGACTGCATTTCTGTTGCGGATCAAACTGGTCATTATTGGTCCTTCTCGTAAACACGTTTTTTAAACGGATCGACCCCGATGCGCTCTACCGTATCGATAAATTTTTCGTCTGCTAAACGCATCTCTCGGTAGACGCTTACAAGGTCTGCAACCACAGACGGTATGTCGGTTTGTGCAAAAGAAGGGCCGAGGATTTTACCAAGCTTCGCTTCGCGTTTGGACGAACCACCGATTGAGACCTGATAAAACTCCTCGCCTTTTTTATCGACTCCAAGCACGCCTATATTGCCGACATGGTGATGTCCGCAGGCATTCATACAGCCTGAGATATTCAATGAAACCTCACCTATATCTGCTAGTAGATCGCGGTCATCAAACTGACGCTGGATTGCCTCGGCGATTGGTATCGATTTAGCGTTTGCAAGCGCACAGAAATCCCCACCCGGGCAGCAGATAATGTCGCTGAGCTTATTTAAGTTGTCCGCTTGTAACGAATCTGGAGCGAGGCTTTGATAGAGGTTGTAGAGTTCACTTTCTTCGACATCTGCGAGAATTACATTTTGCGCATGAGTCACGCGAACCTCACCAAAACTGAACCGTTCTGCGAGATGGGCTAGTGCGTTAAGTTGCTCCTCGCTGACATCTCCCGGCGCGTAACCCGTCTTTTTAAAGCTGATGGCTACCGCGGCGTAACCCGGTTTTTTATGCGGAGTAACATTGTGACTAAACCAACTCGCAAAGAGTACATCCCGGGCCAACGCCTCGCGCAATGACGCGGGGTTTGGCTCTAGTGCTTTATAGGCCGGTTCTTGGAAATAGCTTTTGCAGCGTTCAATCTCGGCATCGGTGAGAGTGAGACTTCCCCCACGAAGCTGTTTCCATTCGTGCATTACTTTCTCGCGAAATGTCTCTAATCCTGTCTCCCGAACAAGTATCTTAATTCGCGCTTTATACTTGTTGTCACGACGTCCTTCTCTGTTATACACGCGAAGTATGGCTTCTAAAGCGCTGAGCAAGTCATGCCGTTCGACGAAATCAAAGACCACTTGCCCTATAACTGGCGTGCGTCCAAGGCCACCTCCTGCAAGGATCTGAAAGCCAGTCTCCCCAGCTTCATTCTTGCGAAGATAGAGACCGATATCGTGAACCTGCGTAGCCGCGTGGTCTTCTTGTGTACCACACACCGCGATTTTGAATTTGCGCGGCAGATAAGCGAATTCCGGATGAAAAGTTGACCATTGCCGAATGATTTCGCAATAAGGTCTGCTGTCTTCGATCTCATCTATTGCCACGCCAGCAAATTGATCAGTCGTCGTGTTGCGGATGCAATTGCCACTAGTTTGTATCGCATGCATTTCAACCTCAGCAAGATGAGCCAGAAGGTCGGGGACATCCTCTAATGCTGGCCAGTTGAATTGAATGTTTTGCCTAGTAGTGAAATGTCCGTACCCCTTGTCGTAATGCGAAGAAATAAAAGCGAGCTTTCTCAGTTGCCGAGCCGACAACATGCCATAGGGAACAGCGATGCGGAGCATCGGCGCCAAACGCTGAACATAGAGTCCGTTTTGCAAACGCAGGGGAAGAAATTCGGCATCGGTGAGCTTGCCTTCGAGATAGCGATTCGTCTGGCTTCTAAATTGTATAACGCGTTCTTCAAGCATCGTAGCGTCATAACCGTCATATCTGTACATCGACTTTTTCCTCTACCTGCGCAGTAGTTGGTTAATCTAGGTTGGGGCCGAGCAGCCGGCTGAGCAGTGTAAAGTCTCTGCTGCTTCTAGATGCAAGGTCTTCAACCTGCTCGCCACTTATTTTTCCCACTGAGAAATAGCGTGCGTCCGGATGGCTAAAATAGTACCCGCTTACACTTGCAGCTGGCGTCATCGCGTAGCTATCGGTGAGAGCAATGCCAATCTCCTTCTCCGCGTCGAGAAGCGAAAAGAGCGTCTCTTTCTCAGAATGCTCAGGACAAGCGGGGTAGCCCGGCGCTGGACGAATGCCTCGATAGCGCTCGCTAATCAGCTCCTCTGTGGACAGGCTCTCGTCCGGTGCATAGGCCCAATATTCTGCCCTTACGCGGGCGTGAAGATGCTCCGCAAAGGCTTCGGCGAGTCGGTCGGCTAAGGCTTTGATCATGAGAGAGGCATAATCATTGTTGTCATCTTGATAACGCTTTGCGAGCGCTTCGGCGCCTATGCCAGCGGTGACTGCGAAACCACCTAGGTAGTCAGATTTACCCGATTCTTTGGGCGCGACAAAGTCCGCTAGACAAAGGTGAGATTGTTCGTCCTGCTTAGGCATTTGCTGACGCAAAAAATGAATATTTTTATTGTCTGCGGAGGCACCCAGATGTACATCATTGCCTACACTGTTGCCTTCCCAAAAACCAAAGACAGCTCGTGCTGTGATCAGTTTGTGTTGCACAATTTCAGTTAACATTTCTTGTGCGTCTTTAAACAAGTCCCGTGCGGCAGCGCCAACTTTTTCGTCGCTTAAAATTGCAGGGTATTTACCTGCGAGACTCCAAGTAATGAAAAACGGTGTCCAATCGATGTAGTCGATGAGTTTCTCAAGGGGGTAATCTTCGAGAACTTTTGTGCCAGTAAACGCAGGCGTTGGAGGCGTGTAGCTATCCCAATCGAGCTTCAGGCTCGCACGGTTTGCAGCGCGGTAATCAACGAGCTCCCGCTTACTCTTTCGGTTAGCAGTGCGCTCACGGATCATTGCGTATTCGTTACGAAGATCGTTGGCAAAATCGGGCTTATTGGCCTCGTTCAGGAGTGTACTGACAACGTTGACACTCCTTGATGCGTCAGAGACATAGACCGTCGCATCGTTTTTGTAATGCTGCTCGATTTTTACTGCGGTGTGTGCTTTCGAGGTGGTGGCCCCTCCGATCAGTAACGGTACGTTAAAATCGAGTCTCTGCATTTCAGAGGCAACATGGACCATTTCATCGAGCGAAGGCGTGATGAGACCACTCAAGCCGATGATGTCCACATTCTCTTCGATCGCTGTCTTGAGGATTTTATCAGCGGGTACCATAACGCCGAGATCGATAATCTCGTAATTGTTGCATGCTAGAACAACACCAACGATATTCTTACCGATGTCGTGAACATCTCCCTTCACCGTTGCGAGAAGTATTTTGCCCTTTGCTTTGACCTCACCACCTTGTTTTTCGGCTTCGATATAAGGCAGGAGGTAGGCCACCGCTTGTTTCATTACGCGCGCGCTTTTAACCACTTGCGGCAAAAACATTTTGCCGCTGCCGAAGAGGTCGCCAACCTCGTTCATGCCATCCATGAGAGGGCCTTCGATGACATGAATCGGACGTTCGGCGTTCAGTCGCGCTTGCTCGGTGTCTTCTTCGATAAATTTAGTAATGCCTTTAACCAGCGCATAGGCTAAACGTTTCTCCACGTTCTGCTCTCGCCAAGCCAGGTCTTCGGTAGCGATGATGCCGCCAGTACCGCTGTAGTTCTGAGCGACTGTCATTAATTGTTCTGTGCCATCCGCTGTTCGATTAAGCACTACGTCTTCTACAGCCTTTTTCAGGTCGGCAGGAATATCGTCATAGACGGCTAGCTGGCCGGCATTAACAATGCCCATCGTCAGGCCTGCTTTGATCGCGTGAAAGAGAAAGACTGAGTGGATGGCTTCGCGCACGAGATTATTGCCGCGAAAAGAGAAGGAGACATTACTCACCCCACCTGAAATTAGGGCGCCAGGGAGCTCTGCTTTAATGTATTTACAGGCTTCGATAAAGTCGACCGCATAGTTGTTGTGCTCATCGATACCAGTGGCAATAGCAAATATATTCGGATCGAAGATTATGTCTTCGGCTTGAAATCCTATGCTAATCAAAATGTCATAGCTGCGTTTGCAAATTTGTTTTTTGCGCGCCAATGAATCCGCCTGACCGTCTTCATCGAATGCCATGACCACGACTGCGGCGCCATAGGCGAGGCAGAGTTTTGCCTTTTCGATAAACTCGGCATCGCCTTCCTTCAAGCTAATGGAGTTGACGATTGCTTTACCTTGTATACATTTTAGGCCTTCTTCAATAATTTGCCATTTCGAGGAGTCGACCATAATCGGCACGCGGCAAATCTCGGGTTCGGCAGCCACTAACTTGAGGAAGCGCACCATAGCAGCCTCGGAATCGAGCATGCCTTCATCCATATTGATGTCGATAATCTGCGCGCCGGCGGCCACTTGCTCTCGGGCTACCTCAAGCGCTTCATCGTAATTTTCTTCTCGAATAAGTCGCGCGAAGCGTGCCGACCCAGTGACATTAGTGCGCTCGCCGACGTTGACAAAAAGGGAGTCGGCCTTGATGTTGAATGCCTCTAATCCGCCAAGCCTGCAGGCAGGCTTGATCGTCGGTATTTTACGGGGGGGGACTCCTTGAATCGCCTCTGCCATAGCTGCGATGTGTTCGGGTGACGTGCCACAGCAGCCACCTACAACATTTAAAAAGCCGCTGCTGGCGAACTCTTTGATGATAGAGGCCATTTCTTCGGGGCTCTGATCGTATTCACCAAATTCATTCGGCAGACCGGCATTAGGATGGGCAGAGACATAGCATTCGGCTAGGCTCGAAGTTTCAGCGATATGCGGACGTAATTGTTCTGCGCCGAGTGCGCAGTTGAAGCCGACAGAAAGAGGCTTAGCGTGAGCGACGGAGTTTAAAAATGCCTCCACAGTTTGCCCCGATAGCGTGCGTCCGCTTGCGTCAGTAATCGTTCCCGAAATCATGATCGGGAGATCGAGCTCAAGTTCATCTAGCACGCGATGGGCTGCAAAAATCCCAGCTTTGGCATTCAATGTGTCGAATGCAGTTTCGATCATAAGGATATCGGCGCCACCGGCAATTAAGCCTCGAGCAGAGTTACTGTAATCGTCAACCAGTTCGTCGAAACTTGTGTTTCTAAACCCTGGATCGTTTACATCAGGCGAGAGCGAAGCGGTCTTGCTGGTTGGACCAATAATGCCAGCGACAAAGCGGGGCTTGTTTGGCGTGTTCTTTGCCGCTGCATCGCACGCAGCGCGTGCCAGTTTCGCTGCTTCTTCGTTAAGCTCATAAGCAAGCTCTTCGAGTCCGTAGTCTGCCTGTGATGCGCGTGTCGAATTAAACGTGTTGGTTTCAACGATATCTGCACCCGCTGCGAGATAAGACGCGTGTATCTCTGTGATAATTTCGGGTGATGTGAGTGTAAGAAGGTCATTGTTTCCCGCCAAAAGTTGCGATGTTGACGCGAATCGCTCTCCGCGGAAATTAGACTCAACCAACTGATAGCCCTGAATCATCGTACCCATAGCGCCATCAAGAATGAGGATGCGCTGGGTGAGGGCGGCGCGCAGCGCGGCTACTCGTTGAGTACGGGTAAGTTGTTCTGTCATGCCGGTGCCTTTGAGCTATTTCTAGCCCGTTAAACAGTTATAAGGGGTAAGTATCTAGGCTAACTAGAGGGTTATATATTCTACCAAAGTACTTTGATGAGGGCATAGCACTATAACCAAGTAATACACTTGGTTATTCTTTTTCTAACCTGTTTACAGTAGACTTAAACTCATACTTAAGGAGTAAAGATCAGTATGAGCATCAATTTGATTACGATAACCGCACCCGCTCAGGCCTATCTGGCTGAACTGCTTAAAAAACAAGACACCGAGGGAGTGTCGGTCCGTGTTTTCATTCTCGATGCAGGGACGCCGAAAGCGGAGACGTGTATCTCTTTCTGCCGGCCTGGCGAAGAAAAAGAAGAAGACTCAATTCAGCAGTGCGAAGGCTTCAAGGCGTATATCGACGAACCTAGCATCCCATTCCTCGAAGAGGCGGTGGTGGATTATTCGAAGGATGCGATGGGCGGGCAGCTTACAATTAAAGCGCCTAATTCCCGGCTACCAAAGATAACCGACGAAAGTTCGCTCCCAGATCGCATTAACTACGTTCTCTATAACGAGATTAATCCTGGGCTCGCGGCGCATGGCGGTAATGTGACGCTCGAGGAACTCTATGACGAGAACATTGCCGTATTACGCTTCGGCGGCGGATGCCAGGGTTGCGGTATGGTCGATGTGACACTTAAGGAAGGGGTCGAGAAGACGCTGCTGCAACAGATACCTCAGTTGAAAGAGGTGCGTGACGTGACTGATCATTCTCAGCGCGAGAACGCCTACTTTAAGTAATTCTCATAACACACTGATTTTATTGATTATAAGCGGCCTCTAGCAAACCGTAGAGGCTGTCTTTAAAGGTCGGGGACGCGGCATCCAGTGTCGCCATCACCTCGACTAGCACTTCGTTATCTTCGCGCCCATTCCACATTTTTTTGTAGGTTCCGTCTTGATACCCATGGTCTTGACGAAAGAAATTAAGCACGTTCTTGCTCACATATTGCTTATAAAGCTCATGCCAATCGAGCGAGCAACCGCGCATTATCGCAGCAAACAAGCCCAATTCTATCCTCCCTGCAGCAGACGTACCGATAAAGGTTTGGAGTAATTCAAGTAAATCGAACTCGCCTAAAGCGTACTCTTGCCCATCGAAATTCAGCGCGTCGGCTGCGCTCTGCCGCGCATAGGTAG
>OJGP01000232.1_pt1 | contig 11279 bp, 8 predicted proteins | sample 1594701 | NCBI WGS metagenome assembly OJGP01 (sample SAMN05416863, study PRJEB24817) | seawater metagenome | isolation source: Sea water | place: Canada:Atlantic | collected 2013-11 | reverse complement strand
CGAGATCATGCCTAGTCTCGTGGGCTCGGAGATGTGTATAAGAGACAGCTTCCAGCACTGTGAAGTAGTTATTCATAAGGCACGCCGGTGAAGGCTAAGGATATTAAATGTTGTATCTATAATTCTCTTCAGCCAAAGATAGAGGATTACTCTTAAACAAGTGACCGCTTTAGCACAGTAATGACATTTATTTCTAAGGACACTGTTTGCAGCAAAGCGGTCTAGCAGTTGATAGAATATTTGAATTAAAATTCAAGGCATATTTTGCCGAAATGGCGATTGCTTTCTTGATATTCAAATGCTCCAACCATATCCTCAAGTGAGAAGACCTTATCTACTACTGGTTTTATCTGATTAACCTCAATCGCTTTAATCATTTCCTGTTGCTGAGATCGACTGCCTACAAGAACTCCTTGAAGTCTAACTTGTTGTATAAAGGCTTTAACAATATTAATTTCACACGTTTGGCCAGATAGAATTCCGATGAGTGAAATTTGTCCTCCCACTCTTACAGCTGCTAATGATTGCTCTAATGTTTCTCCACCACCAATTTCAACTACATGATCGACACCAACACCACCATTTAATTCTTTTGCACGTTTTCCCCAGTTGGGTTCAGTTTTATAATTGATAACATGATCGGCGCCCATTTCTATTAACCGTTCCAATTTTTGTTCACTTGAAGAGGTTGCAATGACTTTCGCACCCACCATTTTTGCAAACTGCAAGGCAAAGATGGAAACACCACCAGTACCTTGTAATAAAACGGTTTCGCCGGCTTTGATAGTGTTGAAGCACATCAATGCACGCCAAGCTGTTAGCGCAGCCGTAGTCAATGTTGAAGCTTCTACATGTGACCAGCCTTTAGGTGATTTTGTGAATGAATTTGACGAAGATGTAACATATTCACGGGCGTAACCATCGATACCATCTCCAGGTACAGTCGAAAATCCATCAACGATAGGCTCGCCATTTTCCCATGTCGGGAAAAATGTACTAACGACACTATCACCGACCTTAAATTCAGTCACGTTTTCACCAACCTCAATCACTTCCCCTGCACCATCAGCCATAGGGATCCTCCGTTCTGAGGGTGCCCAGAGACCTTTCACTACAGCATAGTCATGATAATTCAACGAATTAGCATGAAGCCTGACTGTTATTTCATCTGTAGCTGGATTTTTTACTGTCACCTGCTCAGTTGTGACCGTGTTGAAGCCGCCACCCGCATTTACAAAAATTGCTTTGCTTTCCATTAGTGTTTTCTCATAAGATTAAAATGTTGTGAGAACTATAACATTAAGGTTACAATAGTCAACTAGTTAACTTTTTGTAACCTAATGTCATGAATAAAGAATGTTATGAACCTTGCCCTGTCGAAAGAGGCATGCGTATTATTGGTCACAAATGGACAGGATCTATTTTATGGCACTTGAAAGACCAACCTATGCGGTTTAATGAAATTGCGAGACAGCTTGCCGGAGCCAGTAAAAAAGTGATTGCTGAGCGGTTAAAAGCGATGGAAGCAAATAAACTCATCACTAGGAAAGTAATTTCAACTAAACCTATTGCGGTAAGTTACCAGATAGCAAAAAGAGGAGTAAGTGCACTATCGATTCTTGAAGAACTAAAAGAATGGACGATTGAAAATAATCTGTAATAGTGCCGAAAGAGCTGCTGGTGTGTATATAAGTTCTTTTAAATGAAATTCAATGTAAATAGTAATGCTAGCCCATTATTATAAAATGTAAGCTTATAATTAAGTTAAACAAGCCCGACCAGGCCTGCAAGAGTTAAATTAATGACTGCTTCTTGCACAAAACAGACTGTATCGAAAGTTTCTTTTTAAGATTAAACCTTTAAATACAGTCGATACTATTTCATATTATCTGGCAGATTATTCATGATGAGCTCTGCAAATGCATTTAGAGCTTTCCGACGAGGAAAGCTTTTCCTAAATACCAGTGATATGGTTCTATATGTATCTGCTATTTTCAGTGGTCTGATAACTAACTGACTATCTTGTGTTGACGAGTGTTTCAATGCAAGTTCGGGTAATAAGGTATAGCCAAAGCCTACGGCGACCATTTGTAATAACGTATCCAGGCTAGTTGCACGTAAATCGGCCCAATCACTTTCCTTACTTCGCTTTTTTAGCTGACAAGCCTGCATGATTTGTTGTGAGAAACAATGCCCATCTGATAACAGCAGTAATTCGTCGCCATTTAGATCTGATAACTGTATCTTATCTTTATCACTAAAAGGATGACTGATATGGTGTACAAGCCAAAAATTTTCATCAAATAACTTGATGCTTTCATACTCTGGACTGTCGACATCCGAGGCTAATAACGCAGCATCAATTTCGTGATTACTCAGACGTTCTAAAAGGATATCTGTTATTTCCTCAGATAATATTGGTTTCATCTGGGGAAACTGCTGATGCAATGGTTTTAAAATCAACGGTAGTAGATAAGGACTTAAGGTTGGGATAACCCCCATCCGTAAAGGACCAGTAAGTTCATCTTGATGATTTAGAGCCAGCTGACTGATTACGTTAGCTTGCTCTAACACCTGTTGAGCTTGCTTGACAATTAATTTGCCAATGGGCGTGGTTTGTACCGATCTTTTGCTTCTCTCAAATAGAGATATACCTAATTCCTGTTCGACTTTTTTTATTTGACCACTTAAGGTTGGCTGGCTAACAAAACATTTCTCAGCAGCGTGACCAAAATGCTGAGTTTCAGCAACAGTGACAATGTAGTGAAGATCTCTTAGGTTCATGATTATCTCAAATAATTAACAATATTCTAATAGGGCAAACCTATTGTAATTGTAAAATAAAACGATTTCACATATATATCATGCTGCTTTATTCTTTACCCATTCATAGGAATTTATTGCCTGTGTAATGAGTTACTCTTAAAGATAAGGATAAATAAGATGCAACTAAGAAAACAGCTTCCGTCTATAGCAATCAATAAGAGGTTTGTACAGAATATGGGCAGTGCAGCTTTTGTATTTTTCTTAGCTAAAGGCCTACTTTGGCTCGTTGCTGCATGGTTTATTTTTTAAAACGCTACCAGCCAATGATTATGATTTCTTCTCCCATTGATATATTTGCGCAATGAAAATTTCATTATGTAATTTTTATATTAAATTTAAGTGCTTTGTATGTAGATAAGGGAACCGTTAACCATACAATTTGTGCATTATTATAATTTTGTATGTTTTTATTGCCTACAAAATAATAATAACTTACTGTATTGCTAAATTGTATGTTTTTAAAGGCAATATACATGAAAGTATGGTCACCAAGAATTGAGAAAGCATCACGTGTTAAATACATCGGTGTAGTTGATGCTATTGAAGAAGATATCAAACAACGATTGATTAAACCTGGGGATAAACTACCTGCCCAGCGTAGTATTGCCGAAAGCTTAGATATTGACCTCACTACGGTGACTCGTGCAATTAATGAAGCAACAAAACGAGGTTTGATTGAAACGCAGAGAGGCAGTGGTTCTTTTGTCGCACTGACTACATTCTCACACTACAACTCACTAAAACTCTCCGACGGGAAGCCGCTTGATTTGAGTATGAATAATCCTCCAAACCCAGCGGGTTGGAGAATCGAAAATGAAATAGCATTAGCTCTGCAAGCGATTTGTGCTGAAAGCGATTCACCGATTGATCAGCTCAATTATCAAGAAACTGCTGGCAATCCTCAAGATCGGTTTATGGCTTCAAAGTGGTTGGATAATAAAATAGCCGATATTAATCCAGATAAAATTTTAATTGCCAGTGGTGCTCACAGTGCTTTGTTTTCAATATTGAGTCATTTGAAATCAGTAGCTAAAAAATCCATTGCTGCGCCCGATTTTTCCTATCCTGGTTTAAGAGCCATTGCCGATCAATTACAGTTTGACGTGTTTGGTATTGAAATGGATGAAGAGGGTATCATTCCAGAAAGTTTAGCAAGGCTGTGTGAACGGCATACAGTTGATATCGTATATTTGATACCGAATATTGATAATCCAACTACCGCCACATTATCAGCCAGTCGAAGAGGCAAACTGGCTACTATTTGCAAACAATATGGTTTAACGATTATTGAAGATGATCCTTATGCTAGTTTTATAGATAAACCCTTGCCATCACTCTATAGCTTATGTCATGAACAAACATGGCATATTGCTACCTTATCTAAATGTATATCGCCTGCTTTGCGTGTGGCTTATGTTGTTGCTCCAAATGTGGATGATGCATTATCTCTGGCAGAAGAAGTGCGTGTCAGTAGCTTAATGGCACCACCACTGATGACTGCTGTGGTCTCGCATTGGATTAAAACGGGGCGAATCACTGAAATAACCTTGGCAATCAAAGCTGAAAATATTGCTAGACAACAACTTGCTGCTGCTATTTTTAACCAATATGACATGAAAACTAATCCAGCTGGGCCTCACCTTTGGTTGCCATTGCCAAAAAGAATGAGTGCACTCGACTTTTCCGAGCAAGCGGAACGAATAGGTGTGTCAATTGTGCCATCAACAGCCTTTGTAACTGAACGGTGTCGAAGCCAAGCTGTGCGGGTGTCATTAGGCGTATCAACCGATCATGACTCTTTGAAAACAGCACTTAACTTACTTGCAGACGTATTATCAACGCCGCGACGGCGGACTAAATCTATTATCTAAAATAGTAAAACACCCTCTAATTAAACTATAAAAATTAAGCACAGGAGAAGCTGTGATGACCAAGCTCGCCGATATTCCAGTAAAAGAAGAACTTTATGACTCACTTTCTGAGTGGAGTGTACACACAGGAGAAGGGGAAAACGTTACCGCTCGACGTATGAAAGGAAAGTTTAGAACCCTAAAAAATGGGGGCATGTCAGTGTGGTTAATTTATTTTATTTTCCCATATTTTCGTTGGGATAATCATCAAGCAGTATTACTTGATCTTCCTAATCAGCAGTTTCATTTTTTTAGCACAACGTTATTTCCACAAGATATATGGGTGTTGTCACTTACTCTATTATTTTTTGCTATTTTACTTGCAGCTGTTACTGGCGTAGCAGGGCGGGTATTTTGTGGTTACTTTTGTTTTCAAACTGTTTGGACAGATGCATTTACATTTATAGAAGGAAAATTGGAAGGCAACTCACCCTCACGTAAACACAAGTTCAACACAGCGCCTTGGTCTTCAAATAAGGTGATAAGAAAGCTAATTAAACACGTCTTATGGCTAAGTATCGCAGTATTAACAGGCATCTCTTTTTCAGCGTGGTTTATGGATGCATTCGAACTATGGGATCGAATTGTTAGCTTTACAGCACCCAAGCCAGCTTGGATTGCAATTGCTACCTTTACCTTTTTCACTTATTGGTTTGCAGGCTTTATGCGTGAGCAAGTCTGTTTTTGGCTATGCCCATATGCACGATTACAGGGTGTTATGTATGACCAAGACACGATGTTGCCTGCCTATGATGCCAGTCGTGGTGAACCACGAACAAAATTAAGCAATCAACCAATCGAAGAAAAAGGTGCGTGTATTGACTGCAATGTTTGTGTTGCCGTATGCCCAACAGGAATTGACATCAGAAAAGGCCAACAGGAAGGCTGCATAACCTGCGGTTTATGTATTGATGCCTGCGACAGTATTATGGATAAAGTTGACCAACCTCGTGGTTTAATTCGTTATGCATCCTATAAAGAACTGTATAAAAATGTTGAACCGGTACAGTTTTTAAAACGTCCACGTGTGATTGTTTATAGCTTAATTATGCTGCTATCAGTTGCAGGAATTGCTTATGGTTTTGGCAATTTACCACCAACAGAATTTAAGGTGATTCATGAACGACAACCATTATTTGTCAAAATGAGTAATGGTGAAATTCAAAATAAATATATATTGAAACTGCTAAACAAAACCAAAAACACCTTAGAAATACAATATTCTATCTTAGGTTTAGAACATGCCACTGTCAGTGGTATCGAAAAGATGATCACTGTTGAACCGGGAAAAATAATTCCTATCAATGTATTAGTCAGAGTGGATGTATCAGCAAGTAATCCCCCAGCAATTCAAGAGTTTATATTTATTGCTACTGATATAAATCATAGCAGTATTAGAACTGAATATACCGCTATTTTCATTAGTAAATAAAACTTAAAAAAGGGGTGGGCTATGTATCAATATGATGATTATGATAAATCACTTGTTATGGAGCGAGTAAACCAGTTTTCCGATCAAGTAGACCGACGGTTAAGTGGTGAATTAAGTGAAGAAGAATTTCTACCTCTGCGATTGCAAAATGGTCTCTATCTACAAAAGCATGCCTATATGCTGCGAGTCGCGATTCCGTATGGAACATTATCATCCGTGCAACTGAGTACCTTGGCAGATATTGCCGATGAATTTGATAAAGGCTATGGCCATTTTACGACGAGGCAGAACATTCAATTTAATTGGGTGGAACTTGAGCGTGTCCCCACTATTTTAGCTCGCTTAGCAGAAGTGAATATGCATGCTATTCAAACTTCAGGCAATTGTATTCGCAATGTAACCACTGAAGCATTTGCAGGTGTATCGGCCGATGAAGTGGTTGACCCAAGACCTATTGCCGAGATATTACGTCAATGGTCAACTATTAACCCTGAGTTTTTGTTCTTACCACGTAAGTTTAAAATTGCTGTTTCAAGTACACAAGAAGATCGCGCTGCTGTTCGTAGCCATGATATTGGGCTTTATTTGTATAAAGAGAGTGGGAACGATGAGTTACTTGTTAAAGTAATGGTTGGTGGTGGGTTAGGTCGTACACCCATCATCAGTAAAATGCTCAAACAAGATCTACCGTGGCAACATCTCCTCTCGTATTTAGAGTCAGTATTACGTGTTTATAATCGACATGGACGGCGTGATAATAAATATAAATCTCGTATTAAAATATTGGTAAAAACACTGGGAATAGTCGCTTTTTCAGAAGAAGTTGATAAAGAATGGAAACAGGTTAAATTGGGGCTAACTGAACTAACGATTGAAGAATATAATCGTGTTTCCTCAGGCTTTATAGGACAAGATTTAATCGAGAATGATACTGGTGAGTATTTGCAAAAATTAGCTGAAAATGCCGACTTTTCAAAATGGGCACAACGAAATACCCATCAACATAAAAACAATGATTATCTCGCTATACTTATATCAACTAAAGCTGGGTCAGATAATCCTCCGGGTGATATGTCATCGACACAAATGCATCATGTAGCTGAGCTAGCACAAGAATTTGGCTCTGGTGAAATTCGTGTTACTCATGAACAAAACCTAGTATTGCCAGAAGTGAGCAAAAACAAAGTGTCTGATCTTTGGTTGCAATTGAGACGGCAGCAATTAGCGGCACCAACAATTGGATTATTAACCGATATGATTACTTGTCCCGGGGGGGACTTTTGTTCATTAGCTAATGCGAAATCAATACCCGTTGCAGCAGCAATACAGAAAAAATTTGATGATTTAGACTATCTGCACGATCTAGGAACACTTAGTTTGAATATTTCAGGCTGCATGAATGCTTGTGCCCATCATCATATTGGCAATATTGGTATTTTAGGCGTCGATAAAAATGGCAGTGAATGGTATCAAGTAACCATCGGTGGAAGGCAAGGTAAAGAGGCACAAATAGGCAAAGTGATTGGCCCTTCCTTTGAAGCTAAATCTATTCCCGATGTTATTGACAAACTAACCAAGGTGTATGTTAATTATCGAGAAGCAGAAGAGAGCTTTAGTGACACGGTAAGTCGGATTGGCTTAACACCCTTCAAACAAGGTGTTTATGACAACAAAGAGACTACAAGATGAACAATATTATTAGCGTTGTTAACTTAGAAGCGACCATTATTGAAAATGATAAATGGCAAGTGCTGTTAGAAGATGAAACGTGTGAAACATCATTATTATCAACAGAAGAGGATATTGATTTTGCAATAACAATCGTGCCAGTCGAACGTGTGTTAGAAAATAACTCAAGCGAGTTGTTTGGCAGAATAACCGCTATTAGCATTAATAATGATACCGATGTTACACAGTTAAAGCCTTGGTTAAATTCAATAGAACTTATTGTTCTAGAATTCCCTAAATTCACTGATGGTAGAGCTTACACACAAGCTGTTGAGCTAAGGCGTCACCTAGCTTGGAAAGGTGAGCTTCGTGCCCAAGGGGATGTATTACGAGATCAATTAAGCCATATGTATAGCTGTGGATTTACTAGCTTCTCTATTAGAGAGGATAAGGATCCAGCTCAAGCAATTAAAGGCCTCTCAGGTATTAGTATCCAGTATGCGAACTCTATTAAAGAGCCTAAACCATTGTTTAGAAGACGGTAAGTGGTTCAATCTATGCCCTTATTTTTGGAAAACAAGAATTAGCTGACCGATTAGCTAATAACTTAAATTTGATTCTCAGGACTAACTTACATATACACATAAATGTTACAGTTTACTTTACTAGCAGCTTACCAAGGTAAAAGGACGTATTAATAAACGTGGCTGTGCACTTTGTGTTATTGATTATTTTAAAACTTGAAGAGGTAGCGTAAGCGGCTCTACCTTTATAAAGGAAGGTAATGAAAATATTGAAGCTTTACCAAATCTTAAAATGAAAGAATCAGATAAAAAGTACCTTGAAAAATAACGGGAACCATTTCAGAAAACTCTGCGAGGCGATCCCGCAGCAGTTATGGGTTGCTGATCCTACCGGTGCGCTAACCTATGTCAATAAGCGTGTTACTGAGTATTTTTCTGTATCAGCAGAGGAAATTATAGGTACTGGCTGGCAGACACTCATTCATCCCGGTGATCTTCCAGCCGTGATACAGAAATGGACTCATGCGATACAAACAGGTGAGCCATATAAAGTTGATTTTCGACTTAAAGGTGCAGATGGTGTGTATCGTTGGCATATTGGTCAAGCACTTGCTGAGTTTGACAGTAACGGCCAAGTTACCGAATGGTTTGGTAGTAATACTGATATTACTGATCGGAAAGTGAGTGAACAGGCATTGCTAACGACGAGTCAATTACTGGATCAATCACAACAGATTGCCAAGGTGGGTGGGTGGGAACTCAATATCATTACAGGGGATTTATTTTGGACTGATGAGACCTATCGCTTGCATGATACTTCTCCTGAGAAGTTTAACCCTACGGTGGATGCTGGGGTAAGCTATTTCTTACCGGATTCACGCGAGATAATTTCTCAAGCTCTTGATGCAGCAATAAATGAATGTAAAGGCTACGATCTGGAGCTCAAAACCTTTACCACACAAGGTCGTAAGATTGATATTCGTACCACCTGTACCGTTACCCAAGAAGGTGGTAAAGCGGTGAAGTTAGTTGGTATCTTCCAAGATATTACGGATCAAAAAAACACTCAACGTAAACTTGAAAATATAAACCGGGAATTAAAGCAATCGAACATAGACTTGGAACATATCGCCCACTATGATGCTCTGACCAAATTGCCCAATCGTAGTTTACTTGCCGACCGTATGCAACAAGCCATGATTCGTAGCCAAAGGCACGGAAAAGCAATGGCGGTGGCTTTTCTTGATTTGGATGGCTTTAAAGAAATTAATGATACTTATGGTCACACAGTAGGTGATAACTTACTAATTCATATCGCATCAAAAATGAAAGAGGCACTGCGCCAAGAGGATAGCTTAGCGCGTATCGGTGGCGATGAATTTGTTGCAGTGCTGACAGACTTAGTATCGCCAGCTGATGGTGAGCCTTTGATAAAACGTTTGCTAGAAGCAGCATCTGAGCGGATGATTTTCGATGATAAGACGGTACAAGTCTCTGCAAGTATAGGCGTTACTATTTATCCTCAAGATGGTGTTGATGCCGATCAATTGTTGAGGCATGCAGATCACGCGATGTACCTTGCAAAACAAGCAGGTAAAAATTGTATTCATTTATTTGATGTTGCTCAAGATATTGCAGTTAAAGCCGAACGTGAGGAGTTAGGTGATATTCAACGTGCGCTTGATAACAATGAATTCATATTGTTTTATCAACCCAAAGTTAATATGCGAACAGGTCAGGTTATTGGGGTTGAGGCGCTTATTCGTTGGCAGCATACCGAAAGGGGCTTATTACCTCCAGCAGCATTTTTATCGGTAATAGAAGATCATCCTCTAAGCACAAAAGTTGGTGAATGGGTTCTATCTACGGCACTAAACCAAATGGAATGTTGGCGTTTAGCGGGACTCGACATGCCTATTAGTGTCAATATTAGTGCATTTCAATTACAGCAACCAGATTTTACTCAGCGGCTGGAAATTCTTCTCAGCCAGTTTCCTAATACCAAACCACATAATTTAGAGCTCGAAATTTTAGAGACCAGTGCTCTCGAAGATATTGCAGAAGTGTCGATTGTAATAGATGTTTGTAAAGAGCTAGGCATAGATTTCGCGCTTGATGACTTCGGAACTGGTTATTCTTCTCTTGCTTACCTTAAACAGTTACCTGCAGGACTCCTTAAAATCGACCAAAGCTTTGTTAGAGATATGCTGGAAGACCCAGATGACCTTGCAATCATTCAAGGGATTATTGGGCTTGCAGCTGCTTTCGATCGTAAAGTAATTTCTGAAGGTGTAGAAACAATTGCTCATGGTGAAAAACTGCTGTTGCTGGGCTGTACTTTGGCACAAGGATACGGTATCGCCCGCCCTATGCCTGCGAAAGCCATCCCTAAATGGGTTAAAACATGGCGTCCAAATAAAGCATGGAGCAATAAATAAAAACGAAGAAAATTGAAAAACATCAAAACTAGTTACATTTACCAAAAAAAAATACATTGTCACTAAGGTCGAAAACCTACTGAGCCTTTGTGGACACCTGAAAACTAACATCAATCAAAATCGAGACTGTACCGAACACTTGATGCCGGCAGTGGTTAACAGAGGTATTTATTAAAATAATACCTTTAGTTTTATTTAGTTCTGACTCGCTAAAATAGCTTGAACAATAATCCAATAACGAGCAAGTTTCCCAAGCGTGACAAGAACTAAAAATAATATAAAATTAACTTTAAACAAACCTGCAATAAACGTTAGTGGATCACCGATGATAGGAACCCATGCAAAAAGTAGGAGCCACTTCCCGTGCTGGCTGAATTGTTGCTCTGCTATACTTATTTGTTGTGAGGATAGGTGAAGCCAACGATGTAGAATCTGTCTCTTATACACATCTGACGCTGCCGACGATCTACTCTGTGTAGAT
>OJGP01000229.1_pt1 | contig 11382 bp, 8 predicted proteins | sample 1594701 | NCBI WGS metagenome assembly OJGP01 (sample SAMN05416863, study PRJEB24817) | seawater metagenome | isolation source: Sea water | place: Canada:Atlantic | collected 2013-11 | reverse complement strand
GCGCTTAGCAGTACCGATGCGCCACGCTCGTAGTCACCTGTTCCGACAAAATGATGCGCAGCCTGCGTCGGTTGCGTCTCAGCAAAATCTGGTTCTAATGACTGCCAAGCCATCAGCACCTTCTCGTGAATAAGGCGACGTTGCTTACGTAATAAGGTGCTATAGGCGGCATCGCCCAATAAGGCATGAGAAAAATTAAACGCCTGCCCGGAGGCCGTCGCATAGGCCACCAACAAACCGTTGTGTGCCAGCTGTGAAAGAGCTTGCGCCACCTCATCTTTGGCCACATTCAGCGTATGCGCAATCAACTCCGCTTCAAAGCCATGCCCGATGGCGGCCGCCACATCGATCACATTACGCACACTGCCCCAGGGGTCGATTTGCGCCAGGAAGGATTGCAGCAGGTTGTCCGGAATCACCACATCGGTTGCCTTGCCACCATCGGCATCACCGATTGCCTTCAGCGTAGCCTTGGCAAACTCTTTGAGAAGTAGCGGCACGCCGCCCGCCTTCTCTATGATGCGCAAGCGTAGGGATTCGCTCAGCCGCCCCTGTGCATCAATATGGTTCAATAAAGCATGCGCATCGTCGGGCGCCAGGCGCGACAGGTCGATGCGCGAATCCCACTCGAGATCAACCGGCAAATCAGCACTCAGGCGCGAAGTTGCCAGCAAGCAATAACTGCTCGTACGCGCCGCGCTATTCACCCTGGCTAACAACTCACCGCTGGTAGCATCCAGCCAGTGCATATCCTCCACCACCATGAGTAAGGGATGATGCTCAGCAACCTGCACAATCAGCTTGACCAGCCCCAGCAAAATTCGCTCGCGTAACAGGTTAGGCAACATCCGCGGCGGTGTCGTACGACCGAGCAACCAGGCGACCGTCTCACGATGCTCAGCAAGGTCTTGCCCCCCAGTATGTTCATGCAACCAATCGTCCAGGTGATCTTCCGCACTGCTTGGCCACAACGCCTCAAAAAACGTCGTGATCGGAAACAATGCCGTGTGGTTTTCAAACTGAGAGGTATATAACTTGATCTGTGCGCTTTCGTCCTCAAGCCGCTGCCGCAGTTGGCGCGCAAAACTGGTTTTACCAATGCCCGCCTCACCATGAATGAGCACACTGCGCCCACTGCCCTGCCTGGCTGCCTGCCAGTGAAGCAGGACTTCATCAAGCTGGCTTTCGCGGCCGATAAGCTGCTCGCCAGCTTCGGCGGACTGTTCACCTGTCTGATGCGATGTCGATGAGTAATGCCCTTGCCCGACCACGGCATAGACCTCTTGCAGCCCTTCATAGCCTTTGAGTTCCACCTGACGTGGTTCCTCAAATTCGAACATGCCCTTGGCCTGCTCAAAGACCTGTGCGGAAGTCAGAATTTCACCTGGCGCGGCCTGTGCTTCCAGACGCGCCGCCAGGTTCGTCGCATCGCTAACCACGGCCACCTCGGCGTTACCATCGCCCATCTGCAGCTCACCGAGCACTCCGCGGCCATTGGCTATGCCCGCCCGTAACTGTAGCCGTCCATCCATGGCCACTACCATCTCGCGCATAGCCAGCGCACAGCGTATGGCGGCTTCCGAACTCGACTCGAGCGCGATCGGATAGCCAAAATAAGCCAATACAGCGTCCCCCATATAACGCGCGACAAAGCCTTGATGTTCCTCAATTTTTTCTGCACAAGCGCGCTGAAACCCATGAATCAGCTCAAACGCTGCCTCGGGATCGTCGAGTTCACGGGTCAGCTCGGTCGAGCCGACCAGATCGCAAAACATATATGTCAGATAACGGGCCTGTTGGCTCACAACTCATCCCTGTCTTAGTGCGGTACTACGGGTACGGTAATATCTCGGGATCCGGATCTTCTGACTGTTTTTTTATTAGCTTTTTCAAGTGCCAGCTTTGCAGCGGATTGGTAATCGTCGAACCGGTGGCCACGAAGAACCCACCCAGACCATTAGCCTGGATACCCGGTATCTGATGCAGACCAGCGGGTAAGCCGGCCGCCTCATTGTTATAAATCTTGATACTCATGCTCACGGGCTGAATCCGTGCCTGCCCAAGTGCGAAATCATAGAAAGAATACTGCCAGCCCAGCAGGTTCCAGCTAATCATGGGCAGGCTATACGGCTCGCGCGTGAGCTTAAATTTCGGATATTCCATTTCCGAGCCGGTCGGTCCGGCAGCCGTGTAGGTGGCGGAAATAATCGGTGCCCCGGTTTTGATATTACGCACCTCATAGGAGTCTTCATCGGCCATGATGCGGGCTTTTTCTTTCTTGTAACCGTAGCCATATACCCCCAACCAGATGGGGAAATCCTTATTCAGATATAGACGCGGCATATAAATAAAGGGGCCAGGCACCTGCTTACGCAATTTGGGGTCAGCGTGCTGCACATAGGGCACCGCGATAATGAACTCTTTGTAATCAACACCGCCGGGGAAAATATTCGGCCGTACGCGGTCCTGCCAACCGAACAGGATAATAATCGGATGCTGGCCTGGCCCGGTAAGCGTCTGGGGTGCCAGCTCGAGGCCCTTGGGCAGCGTTTTGGCCACATCTGCCGCTGGCAGACCGAAGACCGCATTGGCCCCGGAAGTCTGCGCCATGCCGTAGAGACTGCTCCAGGGCCAGCTCTGATTCTGCGCGCGATTGGTCAGTAAAGGGGCAGGACGCCATTGATTCGGCGGCAATGGGGCAGCGTGGGTGAAGTCCTCACCGACTATATCCACCGTTTCCTGCGCCAGACCAGCCGCGGCCCGCATCCCCGACATGGCGGCCGCTTCCACACAGCCGGCATTAATGCCGTTATAGGTCCAATCACCGGCCAGAAAAAGATTGTTAAAACCGGATTGATCAGAACGAATACGATATTTAGTGCTTTTTGGCACCGACAGCACATAGCGTTCAGAAGGATCGATATTGGCGCGGAAATACTGTTCTTTAAGTAAGGCTTCGCCCGAAACGCCATTCACTGAAACCAGCTGATCCCAGTCGATATCACCATTCGCCTTCACTATCTGCGGCCACATCCAGGCGGCATGATGCTCTATCCAACCCTTGGCTTGCGCCTCTACCTTGTCGCGCTCCTGTGCGGGGTAGCCATGATCGCTATAGGGTGGCTGATTCGGATCATCGTCCATCGGCCCACAGAAATAAGCCACGGAAGCCGGTTTACTGCTGGCCGGCCAGTCCTCTTCTGCCAGCAAATGGGATAAATCCGCCCAGGTATTAAAATCGTCCTCATAGCCCGTGAGAATGGCCTTCCCAAACGGCCAGTCAAGCTGCGCCGCCGTACTCTTCAGCCATAACTGCATCGCCAGCGTGCGGGCCGTTTTAACCTCGCGCAGCATATCGTCCCAACGGGCATCTTTGGCAGCCAGATCCTGGGCAATTTCTCCAAGCCCGCCGACAGGGATGCCGAGAATCACCTTGTCGAAATCAACCCCCAGCTTGAGCTCGACATCACCCACCCCCGACCAGTCGGCCCAGGATGATTCCAGATTAACGCCTGCATTCTTGATTTGCTGGCCCTGCTGCAACTGCGCGTAATCCGGCTCCGAAGGCCAACAATCCAGATTGTGTACACGCACCAGCGGATCGTATTCAGACACCGCTAAATCTGCCTGCCGCTGCAATTTAACGGTGGTGATTTTAAGCGCCTGATCACCGGATTCAATGCCAGTGACTTTATGGAAAAACTTGAACTTAACGCCCTGTGACTTCAGCAGCTTGTAAAACGGAGTGAAGACGGTATCGCCCATACCGGCCTGCATCTCGAAAAAGAAGGCCTGCTTATAGGTAAAGGCCAGCCGGCACATGCCCCGTAAAGAAGTCCCTGCTGCAATCGCCCGATGTTGATAATCCGGCGTTCCATGCGAAAAACCAAAGGCGTAATCGTAGATCGCACGCACACAAACCGAATTCAGGCTTTTCTTATGCGCCCCATGCTTCTTTAACCAGGCACTGATTTCCTCATCGTCGATCACCTCGAAGCCCTGAGTGAGCACATCATCAACAATGACCCCTCTGAGCGCGGCAAGGGACAGGTCCGCGATATGAATCAATCGCCGGACATCATTATCCTGCACCAGCTTGCTGCTATAGGCGTCCTGTAATTCATCAACCAGTTCATCCAGCAGGAACAACATCGCCTGGTGATGCACGGCTTCATGTCGCCCCGGCAGGAACGAAACACCATGCACCAGTTTATGCAGCTGATGGAGGCGTGTATTCGCCTGACTTGCCGAGGGTACAACCGCTGCGAATAACCCCTCAAGCCAATCCGGCATATCGGGTACAGCGATGTTTGATAACAGGCTGGAAGCTTGCGCATTTTTCTCAAACAAATCCTTGAGCATATCCAGCGCCATGCGGAAGTAGTCCCAAGGGGATAAAAAAACCCCGCCCTCTCCCGGTATCGCGTCATTTAAGGGCGGCTGTACGTGCCAGGGAATCCACTTATTGCCAAGCTTTTCCGCCAGCACCACATTATTAAAGGGTTTGAAGGCCTCATCGTAGCTGGTAAACAGCCCATCAATACCCTGGTCATTGGCCTGGGCATAACAGGATTTCATTAATTTGATCGCGTTATCGTAGAAGCCCGCCCACACATGCAAGCCATGCTCCTCGATGCGCTGACCGGCAGCGGCATTACGACCACTGGCGCATTTACCCCCTAAGCGCCAACCCATTTGGTAAATCGTGATATCGAAACGATTCTGCCAATCATCAAACTGAGTTAGCTGATAGGCCGCAGTCATCGCCCCAACGCCGCCGCCCAGAATTACGACTTTCTCTTTATTGGCCACGTTACCCCCCAGAAACGTTGCAACTTAATGATTCAACAATACCAGCGCCAGCCCCAATCAACCAGCTGATTAAGCTATCAACCAGCACAGACGCATGTGCAGCAAAGTAATGTTCGCTTTATCATCCACCTATGGAATCCATGAAAACTTCAGCGCGTCCTCGCATAGCCATTTTCGGAGCCGGCAGTATCGGCTGCTATATCGGTGGGCGACTGGCTCAGGCGGGTGCCAATATCACACTCATCGGTCGCGAGCATATCGGCGCGACACTCAGCCAGCATGGTCTTAAAATCACCGACCTGCACGGCGCAGACATGCAGGTACCTGCGACGCAATTTAGATTCTCCGCCAAGGCCGACGCCGTGGCCGGAGCGGATTTGGTGATTGTCTGCGTTAAATCCGCCGCTACCCGGGAAGTTAGTCGAGCACTCGCGCAACAACTGACGGCGCAAACCTTGGTCATCAGCATGCAAAACGGTCTGGCGAACGCCGATGTACTGCGTAGCGAACTACCTCACTGTCGGGTGCTCAACGGCATCGTGGAATTCAATGTCATCAATCGTGGCAATGGCGCTTTTCACCAGGGCTCCGAAGGTAGCCTCGAAGCCGAGAACGATCCCGTTTTGGCCCCTTTCCTGCCCCTATTTGAAGCCGCCGGCCTCCCTCTGCTTACGCATGCTGAGATACTGCCCGTACAGTGGGCCAAACTACTGTTGAATCTCAACAACCCCATCAATGCATTATCCAACCTGCCGTTGAAAGAAGAGCTCTCGCAGCGCGCCTTTCGTCGTTGTGTTGCGCTGGCTCAGGCCGAGGCATTAGCCCTGCTCGACCAAGCCAATATCAAACCCACCAAATTAACGCCCTTACCCGCACACTGGATACCCAAAGTATTGGGCGTACCCGACTGGCTGTTTAAACTACTGGGTAACAAGATGCTGGCGATCGACCCACTGGCACGTTCTTCCATGTGGGAAGACCTTGAAGCTGGCCGAACCACCGAAATCGAGTGGATCAATGGTGAAGTCGTACGCCTGGCAGCAAGCCTAGGGGCAAGCGCCCCCATTAACCAGCGCCTGATGACACTTATCCATCAGGCTGAAGCGGGTCAGCGGCGCAGTTGGGGTGGCACAGAGTTGCTGGCGGAACTGCATAACGCACAGCGAATACATTAGGGCGCTATTTAGATAACAGATTTAAGTAGGCAGATAACAAAAAGCCCGCCTGAAGGCGGGCTTTTTTGGCTGGTGGCGAGGGATTATTATTCGTATCCTCCTTGATACTCACCCCTTGGGTTCACTGGCTGCGCTTACTTCATTCAAATACGTTCCTACGCATTTGTCGACGCATCCATGCGCCATACCCTAGGGCCCTCGTTCAAATTTACTCCCTGCAAATTTGTCGAACCCCGGGGAGGCTTCGTACCCTCATCCACACTTTCCGAAACAAACAAAGCCTGCACACGGCAGGCTTTGTTTGTTTGGCTGGGGGTGAGGGATTCGAACCCCCGCTGACGGTGTCAGAGACCGTAGTCCTACCACTAGACGAACCCCCAAGGGTTCGATGGTGAACCGTACTAGCGCTTGCTGTACTGAGGACGCTTACGTGCTTTATGCAGACCGACTTTCTTACGCTCTACCTGACGGTCATCACGTGTCACCAGTCCGGCCTGACGCAGAGTACTGCGCATCGTTTCGTCGTATTCAATCAACGCACGTGTCAGACCATGACGAATGGCACCAGCTTGACCGTTCGGGCCACCGCCCTTCACTGTCACGTTGATGTCAAAGCGCTCACTGGACTCGGTGAGTTCCAGTGGCTGACGAACGATCATGCGTGACGTTTGGCGACCGAAGTAGTCATCCAGTGTCTTGCTGTTAACCGTAATCTGACCACTACCGGGCTTAATGAATACGCGCGCGGTGGAGGTTTTGCGACGGCCTGTGCCGTAGTTCTGTGCTTCTGCCATGAGTCGTTATCGCTGTGTAATTTTTACAGTTCGAGGGTTTGAGGCTGCTGCGCCGTGTGCGGATGTTCCGCACCAGCATAGACACGCAGCTTCTTGAACATGGCGCGGCCCAGAGGGTTACGCGGCAACATGCCTTTGACAGCAGTTTCGATAACGCGGTTAGGCGCTTTTTCCATCTGCTTTTCAAGTGTGATGCTTTTCAGGTTACCGGGGTAGCCAGAGTGACTGTAGTAAGTCTTCTGCTGTGGCTTGTTGCCACCATTCACCCGCACTTTGTCAGCGTTAATCACAACAATGTGATCACCGGTATCAATATGCGGTGTGAATTCTGGCTTGTGCTTGCCACGCAGACGATGCGCAATTTCAGTTGCCAGGCGACCAAGCACCTTGCCTTCTGCATCAATTACGAACCAGTCGCTCTTCACTTCGCCGGTTTTGGCGGAAAAAGTCTTCATTGCTTAGGGTATTCCGAGGTATTCCGTACTTGCCGGGACGTCCAGCAAAGGCGCGAAATAATACCGGCGTTGGACGTGCTTGGCAAGCTGTTTTGCTATGTAAAGCCTAGAGACAACTAGATACGCAGGCGCTCAACGGGTTTATTGTTCAGCAGGTGGCTGTCGATGATCTCATCCACATCTTCTTCATCAAGGTAGCAATACCAGGTTTCTTCCGGGTATACGACCATTACAGGGCCTTCTTCGCAGCGATCCAGGCAGCCGGACAGATTGATCCGCACCCGCCCCGCCCCGTTCAGACCCAGTGCCTTGATACGTTGTTTCGCATAGTCCCGCAGCTCTTGCGAACCACGTGCAGCGCAACAGGGACGCTCTGCATCCGCATCACGCTGATTACAGCAAACAAAGACATGGTGTTGGTAATAAGACATTAAAACTCGTAAGACAGATTTACGTTGGTATAGGTATCGGTGGTCTCTACACCAGCCGGCACCGTATCATTGTACTTGATGGTGTAGCCGAGCTTGGCAAAAAGATTACCGACTATGGATAGCTTAAGGGCACTGATGGATTCCACATAAGTATTGGAATCACCCGCCTCCACCAACAAACCCTGGTTAAAGCTGGCCGATTCAGACAGATGACGATGATAGGTCAGCCCAGCGCGGACAATAGCCTCGTCTTCCTCCATACCATCCTGCATCTCGGATTGCCGCGCACCCAGACCCAGTTCCGCCTCCAGGCTATGGATGTCGGTAAGCCAGAGCTGGCGGCCATAGCCCAGTGTCTCGGAGCTGCGTTCGCGCACACCGCCAAACTCGTCAAATTCATAGATCAGCGCGCCAAACACATAGCTCACATCGCTGAGTGCGTATTTACTCTTGGCTTGCGTCTGGTAACGCTCAGCATTCAGGCTGCCCTCATTCTCTTCTCTGAAAGCCGCAAATTCCAAACTATGTTTCCAGACGCCAATGCTATAAACCAGCCCCAGCGCTGCATTCAGATTCTCACTTTCGCTATTACCATTGGCCGCGCTGTAACCGAGGTCCGCATGCCCCTTCCACTCACCCTCGCGCCAATCGAGGGCCTGCGCCATGCCGGGGACTAACCCTACTAGAATAAGAATGAGTGATCGCTTTTGCATGGCAGTTCCTGCGTATGAAATTCAAAAAGAAGCGGCCACAAGGCCGCGTAAAAATTGCTTATTTGTCTGCTAGTATAAATAAAGTTCTCACCTGCTGCATCGCAGCATAGGCAGTCCATTGCTTGCTCCCCCACCCATAGCCGACTCTACGGACAGTGCTTCAGCCACTGCCCGCTTCCCTATGGATAAAGCGGACCTGTGTGTGAAATGTGGCCTGTGCCTGCCCCACTGCCCGACCTACCAGCTCACGCAGAATGAAGCTGAGTCGCCGCGTGGCCGCATAGCGCTGATGCAAAGCATGGCCAATGGGCTACTCCAACCTTCAGCCAAGCTCGCGGGACACCTGGATAACTGCCTGGGCTGCCGTAGCTGCGAAGCCGTTTGCCCGGCACAGGTGCCTTATGGGGAATTGATTGATGCCGGCCGCACTGCGTTGCATGACCAACAAGCTTCACGCAATCGCTGGCTACAGCGCCTTGCGCCCTGGTTCCTGCTACCCGCACGCCGCCGCCTGCTGGCTCACTGCCTGCGTTTCTATCAACGCTGCGGCCTGCAGTCCCTTGCGCGGGCGCTACTGCCACGCAACGCTGCACTGGGGCGCCTGGCCGCCATGTTGCCACCACTGACCGCCGCGCCGCGCCGTGGACAGCACCCCGCGGGCAATGCGGATGCGCCCAAAGTTCAGCTCTTTACGGGCTGCGTCAGCGAATTAGCCGATGCGCAGGTATTAAAGGACAGCATCTATGTACTGAAGCGCTGTGGATTCGATGTGGAACTCCCCGCGTCTCAGGGTTGCTGTGGCGCACTGCATCAGCACGCGGGGATGGCGGCCGAGGCACAGCAACAATTCAACAACAACCTGGCGGTCTTCGGTGAAACCGAGCAACCTATTCTAGGTACAGCGACCGGCTGTACCGCGACGCTACGCGAATACGCGTTGTATACACCACATGCCAGCGCTTTTTCGGCCCGTGTCAGCGATATCAACAGCTTTGTCGCACGTCACTGGAACACAGACTTACCAGTCGCCCCTCTAAGAGGACGAGCACTGGTTCAGGAGCCCTGTAGCTTGCGCAATGTGCTGGGCGATGCACAAGCCATCTACACGTTACTGCGCTGTATTCCAGAACTGGATGTGCGCCCCCTGGATGGTAACCAGCAATGCTGCGGCGCTGCGGGCAGCATGATGATCACGGCCGCAACACAGGCCGACGCTTTGCTGCAGAAAAAACTGGATAGCGTCACGGCAACGCAAGCGGATTATGTAGTCAGTAGCAATATCGGCTGCGCCATGCATCTGGCAGGTGGCTTAAGACGCGCGCGTGTGAATGCTCAAGTTATCCACCCTATCAGCCTGCTGGCACAACAACTCAGGCTGAGCGAATAACGCAAGCTTGATTACTAACGGGCGCTGCTGGCCTGCGCGGCTAAACGCCCCTCGAGACGCAAGTAAATAATGCGTGCCAGTTCGCGCTGCATTTCTTCATAAGCGTCCTGATCTTCGTATTCCTTGGACAGCACTTGCAGCGGGTTATAAATAATCTCTCTGACAACTTCATCGCTTTGCTGCGGCACCAGAACATCGCTCCCTTTGACCAGCTCATATTCCACAGTCGTCGTCAGCAGGGATTCAATGGTTTTACCTGTTTCAGGGCTCAGGCTCAGTGCCTGACGCTTGTTCTCAAGCGAGGTAATGCGTAAACGCGCGGCGTCATCCTGGCGCTGCGCAACGACCCAGCCGCCACGGCGCTCAGCCTCGGCCTGCAAAAACTTCAGCAGCGGTGGCTCAGCAACACCGTAGGATTGTTTGAACTCGATACTGAGCTTCTGCAACGCCGCGGGCAGCGGGCGACTGCCCTGTAAGTGAAAGCCGCAGCCAACCAGAAACAGGCTCAGCAGCGCTGCCGGCAGAAAGGCCACAAGCCATTTTTTCAGAATCAGATTTCGCATAGCGCTCATTGCACCACAATATTGAGGAGTTTGCCCGGCACCAGTATCCGCTTACGGATTGTTTTACCTTCCAGAAAGCGTTGCACATTCTCATCGGCCAGCGCCACCCCAGCAACCATTTCTTCGTCGGCATCGGCTGCCACATCAATGCGTCCGCGCAGCTTGCCGTTAACCTGCACAATAATTTGCACAGTTTCACTGATCAGGGCGCTGCCATCCGGCTCCGGCCAGCGTGCATCGATCACGGCATCGCTATAACCCAGCTGCTGCCATAGCTGATGGCAGATATGCGGCGTAATCGGTGCCAGGATCAGCACAATGGCTTCCAGGCCTTCCTGCATGACCGCATGACCACCAGGTGAATCGTCATTTGCCTTCTGCAGGGCATTCAGCAACTCCATGACGGCGGCAATCGCCGTATTGAATGTCATGCGACGACCCATATCATCACCGGCCTTGGCAATGGTCTCGTGCAACTTCTTACGTAGCGCCAATTGTTCAGTGTTGAATGCCAGCGGATCGAACAACGGCAGTTCACCCACCTGCGCATGCTGCTGCACCTGTTTCCATAAGCGTTTCAGGAAACGCGAAGCCCCTTCCACACCGGAATCAGACCATTCCAGCGATTGCTCCGGCGGTGCGGCAAACATCATGAACAGGCGCACCGTATCGGCGCCAAAGCGTTCAATCATCACCTGTGGATCAATACCGTTATTTTTGGACTTGGACATCTTGCCCATGCCGTCATATTGAACCGGGCTACCATCGGCTTTTAACTTGCCGCCAATAATGCGGCCCTGCTCATCACGCTCGGCCGCGACATCCACAGGTGAATGCCAGATCTGCCCCCCGCCCGCGTCCAGCGAGTAGTAACAATCCGCCAGTACCATGCCCTGCGTTAACAAGCGGCCAAAGGGCTCATCGGAATTCACCAGCCCTTCATCACGCATCAACTTGTGGAAGAAGCGCGCATACAGAAGATGCAGAATCGCATGTTCAATACCGCCCACATATTGATCCTGTCTCTTATACACATCTGACGCTGCCGACGA
>OJGP01000227.1_pt1 | contig 11440 bp, 12 predicted proteins | sample 1594701 | NCBI WGS metagenome assembly OJGP01 (sample SAMN05416863, study PRJEB24817) | seawater metagenome | isolation source: Sea water | place: Canada:Atlantic | collected 2013-11 | reverse complement strand
CAATTTCTTCAAGTAGAAAATCGGGGCGTTTAACGGCTTGCAGGGTTTGCGATAAGATGACGTAGTCAAAACTTTGATCTGCAAACTGCGGTAAGCCTTGATCAAGATCGGCTTGAATTACATTAACACCCGATTGTATGCAGTCAGCAAATTTACTGTTATCAATTTCGAGCCCGTAACCTGTTATTCCACGTTGCTGGAGGTGATGTAATAGTGTGCCATTATCACAACCCAAGTCGAGTACACGAGAATTATCCGGGATCCAATCGCTGATTATTTGTAAGTCGAGGCGTAATGTCATGATAGCTCACTGTCAGCAATGACTTGCTTCATATAGATTGTCATAATTTCAATATAGCGTGGAATAGGCATTAAAAAGGCATCGTGGCCTTGGTTAGCTTCGATTTCAGCATAAGTCACCTCTTTGCCTGCACTTAGTAAGGCATCAACTATTTCTTGGGAGCGTTCAGGCGAAAAACGCCAGTCACTGGTAAATGAGATAACTAAGCTTTTCGCTTCGATTGATGCAACAGTGGCAGCAAGATCATCATTAAATTCTTTGGCGGGATCAAAGTAATCAAGTGCTTTAGTCATTAATAAATAGGTGTTAGCATCAAAGCGTTCGACAAAGTTAATACTTTGATAACGAAGATAACTTTCTATTTGGAATTCGACTCCATAATCATAGTTAAGCGTTTCATTACGTAATTCACGACCAAACTTAGCACCCATAGCTTCATCAGATAAATAGGTAATATGACCCAACATTCTTGCTAAGCCTAAACCTTGTCGAGGTAGGGTGTCATGCTCAGAATAATAACCTTCATGAAAGTTTGGATCGGATTTTATTGCCGTACGAGCAACTTCATTAAAGGCAATGTTTTGTGCAGATAGCTTTGGTGCTGAAGCAATAATTAAAGCGTGTTTTATGCGGTCAGGTAGGCTAATAGCCCACTGCATAGCTTGCATGGCACCAAGGCTGCCACCAACTACAGCAGCCCATTGTTGTATATTTAATTCATCTGCTAATACAGCTTGGCTATTCACCCAGTCAGGCACTGTGACAATAGGAAAATCAGGACCGTAACGTTTTCCTGTTTCAGGGTTAATACTGGTTGGGCCCGTCGATCCTTTACAGCCGCCCAAATTATTCATGGAAACAACAAATAGATGATTAGTATCAATTGCTTTATCTGGGCCGATGGCTGAATCCCACCAACCTGGCTTTTTATCTTCCATGCTGTGGTAGCCAGCAGCATGGTGATCACCTGATAGTGCATGGCATATCAACACTGCATTTGAGGCATCACTATTGAGCTCGCCATAGGTCTCATAAATTAGATTGTAACTTGGCAAACTGCGCCCACAATCTAGCAATAGTGGCGAATCAATATGAAGCGTTATAGGTGTCACCAAACCGACAGAATCAGCTGGTATAGTTTCTGGCATCTGCTTTGAACTTCCTTAATTATTACGACGCTATTATATGTTATTCACAATAAAAAAATCAGCTTAGAACTGAGCGGTTAGCAATGGCAAAACCAGCATTGAAAATAACTGTAATCCGAGTAAGGCGACTAATGGCGATAAATCAAGCCCAGCCATATCAGGTAATAGTTGGCGAATAGGCCTTAAAAGTGGCTTATTCATGCTGCTAATTAATGGCGTAATTGGGTTATAGCTATTATGAGGCTGAACCCAACTTAAGATTACTTGAATGATAATACTCGCTGAAAAGAGGGTGATAAATAGCGAGAAAATATCAGCAAGTGTTAGTTGAAACAGCGTGATGAAATTGAGTGAAATAGGATTAAACATACTAATAAGCATTATTTTAATGGAGGCAATAACTAAGAGTAATACTATGGTCGCCATATCCCACTTACCCCATGCTGGAATAAACTGGCGTAAGAACTTTACAGGGGTTTGGGTGACCTTAATAATTATTTGAACAAGCGGGTTATGATATTCCCATTGTGCCCATTGCATAATAATTCGCAAAGCAACAATAGCCATATATATTCCAAATAGAATGTCTATTAAAAATAGGGCTGGTTGGGTTAAATAGCCATTAGGCATTGTCGTCACCTAATTGATTGGCTAGTTCACGAGAACGTAAGGCAGCAGCAATAAGGGCGTTTTCAAACAGTCCACGAAGACCGCCATCATCTAATTCGTGTAATGCACGTTCTGTTGTACCGCCTGGAGAGGTCACCTGCTCACGTAAAGTGGCTGTAGATTCATCACTTTCTAATGCCATTTTAGCAGCGCCAAATGCTGTCTGCAGGCAAAGAAGACGAGCGGTTTCAGCTTCTAAGCCCATTTCTTTCGCTGCAAACTCCATCGCTTCCATTACAAGGAAAAAATAAGCAGGCCCACTACCTGACAGTGCAGTAACCGCATCCATTTTTTCTTCATCATCAATCCATATTGCAAGGCCGACAGCTCGCAAAATCGATTCTGCTAATTCATGTTGTTGTTTCGTCACGGCTTTGTTAGCACATAATGCTGCAGCACCAGCTTGTACTAAAGATGGTGTGTTTGGCATTGAGCGTACAATGGCTGCATCATCAAAGTCTAACCAGCGAGCCATATCGTCAATTTTGATGCCTGCTGCAATAGAGATAAGTAATCTATTTTCTTGCCAGTCAGGAGATAACTGTTTTATGACTGACTGTAGTTGTTGAGGTTTGACAGCTAAAATTAATACATCACAGTCTTGTGCAGCAGTGAGATTATCGCTGTGAGTTTGGATAGTGGAATAAGCACTTGAAAGAGAGTGTAAGCACTGTGGTTCCGGATCGGATACGTGGATATGTTGAGGATTGAAACCATCTTCGATTAAACCACCGATAAGGCTTCGTGCCATATTGCCGCCGCCAATAAACGTTATTTTACAGTCTTTCATTATTTTACGGTTCCATTAAAATAGATAAACAATACTAGTTTACGTGTTATTGCTTTTGCACGGAATCTCTTTGGCCGAAAAGTGCAGTGCCAATACGGACCATGGTACTACCTTCACGAATGGCTATAGCCATATCGGCGGTCATACCCATCGAAAGGGTGTCAACAGAAGGATAAATTGCACTCAACTCAGTAAAGAGTTTTTTCGCGCGAATAAATGACTGACGTTGTAGCTCAGTATCATTGGTTTTAACAGGAATAATCATTAGACCTCGAAGCAGTATATTATCAAAGAGTGCTAGTTGGTGAGCAAAGTCAATAATCTCATCAGGGGCAATCCCTGATTTACTTGCTTCATTATCAATATTGACCTGGATACATACATTTAATTTATTTAAATTGGTCGGGCGTTGATTTGATAAGCGTTGCGCAATTTTTAAACGATCAACACTTTGAACCCAATCAAAATGTGTTGCTATATCTTTGGTTTTATTAGACTGAATAGGGCCGATAAAATGCCATTCAATATTTAAGTCAGACAAAGCGGCTATTTTAGTCAGCGCTTCTTGCAGATAATTCTCGCCAAAACAATGCTGTCCAGCTTCAAATGAGCTGCGAATAAGTGCTGCCGGTTTTGTTTTGCTAACAGCGAGTAACCGTACTGAATTAGCGGGTTTATTAGCCTGTTTTTCAGCTTCCTTTATGGTGTTTGAAATGGCTGAAAGTTGAGTTTTTATCTTTGTCATGTTGCAAGCCTGTTGTGTCCGCGCTACCTTTACATTATTACTTCAAATGTGAAGTTGACGGACTTACTTAAATTATAAATTAAGGAACGTGGATGGATATTACTGAATTACTTACCTTTAGTGCAAAAAATGGCGCATCTGATTTGCATATATCGGCTGGAGAACCCCCGATGATTCGGGTTGATGGAGATATCAAGCGTATCAACTTGCCGTCGATGGAGCATAAAGAAGTCTTTGAGATGGTGTATGACATCATGAATGATAAGCAACGTAAGGATTTTGAAGAATTCCTTGAGACTGACTTCTCATTTGAAATTCCAAATTTAGCTCGGTTTCGTGTTAATGCTTTTAATCAAAATCGTGGTGCTGGCGCTGTATTTAGGACTATCCCCTCTGAAGTGCTGAGTTTAGAAGCCTTAGGTGCTCCGGATATTTTTAAACAAATTGCAGATAATCCAAAAGGTATAGTGTTAGTGACTGGACCAACGGGGTCAGGTAAATCAACGACTTTGGCTGCAATGGTCGATTATAAAAACGATCAGGATAATGAGCATATTCTAACCATTGAAGATCCAATTGAATTTGTACATAAAAGTAAGAAATGCTTAGTTAATCAGCGTGAGGTGCATCGTGATACCTTAGGGTTTAGTGAAGCGCTGCGATCAGCTCTGCGACAAGATCCTGACATTATTTTAGTAGGTGAGTTACGTGATTTGGAAACTATTCGTCTAGCGCTTACAGCTGCAGAAACAGGCCATTTAGTGTTTGGAACATTACATACTTCCTCAGCGGCGAAAACTATTGATCGTATTGTCGATGTATTCCCAGCAGCAGAAAAAAGTATGGTTAGGTCAATGCTCTCTGAATCATTACGTGCCGTAATTTCACAAACATTAATGAAAAAAGTCGGCGGAGGGCGAGTTGCAGCTCATGAAATCATGATCGGTACCCCTGCTATTCGAAACTTAATTCGTGAAGATAAAGTGCCGCAAATGTACTCAGCGATTCAAACAGGCGGAGCCGTTGGCATGCAGACATTAGATCAATGCATGCAAGAGTTGGTACGTAAACAAAAAGTGACCAAGGCTGAAGCATTACCTCGGGCAATAGAGAAAAATTTATTCCAATAGGAGTGTGTTATGGATGTTGTAACCATATTGAAAGCAGCTGTAAAACATGATGCTTCAGATATATTTATTACTGCAGGTCGTCCTGCTAGTTTAAAAGTTAATGGCCGATTAGCAACCTTATCACAAGATATTTTATCTGATGATGAGGCGCGCGATTTAGTCATTAGTACCATGAATGATTCTCAGAAGAAGTCTTTTGAGCGAGATAAAGAATGTAACTATTCTATCAGTGCGATGGGTGCTGGACGTTTTCGGGTTAGTGCGCTTTATCAGCGTAATAAAATAGCCATGGTGCTTCGTCGAATAAAAGATGAAATCCCTACTTTTGACGAGTTAAATCTGCCTGAAGTCGTTAAAGAATTAGCGATGACTAAGCGAGGTTTGATTATCTTTGTTGGTGCAACAGGTTCTGGTAAATCAACCTCTCTCGCGGCTATGATTGGCTATCGGAATAATAATAGTACGGGTCATATTTTGACAATTGAGGATCCAATTGAGTTTGACCATAAACATGCAGGCTGTGTCATTACTCAACGAGAAGTAGGAATTGATACTGAATCCTATGGTGTTGCTTTGAAAAACTCATTACGTCAAGCTCCTGACGTGATTATGATTGGTGAAATTAGAGCTCGTGAGACAATGGATTACGGAATTGTATTTGCTGAGACGGGTCATCTTTGCTTATCGACTTTGCACGCGAATAATTCAAATCAAGCAATGGACCGAATTATCAACTTTTTCCCTGAAGAGAGACATAAACAATTACTGTTAGATTTATCTCTCAATTTAAAAGCGGTAGTAGCCCAGCGCTTAATACCGAAAAAAGATGGTACGGGTAGATGTGCCGCCGTTGAAATTTTAATCAATACGCCTTTAGTTGCTGACTTAATAGAAAAGGGAGATGTGCCTGCTATTAAAGAAATTATGACGCGTTCTCGTGAACTGGGTATGCAGACCTTCGATCAGGCAATTTATGATTTATATATAGCAGGTGAAATTACTTATGAAGACGCACTGAAAAATGCAGACTCTGAGAATGAGGTGCGTTTGAAGATTAAATTGAAGCCTAAAGAGGGTGAAATAATAGCGAGTTCAATGGAAGATTTAGCGATAAAACCTGACGAAGATAAGTCAGGACATATGTATTAGGCCTTGAAAAATAAGGGAGAAATTAGACTTATTCTCCATTTACAATTAATATGGCCTCAGTTAATGATTATTATAGCCTTAGGCGAGATTTAATCATTGAATCAGTTATTATAATTTTAATAGGAATTTAAAATGAAAACATCAGTGAAGTTAGCCGCAGTCGCTCTGTCTGTATCATTATTGGCCGGTTGTGCTGGCCCTAATCAGAGAACATCACAAAACCCACTTTTATGTGCAACATTAGGAGCGTTAGTTTCCGGTGCTGCAATCAGTGCAATCGATGATGGTGATAGCTCTGATGCTGTAGTTGGCGGCGCTATCGTTGGTGGTTTATTAGGGTTGGTTTTATGTTCTGCTGACGAACAAGAAGCGAAGCCTGTTATGGAAGCTCCAGCAGTTTGTGCTGATGTTCCACCTGCTGGCGCATTATTAGATGCGCAAGGTTGTGCATTTGACTCTGATGCTGATGGTGTTGTTGATGGTGTAGATTTATGTGCAGATACACCAGCAGGCGTAGAAGTTGATCGTGTTGGTTGTCCTCTAGATACAGATAGAGACGGCGTTGAAGATTATAATGATCAATGCCCAGCAACTCCTTTAGGCACAATCGTTGATGAAATTGGCTGCCCACTTCCTGGTGAGAAAGTATTCTCTATGTCAGGTGTTAACTTCGACTTTAACAGTGCAAATTTAACTGGTGATGCGAAAGCTATTCTTGCTGAAGGTATTAACGTTGTTAAAAACTTAGGTGGTGCAATTGCTGTAAGTGTTGAAGGACACACAGACAGCAAAGGTTCTGAGCAGTATAACCAAGCATTATCATTGAAACGTGCACAATCAGTAGTTAGTTACTTGGTTGCTGAGGGCGTGGATGCTGCAAAATTAACAGCAGTAGGTATGGGTGAAACAAGTCCAGTTGCAAATAACGACACTGAAAGTGGTCGTGCAGCAAACCGTCGTGTTGACTTTGTTATTGTTCAGTAAGCGCACTACACCTTAAGTATTTAAGGAAAATGTATATGCTATTGAAATAGATTTTATACATTTAATGGCAAACTAAAAAACCGGCATCAAGAAATTGATGTCGGTTTTTTTTGTGGAAGATGGTATGGATCATGAATTAACTATTATCAAATTATGTCGGCAGCTTATTGCCGTTATTTTTTTGACGGAAAGAACTGAGACCATATAACTCATTGTAAAATAACGATTTAAAATTACTGGCATATTTAATGCTCTAACTTAAGCAAGAAAAATTAAAGTTGGAGCAGATTATGTCGATAAACTTCGATTCGGCCCTAGGAATTCATGCTGATGCATTGAGAGTAAAATCTCAACGTGCCGAACTATTGGCGTCAAATTTAGCAAATACAGATACGCCTAATTATAAAGCGCGTGATATTGATTTTCAGTCCGCCATGAAAATGGCGACAAGAAGTCAGTCATCAGGAATGCAAACTTCTCACGCCAACCATATTCAATCATCCGGCAGTCAGTTTTCTTCACCTGCAGTGCAGTTTCGCACGACAATGCAAGATTCACTAGATGGCAATACAGTTGATGAGCAAATTGAACAGGCACAGTTTATGCAGAACTCTGTTCAATATCAGGCTAGTTTAAATTTCCTAGGTGGAAAATTTAAAGGTCTGTTGACGGCAATAAAAGGGGAGTAAGCCTAATGTCTTTATTTAATGTGTTGGATATTGCTGGAAGTGGGATGAGTGCACAGTCATTGCGTCTTAATACAACAGCAAGTAATTTAGCGAATTCCGATAGTGTTAGTAGTAGCGTTGATCAAGTCTATCGCACACGAAGTCCTGTTTTTTCGGCTGTATTAAATGATGCGGAGCAAGGTTATAAAAAAGGCAGTGTCCAAGTTAATGGGATTGTCGAAAGTCAGGCGCCAGTACGGCAAGAATACAACCCTAGTCATCCTTTGGCTAATGAAGAAGGCTATGTGTTCCATTCAAATGTGGATCCAATGTCAGAGATGGCTAATATGATGTCAGCCTCTCGTTCTTATCAAAACAATGTAGAAATAGCCAATACCTCTAAGCAATTACTGCTTCAAACACTGCAATTAGGTAAATAAGGAGATACGTTATGGCAATTAGTGGAATTGATACCGAAGGTACATATGCCTTTTTAAATAAAGGTGCTAATCAAAAAGAAGAAGAGAATGCTGGCTCATTAGCGTTAGAAGACTTTATGTCACTAATGACAACGCAATTAAAGAATCAAGACCCATTGAAACCAATGGAAAGTGGTGAGTTTTTAGGACAGATAGCTGCATTTGGTACTGTTAGTGGTATTGGTGATTTACAGAAATCATTTGATGGTTTTGCAACCTCGATGCAGTCTGATCAGGCATTACAGGGCTCTTCATTAGTAGGTCGCTCGGTCTTGGTACCGTCTTCAATTGGAATAATGACTGCTGAAGAGGGTATGAAAGGGCAAATTAATGTCGCCGAAACGGTAACTGATTTGAAAGTTGCAATCTATAACGAAGCAGGTGTTCAAGTGAGAACTATTGAAATGGGCGGAGCCACTGGATATACAGATTTCACATGGGATGGCTTTGATGACAATGGTGAGGCACTGACTCCTGGTGTCTACCAATTTAAGGCAAGCGGCACTATTGATGGTGATAATACTGCTTTTGCAACTGGGACAGTCGCTAAAGTAGAAAGTGTAATTGTTGGCGTTGGAAGCCAAGGGTTAATTATGAATTTGGGTGGTATAGGATCTGTACCATTCAGCGAAGCAGTAGAAATTACTTAAGGGGGACTGAGATATGTCTTTTAGTACAGCACTAAGTGGGTTGAATGCGGCAACAGCCGATCTAAATGTAAAATCAAACAATATTGCGAACGTAAATACTACGGGCTTTAAGGAGTCTCGAGCCGAATTTGGTGATGTATTTGCCGTATCGGCATTTGGCACGTCAAGCAAGACTGCGATTGGTAGCGGTGTGGTACTGAATAATGTTGCTCAGCAATTTAGCCAAGGTAATCTTGAATTTACAGATAATGGTCTTGATTTAGCGTTAAGTGGTGAAGGATTTTTTGCCATGGCACCTACACTAGATAGTGGTGAGGTTATTTATACTCGTGCTGGTGCATTTGGTGTAAATAAAGATGGTTATATTGTGAATAGCCAAGGCAATTTCTTACGGGCGTTTCCTGTTGATGCTAGTGGTAATATTTCAGCGACAAGTATAAATGCTGCTGGTCCCTTACAGCTACCTGCATCTCAAGGTGCTCCAGAAGCGACAACTGAATTAGGCATTTCAACAAACTTGCCTTCAAATGCAACAGCATTGACAGATGGTGCTGGGGGCGTACTTGCTATTGATCCTTTTGATCCCTCGACTTATACGAATTCTACATCAGCAACAGTATTTGATTCATTAGGTAATGAGCATGTTGTTACCACCTATTATCAGAAAGTAGATGCTGCAGTCACAACGCCTGCAAACACCGATAATCAATGGCAGATGGATGTTTATATCTCAGCAGATGATATTAAGCAACCATCGACACCTACTCCAGTAGGTACTTCACCTAATCAATTAGTGAAGTTGGGAGGGGCTGCATCAAAAATTATTAATTTTAATTCTGACGGCACACTTGTCACGCCTTCACAAACATCGCTATCTTTAGCGGCAGGAACTGAGTTGAAAAGTGGTGCTGCGGATCAAACTATTGTTTTAGACTTAGTGGGTTCGACACAAAACTCAGGCAATTTTAGTGTTGGCGGTTTAACTGTGAATGGTTTTGCCACTGGTCGTTTAACAGGTGTTGAAGTCAGTGAAGATGGCTTAGTTCGAGCCACCTATAGTAACGGCCAAGCTGTTCCAATTGGCAAGCTTGCCTTAGCACGCTTTGCAAACCCTCAAGCACTGAACAAGACTGGTAACACAGCATGGAAAGAAACGACTGATTCAGGCCCAGTAATTGCCGGTGAAGCGGGTACCGGTAACTTCGGTCAGATTCAAGCTGGTGCATTAGAAAATTCAAATGTGGATTTGACTAAAGAATTGGTAGGGTTAATTACAGCACAGCGTAATTTCCAAGCCAACTCTAAAGCGATTGAAACCAATAATGCGATTACGCAAACTATTATTAATATTCGTTAAGAATAGATAGCGTAATTAGGAGACCTTACTATGGATCGCATGCTTTATATTTCGATGAATGCTGCTCAGCAAACTATGTTGTCGCAAGCTTCTAATAGTAATAACTTGGCCAATGTGAATACAACCGGCTTCCGGGCTGATTTTGAGCAGTTTCGTAGTCAACCTGTATTTGGTGAAGGTCTTCCATCACGTGTTTATTCTATGAGTGAACGACCTCAAACGGACTATCAGCAAGGTTCAATTCAATCAACGGGCAGAGATCTTGATATCTCAATTCAAGGTGAAGGCTTTATAGCTGTTCAAGGTAAAGATGGCCGAGAAGGTTATACCCGAGCAGGTGATTTACAAATTACGGCATCAGGTCAATTGGTGACAGGAACAGGTTTGGCAGTAATGGGAGAAGGTGGCCCGATTGCCATACCGCCCTCTGAGAAAATTGAGATCGGTACTGATGGCACAATCACTGTTCGTACTATTGGCAGTGCTGCGAGCGAATTAACTGTGTTAGATCGCATTAAATTAGTTAAACCAGAACTGAGTAATGTATTTAAAGATTCAGATGGTTTAATGCGTCTACAAGATGGAAGTAATGCGCCATTAGACTCAACTATTAAAGTGGCATCCGGCACATTAGAAAGCAGTAATGTGAATGCCGTGGGTGCATTAGTGAATATGATTGAGTTGCAACGTAAGTATGAAATGCAAGTAAAAATGATGAAATCAGCAGATGATAACAGCGCAGCTTCGGCACGGTTGTTGCAATTTAGCTAATTAATACGCAATAACGCGTCAAATTAATGTAGGAGGTTATGCCATGAATCAAGCATTATGGATTGCCAAAACAGGACTCGATGCCCAGCAAACGCGGATGTCAGTTATTTCAAATAACTTAGCGAATGTGAATACAACAGGTTTTAAACAAGATCGTGCTGTATTTGAAGATTTGCTTTATCAAACTATTCGCCAGCCAGGTGCTCAGTCTTCAGCAAATACTCAGTTACCTTCAGGTCTATTGATTGGTACTGGTGTTCGAACAGTAGCGACTGAAAAAATCCACACTCAAGGTAATATTCAGCAAACAGAAAATGCTTTGGATATTGCCATCAATGGTCGAGGATTTTTCCAAGTATTGATGCCCGACGGTGCTCTTTCATATACACGTGATGGTACATTCCAAGTCGATTCTACTGGCCAAATGGTGATGTCTAATGGCTATCCATTGGAACCATCAATTACTATTCCTCAAGATGCACTAAATGTGACTATCGGTAGTGATGGTGCAGTGAGTGTCTTGCAAGCAGGGCAGACAACACCAACAGTTGTAGGTGATATCTGTCTCTTATACACATCTGACGCTGCCGACGATCTAC
>OJGP01000226.1_pt1 | contig 11473 bp, 20 predicted proteins | sample 1594701 | NCBI WGS metagenome assembly OJGP01 (sample SAMN05416863, study PRJEB24817) | seawater metagenome | isolation source: Sea water | place: Canada:Atlantic | collected 2013-11 | reverse complement strand
GAGCTGGCAGCGGCAAGCACCCCAACATCAAAGCCTACGTAGATCGCGTACACGCCCTGCCCAGCTACCAACGCGCCCTGGAACGCGGTGGGCCCTACGAACTTATGAGCTGAACCGTGAAGAACAGGGCCATTCAAGGCTTACTACTCTTATTAGCGGTAGCCGTAACAGGCTGCGGAGAAGAGGCCGCCAGCACCAATAGCCCGCCCGACTCCGCGTTCATACAGTGCGCCGAAGAACGGCCGCAAATCTGCACTTTTGACTACAACCCGGTGTGCGGCCAACGAGATACCGGCATACGTTGTGTCACCACACCCTGCCCGTCAAGCGAATGGAAAACCTACTCGAATGCCTGCACAGCCTGTGCCGACGTGTCCGTAACAGGGCACAAGCCAGGTGCATGCGAATCCACAGAAATGGCGACTGACTAAAGGCTATCCAACGGACTACGCACAGCCAGACCACCACGATTAAGCACATGGGTATAAATCATGGTTGTGTTTACATCGGCATGACCGAGCAGTTCCTGCACCGTACGGATATCACTACCGCCTTCCAGCAAATGGGTAGCAAAGGAATGCCGCAAGCTATGGCAGCTTGCCGGTTTTCCCAGCCCCGATTGACGCACGGCCTTTTTCATCGCCCGTTGCATGGTCTGCGGATACACATGATGACGTCGCTTTATGCCACTCTCAGGATCTACCGAACGATCGGCCATAGGGAAAACAAACTGCCAGCCAATTTCACGGTCCGCATCGGGGTACTTACGCTTCAGCGCATACGGCAGTTGCACCTTGCCGAAGCCTTCGCTGCAATCCTGCTCATGAATTTTCCTAACCCTTTCCACCTGCGCCCGCATTGGTTCTTTTAAGGTATCGGGCAGTACCGTAACGCGGTCTTTCTGCCCCTTACCATCACGCACTAAAACCCGCCGATAATTAAAGTCCACATCCTTTACCCGCAGGCGCAAACACTCCATTAAACGCATGCCAGAACCGTAAAGCAGCCGGGCTATCAACGCGTACTGACCATCCAGTCGAGCAATAACCGCCTGCACCTCAGACGGCGACAACACCACCGGCAAACGTGCCGGCCGCTTGGCACGCGTCACATTCTCTACCCAGGGGATATCCTGCTGCAGCACCTCTTTGTACAGAAACAACAACGCACTCAGCGCCTGATTCTGCGTAGCCGCCGCCACATTCCGCTCTACCGCCAGAAAGCTAAGAAAGGCTTCAACCTCCCTGATACCCATTTCCTTAGGATGACGGTATTTATTAAACCGAATATACGAACGAATCCAGTACACATAGGATTTTTCAGTACGAATGCTATAGTGCAAAACACGTATGCGAGCACGAACAAGATCCAAAAGCTTGGGAGCCTCTGTCATGATATTTTCCCCATATTTTTTATTGCGGTATAACGCCAAACGCTTTCTTTTATTTTCAGCCACTTACATAGCGGCTGTATGTGATATACGTCACATTCGACGCAATGTTTTGCGTCATATTTGACACCTACTAAGCGTTATGCGTCATTTTCGGCCACTTCGCCATTGGCTCAACGCATACCCAAAAAACGCAGCCATAAGCTCCGCCTGGCCAATAGTTTCTAGCTTCACGCCTTGCCCATAAGCAACAACTAGCCAAAATAGAGACATGGCCGCAAAAAATAATGCGAATACCAAATCAACAGGAGCAAATGCACGGTCTACCGCATCACTTGCCATCTTTTTCGTGTCTATGTCCATATCAATCCTTCCTTTTGCAGCAATGCCGCATAACAAATCGCTGAAGGCGACGCGGCGAACCGCGTGCCACTGTTCAAATTCTTACTGCGCGCGCCTTAGCTCAGGCGTTAGGTGTCATTAGTATGTTTAAAGCTATAAAGCGTTGGTATGAGGGGGAAGCAAAAATGACCGAAGGCATCTATGGAAACGGCCTTACTCTCGCCCCTATGCCCTATACCGAATATCACTGGACCGCTCGGTTAGCACGCTCTTTTGTTCAATTTTATTTAGACCATTGGAAGTGGCTTTGGGGTGCAGCGATTACGTTATTAGGCATTTATGTCGCTTATCTAAGCATTCCTGCAAATTAGTAATGCCTGTGCCACCTAACAATTCGTTCAAGTTCGCCTGCGGCGGGACTGGCCTTTACAGGCCAGCCCCTTAACTCAGGCGTTAGGGTTCAAGGAGGCTAGTGTGGAAGATCCAGAAAAATACGCACTTGAACAAGCGAAAATTGAAATTGATCAAAATCGATCCTGGCCAACAAAAATTCTTGCCTTCTATGTGGCAATCAATTTTGGGTTAGTAACAAGCCTACTCTCTGATAAAACTCCGTCCGTCCCAGTTTGTTGGCGTCTCATTCTCATAGGCATCGTTATATTTATTTCTGGTTGGGTAATCGCCCTAATGCGTAAAAACCATCTCAACTATTTACGCTATAGAAATATTCAGGTTGCGTATCAAACGGCACATCTTGAAAGCCTTAGGGAAAAATTGCCGTTACCTGAAGAATGGTTCTTAAGAAATGAAATTTGTGCATGTACCCGCTTCTTTGGCTGGGGTTTCTATGCGTTTCTTGTTGTATTCATCATGCTCCTATCGGTAGCAGGCATATGGGTGAGTTGAACCCTAACAATTCGTTCAAGTCGGGACGCCGTGCTTCGCACGCCGCCCCTTAACTCAGGCGTTAGATTGCTATGGCCATATCTTCCACACCAACCGAAAACATCACCCTAGCCGTAGGTAAAATTGTCTTTTGCTGCCAACAAGTTGAACGGCATTTCAAGTTCATACTTCCATTCGCCAACGCTGACGATCCGAATCTGAGCTCAATAATAGCCAGGCATCAAAAACTTACTAAAAAGCCAATGGGTGAACTAGCCGGTCAATTTATACTCGCAGCATCAGGCGATACCACCGATCTTGAGGCTTTCGTAAAATCTATCGTCGATAAGCGCAATACCGTTGTTCATCATTTTTTCGACGTCCACGGCGAAAATATTTCCAAAGGCCAATTCGACACAGTACTAGCCGACCTATCAGCACTGCACGAGGAAGCACTCTCACTGTTAAAAATGTTGCAGGGTGTGTCCTTGGCAATATTTGAACTAATGCGTGAATCAAAAATTGGCGATATAGAACACCAAAATGAGTTCACTCAACTCTGTGAACAAGCCCGTGCAAACTTTGCAATCTAACAATTCGTTCAAGTTCGCCTTCGGCGGGACTGGCCTTTACAGGCCAGCCCCTTAACTCAGGCGTTAGGGGTTATGAAAGCTTTCGTTCTGGCTGCTCTATTTCTGGCCTCTGCTTCTCTTTCTGCCGGTGGCTCCTTTAACGTGAACGTAGAGTTCCTTTCCGTTAAATCCCAAATCCCGGAGCTTTGGTCATCGCTATCTGCTGCCTTCGATATCGCCGAAACTGGCGGTGCCAATATGGTCGGTAACAACGTAAATGAACGCCTAGGGCATAGTCGTATAGGCCCTTATTGCTTGCCCGCCAAGCCGAAGGGTAAAGCAGGCCCCTATACCCTCAGCATTTGCTTCAACACCGAGGTTCAATGGTTGGGGAGTAACGGCCAAACTACTGAACTACCCGAAGCATCCTCATACTCGGAGAAATTCGTCTCTGTGGAAATCACACCATGGTCAAGCAAATACCCCTAACAAATCATTCAAGGTCGCCCCTGCGGGGCTGGGACGGCCCTAAGCGGGCCGCCCCTTAATTCCGGCGTTAGGCCTCAAGCTCGGCGATGAAAAACACCTATCGACTTCCTTTTTGGGTGATTCCTGGCCTTTTTCTTGTGCTGCTAGGAAGCGCATATCTACTTACACGAAGTGCCTCAGCAAGCATCTCAGAATTGGGTTCAAACTTAATTTCTGAGCTGCTGGGTGCCGCTGTCATTATTTTCGGAATTGACTATCTGATTCGGCGAAGAGAGGAAGACCGACTATTACCTATCAGAGCTTCTGCGTATGAAGACGTTCGAATAATGACTCACTGGGCTCTTGGTTTATGGCGCGATGCATACGAAGAGTCAGTTGGTGACGACATCCCAAGTTCATGGAAAGAGCTTCTATCTGAAGACGCAATTAATAAGGTTCTTATTAGTCTAGACATTACCAAACAAGCAAAAGTACATCCGCCTCAACCATGGGAAAATTACTTTGATTATGTTTCCAACCGTATTCACAAGCATGCTGAAAGGGTATTAGAACGTCATGGGTCTTTCTTGGACCCCGAAGTACATAACGCCATTTACACACTAATTTATTACGGCGGACACTCAATCTCTCAAATTAGAGCCATTGATCGCCACGATGACATACCTCGCCCAACTAACTTGGGGGGCTATACACCAGCAATAAGAGAGTGGTTTGATGCAGTGCTTACTCTCCACACATGGACAATTGGAACTTATGAATTTTTGTCGAGTAGAAAAATTACAAACATCCATGCGCCCTTTCAGTTTGCATCTCTACAAATTAAAACCACTCCACCAGCTGCTTTTAGCCCTGGGGAATTACAAGCCCAATCAAATAAATTTAGACAATGGCAGGAAAATAAAAAAGGTGAGTAATCTGAGGCCTAACAAGTCATTCAAGCGGGACCGCCCTAATCGGGCGGCCCCTTAATTCCGGCGTTCGGCGTCGCTAAGATGAACCTAACGGAACGCTTCATTGAAATAGGCGAGTGGCCAACCAGCCGCAAGACCATGCTGTGGACGCTAATTCTCGTAATCGGACACGCCCTTATCTTGGGGCTGATCGTCGGGATGATAAAACTAAGCGGGTTTCGGAACGTCTACGACACCAACCGGATTCTGGTATTTTCGGCGTTATGGCTCGCATCACTCGTAGCTATTTTGGCCATCAGCTGGTACTGCGCTAAAAAGGGATGGGAAGGCCGATGGACCGCCTATTTGCTCGCTTTCGTCTACAGTGGCTTTGTGGTCGCAAACCTATACAACATGGGCACGATGACTTCCCACTTATGGGCCTTGCTCGTGATCATGGTTTTTATCATCTGTGTTTTTTGGGATATGCGTGTTGGGCTATTCTCGCTTGCTTGCGTGTCTGTCGGTTTATCGGTCGTAAGCGTTGCACAACTCACCGGGCACTTGCCATACGCCCCATTGGTTCTAGATCGAAGTATCGACTCCCAGAACGAAGTGTTTATAGTGCTTCATGCAATATTTCAGCATTCGACATCAATCCTTTTCTGCGCCGGTGTCATCGGGCTAGTCCTTTCGGCCAGCAGACTTCAGAACCAGAGATTGGCAACCGCCCATGCGGTAATCAGACGTTATATCCCCGCTCAGGTCGCAGATTCAATTCTTGAAAATGCGTCTGAAGTCGCTGGCCCCTACGAACGAAGAAAGCTGACTATTTTCTTTTCGGATATTGTCGGCTTTACAGAAATTTCCGAAGAGCTGGAGCCAGAAGACCTATCAAGGGTACTCAACGACTATTTTGCAGGAATGACTGATATTGCTAACCATTTCGGCGGCACCATCGACGAGCTGAGCGGAGACGCAATCTTGATATTTTTTGGGGCGCCGGCGGCGACGGACGATGCCGATCATGCCCAAAGGGCTGTCGCCATGGCGTTGCAAATGCAGGCCAAAATGATCCAGTTAAACGATAGCTGGGCTTCTGCGGGTATTCCAGTTGAGCTTCAGATACGGACAGGTGTGAATACCGGTGTTGTAACGGTAGGAACATTCGGTTCGGACCAGCGGCAGAAGTACGCAGCATTGGGCAAGCACGTGAATTTGGCCGCTAGAATTCAGTCGCGGTGCGAGCCTGGCAAGGTGTTGATCAGCTACTCGACGTGGCTCTTGGTAAAACAGCACTTTGCCTGCAACCCTGTAGGCGAAGAAAGCTTCAAGGGCATCACAAAACCCGTGAAGCTATACGAGTTGTCCGAGCAGAGTGGGAGGGATGGTGCAGGCGACGCCGAACAAATCGCTGCAGGTGACGTTTGACCCGCCACCCGCTTTTGCTACCGCAAAAGTGGGGGTCGCCTCAAACGCACCTGAGCTCAGGCGTTAGGCATCATCATGCTTACCAACCGGCCGCTATGGCCAATTTTAATCAATTAAAGGGAGTGCAATATGCCAGTCTACATTCTTGCCATTTACGATATCGTTGACGCCGAGGCTTACGAACCATACGTCCCTGAGGTGGTACCACTACTTCAGAAACACGGAGCAGAAATCCTAGTTGCTGAGTACGAAGCACAAATGCTCGAGGGCGAAAGCGGTAGCACCTATGTAGTGTTGCGATTTGAATCAGAGGAAGCTGCTTTGACCTGGTACAACGATCCAGCGTATGAGCCAGTGAAGAAAATTCGACTAGCCTCAACCAGCAATGGGAAAGTTGTTTTGGCGAAGCAATTCGTTCCACCGGGTAGCTGAGAATGCCTAACAAGTCATTCAAAGGGACCCGCTAACGCGGGCCCCTTAATTCCGGCGTTAGCGCCCATGACCAGAATTATCTTTCTCGCTCTTGGTATAGCGGTGTCACCAGTTATTACAGCCGGGGAAATATCGAGTTTCCTCGGCATTCCTCTTGGCACTTCCTTGCCAGGTGAGCCCTTAAGCCCACCGGCACGCCTTGGCCCAATACCTATTTATTCGGTCCGGGTGCCAGTAGCAGCACCGTATGACAAATACTTCCATGACGCCCAAATCAACGTAACTATCGAAAATGGGTTAGTCGGTGCTGTTATGTCTGAAAGAGCTTTCCCGTCGCAAAAAGCATGTATTGAAGCGAAGGATAACCTCATTCAGTTATTGGCATCCGTATATAAAATCGAACCCGATATGACCGGAAGTCAAGGTTATACCTTTGTGTCGCCCGGTAGGCATGCAGATGTTAGTTGTGTCATTTCCTCGGGCGCTCGTCATTACAAGCTTAGCGCTACTGCCGGCGACGACGAAGTCGAGGCACAAGTGATTAAAAGTATGGAGGAACATGAGCGCTAACAAGTCACTCAAGCGGGTCTGGCCTTACAGGCCAGCCCCTTAGCTCAGGCGTTAGAAGCCATACACAGAAATAGAAAAATACACAATAAAGGTATATTATTTATACCATGTTTGAATTTGACGAAACCAAGAGCAAAACCAACCTAAAGAAGCATGGAATTGACTTCATTCAAGCCCAAGCCCTCTGGGAAGATACTCAGCTCTTGGAAATCCCAGCCAAAACTGTTGATGAGCCGCGTTCTTTAGTTATTGGCACTATCAAAAACAAACATTGGTCCGCCGTTATTACTTTTCGCGGTGAAAATATCCGTATCATTTCGGTACGTCGTTCCCGTGATGAGGAGATCGCCCTGTATGAAAGCTAAAGTATTTGATCGTAAATTTGACGAAGGTGAAGACATTCTTGAAGCCCTCGATTTATCGAAGGCCAGGCGCCCCATGCAAGAGCAAAAGCGAGTAAATGTTGATTTTCCTAGTTGGATGGTCACTCGCTTAGACAGAGAAGCACGGCGCCTTGGTGTAAGCAGGCAATCCATTATCAAAGTCTGGTTATCAGAGCGCCTGGAAGGAACGGCTTCTAGCAAGTCACTCAACAAGGACGCGCCCTAACGTGCGCGCCTGTTAGCTCAGGCGTTATGTTTCATCAGAAGTTTAATTTGATGATTCGCGAGATGAGACCAGACGATGTGTGCCCACTCAAAGAGGTTTACTTCCAGACGAGATCACAAACATTTAGCTGGTTAAGTAAGAACGACATAGGCCTGGATGATTTCGAGCAAGATATTGAAGGTGAGCGAATTTGGGTCGCGGAGTTGGAAGAAAAAATTATTGGTTTTATTTCCGTTTGGGAGCCTGAGAATTTTATTCACCATTTATTTGTCCTGCCTGAGTACGCCGGCCGACAAATTGGTTCAAAGCTCATGTCTGTATGCATGCAGAACATTGGTCGCCCTGCAAAACTGAAATGCGTGTCAGAAAATACAAAGGCTTTGCAGTTCTACCGTAGCAGAGGCTGGCGAACTATTTCGTTTGGCGCTACAGACGAAGGTGAATATCAACTTATGCAAACCAATGAAACATAACAGTTCGTTCAAGTTCGCCTACGGCGGGACTGGCTTTAACAGGCCAGCCCCTTAACTCAGGCGTTGGGCATCATCACACAATAGGCACACATTGTGCTAATCTTCGTGTATGAAAACTATTGCGTGGAATCCCGAAAAGAATGAATGGCTTAAGGCTGAAAGGGACGTGTCATTTGAAGATGTTGTTTTCCACATCACGGCTGGCGACATCCTTCAAACCATTGATCACCCCAACCAAGTCAAATATCCAGGGCAACAAATCCACTTAATAGCAATCGAAGATTATGTTTATCTCGTGCCCTTCGTTGAATCTGACGATGAAGTCTTTTTAAAGACAATCATCCCCAGTCGAAAGGCTACGAAGAACCACAGAGGCAGTGAAGATGAGTAAATTAAATCAGGAAGAGAAAGAAATTCTGGAAGCGTTTGAATCTGGAAAGGTAAAAACCTCCAAGGGTGCAGCAGCTATTCAGAAGCGGCATAAAGAGTACGCTGAAGCCATGCTGAAAAAAGACGCCAGGATCAATATTCGACTTCCCTCTAAAGACTTGAGAGGGTTGCAGAAGCGGGCTCTCGCCGAAGGCATCCCTTATCAAACGCTCGTTGCAAGCATTTTGCATAAGTATGTTGAAGGTCGGCTGAGTGAAAACGGCTAACAAGTCACTCAACCGGGACGCCCACTGCGTGGGTGCCTGTTAGTTCAGGCGATATGCGCCAAATGAAAAACAGGAGATAACTATGGAACTCGGAGCTTTTTCAATCAGTCTAGCCGTCAAAGACATAGAAGCATCTAAACAGTTCTATGAAAAACTCGGGTTTACTGTTTTTGGTGGTGACCAGACCCAGAACTGGTTAATTATGAAAAACAAAAATCATGTTATCGGCTTGTTTCAAGGCATGTTCGAAAATAATGTTCTGACCTTCAACCCAGGCTGGGACAATAATGCGAATGAGCTAACTCAATTCGAAGATGTCCGCACCCTACAAGAACAACTTAAAGAAAAAGGAATAAATTTCGTTTCCGAAGCGGATGAACAATCAACTGGTCCTGCTAGCTTTATGATTCTAGACCCCGACGGAAACCCCATCTTAGTAGATCAACACGTTTAGGGCGCTAGCGGCACTATGACGCATAACAATTCGCTCAAGCCGGGACGCCCAGCTTCGCTGGCCGCCCCTCAGCTCAGTCGTTAGCCGTCATCGCAATGAACCCCACTATTCGCCCTGAGATATCCAGCGACGCCCCATCGATTCACACCTTAACTGCGGAAGCTTTTCGGGATACGCCCCACTCCAATCACACCGAACAATTTATTGTTGAATCATTACGCAATGCTGACGCTTTGTCAGTGTCATTGGTTGCAGATGATCAGGGAAGTATTGTCGGTCACGTTGCTGTATCGCCCATCTTCATTTCCGATGGTTCGATGGGTTGGTATGGGCTTGGCCCAATCTCAGTTTTACCTGCAGCCCAAGGACAAGGCGTGGGAAGTCTTCTTATGCAGGAGGCTCTTAGTAAATTACACGAGCTAGGTGCCGCCGGTTGTGTATTACTTGGTGATCCGGCTTATTACGCACGGTTTGGCTTTAAGCCTGAGCCTGAGCTGGTATTGCCGGGTGTGCCTGAGGAATACTTTCAAGCTTTATCCTTCGGTGCTGGCGTGCCTAGCGGCGTCGTCACATACCATGCAGCATTCACACGGGTGACTGACAAAACCTTCCAGCAGGGAAGCCCTTAGCTCGGGGGTTAGGCTAGACCACATGAGCAAGCGCGACCTCTTACTCTTCTATTTTCCCAGTGTGGCATTCCGCCGTGCCGCAAAGTCGGTTCTTGTGCGTGAACTGGGCACTGCTCAGGCAACCCGGATTTGGGCAGAAACCCCAGGCCGCATGCGCGCTCTGAGAAAAACGCGACCCAAGCACTCGCTGGGCGTGAATTTTCTTGTTCTATATATGGAAAAGGATGTGGCGCTTTTTCAAAGCGCTTTGGCGGAAGGGCTAAGCACCAAGGAAGCCGGGGAATTGGTACGCAAAATCAACTGGAAGATTTTCGAACCGATGACAGCCATCTCATTTAAATTATCGCGACTTCGCAGCGCCCATTTACTGAGGCGCGTGTCATGGCTCATGGATGTGATGTTCAGCGTGCTGTTTACGTCCCCATTTCAACGCGTGGTTCAACCATCCAATGACGCGGTGGCATTCGATGTTACGGCTTGCCCATTGGCAGACTACTTCAATTCGCTCGGCGTCCCCGAACTCACTCGCTACGCGGCCTGCAACCTCGACCACGATATGGCTATGCAATGGGGCCTTGAACTGAAACGCACTAAAACCATTGCCGACGGTGCGCCATTGTGTGATTTTCGCTTTCAGCGTATTGGTGCCGATGCTGTAGAACAGGACATGACAGGTGAAGGCTTTGTCGACTCAAAACAACGTAGCCGTTGAACGTCCGCGTTTCCTGCTGTGACTAAATAACCCGTTGTAGGTCATGTGATAGTTATTTAAGCAATAATTGGGGCACAAATTTGTAGCCGAACGGTGCTAATTATCACCATGCGTACGTTTCTGTTTAATGCGGGTATCGCAACACTCTTTACCCATGAGTTAGACGCCATGCTGCGAAGTGAATGGCATTTACTATTCATACTGGGTGACCTACCCAGCGAGGAGGCTAGCTGGTGGTTTATCTACTTACACTTGCCCATGTTCCTGGCCGCCCTGTATCTCGGCAATGCCAGACTGGAGGTAGTGCGTAGAACCTTCCGCCTCTTATGCTGCGGTTTCCTGCCGATTCATGCACTACTGCATTACAGCTTGTCGGATAACCCCCTGTATCAATTTCACCATATATTATCTGAGCTGCTCATCTATACCGCCGGAATACTAGGCGCGATCTATGTTCTGGATGAGGCCCGAGATCGTTTTTCACAGCCAGGCACCTAGTATGAACACACATGAAAAAATCAATTACATAGAGCTACCTGCCAGCGACTTGTCTGCGACCAAGGCATTTTTCGAGACCGCTTTCCGTTGGGAATTCACTGATTATGGCCCGGCATACACAGCCTTTTCCGATCAGGGCCTTGATGGCGGTTTCTTCCAGTCTGAACTCTATGCCGCCGCAGACAAGGGCAGCGCACTGGTTGTTTTTTACAGCAATAATCTGGAAGCCACGTTAGAGAAAATCAGGCTTGCCGGCGGCAACATCACCAAACCCATTTTCGCCTTCCCCGGTGGACGTCGTTTTCACTTCACAGAGCCCAGCGGTAACGAATTCGCAGTCTGGTCTGACCTGAGCGATTAATGCCAGGCAAAGGCAATAACCAAATCATTCACCTCGCCTGAGTCCTGACGACATGACGCTAAGCCTCGACGCCAGCAGCA
>OJGP01000220.1_pt1 | contig 11723 bp, 13 predicted proteins | sample 1594701 | NCBI WGS metagenome assembly OJGP01 (sample SAMN05416863, study PRJEB24817) | seawater metagenome | isolation source: Sea water | place: Canada:Atlantic | collected 2013-11 | reverse complement strand
CGTCTGTCGCGTGCCGCTGGCGCAGGTTGAATGCTGGCTGCAGGCGCGCCGTGAAGAGGGGCGGCTGGTCGACCCCAAGGTCTATATCGGCCTCTATTTTTTGCGTCGACAAATACCGTGACGGGCGTAGGTTGCTAAACTAATCACCTGCCCACGCAACTAATCGACTCAGAGACTGCCATGAGCGCCATCCCCAAGGACGTATTCAGCGAGGCCGCGCGCCTCAGTACTGAAGCTATCGGCCCATTCCCTAACGCCAGTAAGGTTTACGTACAGGGTTCACGCGATGATATACGCGTACCCATGCGCGAGATCAGCCAGAGCGATACAACGGCCAGCTTTGGTGTAGAACACAACCCACCGGTCACTATTTACGACACATCGGGTCCGTATACTGATCCGGATGCCAGCATCGATTTGCTCGCAGGGCTGCCAACGCTGCGCGCCGCCTGGATAGCGGAACGCGCTGATACCGAGTTACTCAGTGGTGCGTCGTCGGAGTTTGGCCGCGCACGTGAAACTGATCCCGAACTGGCGGCGTTACGCTTTGAACATATCCGTGCGCCGCGTCGAGCGCTGGCTGGTGCCAATGTCACGCAGATGCATTACGCGCGTCGCGGCATAGTGACACCGGAGATGGAATACATCGCGATTCGTGAGAACTGTCGCTTGCAGGAGTTACGTGAGAGCTATCAAAAGGCGGGTTATCTGCAGCGCCATCTGGGTAACCCCATGGGCGCGAATCTGCCGGAAGAGTGCACGCCGGAATTCGTGATGCAGGAGGTGGCTGCTGGCCGCGCGATTATCCCCGCCAATATCAATCACCCCGAGTCGGAACCGATGATCATCGGGCGTAACTTCCGCGTGAAGATCAACGCCAATATCGGGAACTCGGCCGTGACTTCTTCTATCGCCGAGGAAGTCGAGAAAATGGTCTGGTCGACCCGCTGGGGTGGCGATACCGTGATGGACCTGTCGACCGGCAAACATATTCATGAAACCCGCGAGTGGATTATCCGCAACTCGCCAGTGCCGATTGGCACGGTGCCGATTTATCAGGCACTGGAAAAGGTCGACGGCAAAGCTGAAGAGCTTACCTGGACCATGTTCCGCGATACGCTCATTGAGCAGGCCGAGCAGGGCGTGGACTATTTCACCATCCATGCCGGCGTGCGGCTGGCCTATGTACCGATGACCGCCAAGCGCCTGACGGGCATTGTCTCGCGTGGTGGTTCCATCATGGCCAAGTGGTGTCTGGCGCATCATCAGGAGTCCTTCCTGTACACGCATTTCGAAGAGATCTGCGAAATCATGAAGGCCTATGACGTGAGCTTCAGTTTGGGTGATGGCCTGCGTCCCGGTTCGATTGCCGATGCCAATGACCAGGCCCAGTTCGCTGAACTGGAAACCCTCGGTGAGCTGACCAAGACGGCCTGGGAGCACGATTGCCAGGTAATGATCGAAGGCCCCGGCCATGTGCCTATGCAGCTCATCAAGGCCAATATGGACAAGGAACTGGCCGATTGTTACGAGGCCCCGTTCTATACGCTCGGCCCGCTGACCACCGACATCGCGCCGGGCTACGACCACATCACCTCGGGTATTGGCGCGGCGCAGATTGGCTGGTACGGCACGGCCATGCTGTGCTACGTGACCCCTAAAGAACATTTGGGCCTGCCAGACAAGAACGACGTGCGTGAAGGCATCATCACTTACAAGATCGCCGCCCATGCGGCTGATCTGGCCAAGGGTCTGCCGGGCGCCCAGGTGCGTGATAACGCCCTATCCAAGGCGCGCTTCGAATTCCGCTGGGCAGATCAGTTCAATCTGAGTCTTGATCCCCATAAGGCACAGGAATTCCACGACGAAACCCTGCCCAAGGACTCCGCCAAAGTGGCGCATTTCTGCTCCATGTGCGGCCCGCATTTCTGCTCCATGAAAATCACTCAGGACGTGCGTGAGTATGCGGCTAGACAGGGTTTGGAGGAAACCGAGGCCCTGGATCAGGGTATGCAGGAAAAGGCCTCTGAATTTGTAGAAAAAGGTGCTGAGGTTTATCAAAAACTTTGAGTAAGAAGTAGGTGCAGTGTTCTTGCCAACGTAGACATTTGGGGAATTGGCTGGTAATTCGCAAAGTGACTATGTTTGGAGAGTACTGTGGGTAAAGGTCATTAGAATAGGTTAAGGGCTCTCTGGCTAAGGGGAAATGAGTACTAAGAAGCAGATCATCATCGTTAGCGGTTTATCCGGGGCGGGAAAGACAACGTTCATAAAGTGTGTGCAGACCGGGGGGTATCCGGAACTCGCTGCATCGCTAGGCATGGATAAGCCCGCTGAATGGAATGTGGTTCTGGCCAAAAAAATGTTCAATATACAGAGCCTGGAAGAAGACAAGCTTATTCTGCACTTGGATATTTATAAGTGGTTTTACGTCCATAGAGGTCTGGAACGCATATACAAGGCCATCGAAAATACAGAGATTAAATCGGTAGTTAGTCTTTGGGTAGAACCTGATGTATTGGTTCGGCGTTCTTCCAGGAAGCTCCGCAGGAGGGCGGCCAAAGCATTTCATTCGTTTGTTGCGGGGCTTTTCCGGCGAACAAAAAAATACACAACTCGCAATGTACGGCACAAAAAACGTCTAAGGTTGTTAACCCACAATTGGCGTCAATATCATGCTTATCGAGATCCTGGGACCGTGGGTACGGTTTACAAAGCCTGGTTTGATTGGGTGATTCGCGCCCCGACAGCAAAGCATGTTTTGCTGGATTCGACGCAAAACTTCTCAGTTATTACCGAAGAATTTTGCGAATCAGAGGCGCGACAAATAGTTAGGGGCGACTTTATCCGGTTTCAGAATTGATACCCCAGATGATCGATTTCTTTTTTGAAAATTTTCCCGATGCGCAGGCTTTGCTCTTCAGTTAGTAGTTCGCGGTAACCTTGTTTTTTAGGGCGAAACTCACCTTTGGCCCGTGGCAAAGACAAGGGTTCAGGGAGTCCTATCGCGAGCCGTACTTCTTCGAGATCGGCTGCCAGATTCTCAAAGCGGCAGATTTTATCCACGACTGGAATGTCGTTTATCGTATACATTCCCCAGCCGCGTCTATTAAAACGTGCCAATTTCTTGCGGGTGAAGTAATTACTGGCATTGGGTTTTTCTGCTTTTCGAAAGTCAAAATAATAGTGCGAGACCATGCGGTCCCAAGGGTTTCTGGCAACGACAAATTTGTAATAACTATTCCATATCTCGGGCGTGACATAAGGCCTCATTTCACTGGCTTTGGCGTGTTGAGCAAACATCTGTGATTTGCCCTGGAATCGAATTTTCATTCTGTGAATGAAACGATGTTGCTCAAGCGGTAGTTGATGATTCTGTTGACCGACCCCACCAATACTCAATCGCAGTTCTTCTTCGTTAGGCCAGAGTGGCGTGAGAACATCATGTTCGCCGCAGTATTTAGAAAGGGCAATTTCAATACTGCTACCTGCCGTCTTGGTGTTTTTGAAAAAAATGAATTTGTGTTTATGCGAAATAATCATACGAGTCGGGTGATTGCGGCGGGTTAGTGGCGAAAAATGGTAATCACCTTAGGCGGTGACGACGAGTAGCTGTAGCTTGATCTCGGCGCAGGGTTTTGCACCTTGCGATAAGGTGAAACTCAGGCGTTGGCCGTTATCCATTGGGCGCCAGCTTTTTAGTCTGATTTCAAAAGGGCTGCTAAGTTCAACATAGTTCTTGAAGCGTGCTTCACCAGCGCTGCAAATCAGCGTCGTACCTGATGCCAGCCAACCTTGTGCGCGGCCGATGAGATGTGCGGCCTGCCAGGCGGCATCCAGTTGATGCGTGGCATTAACGTGATCGCCCGTGCCGCCATGCCAGGGGTGTGTCGGGACAAAACCTGAGCGCTCGTCCAGCAGGGCATAGCAAGCCAGGCCATTCTTGTTTTCATGTAAGGGAGAAACAAAGCATTCGGCTTTTGTGGTGACGCCGGCGGAGAGCGGTTCAGCAAAACCGAAATCTCTCGGGCGCATGCTGTCGATGGCCTGTATGGCTTGCTTCATCCTGCGTCGCCAGCCACCGTAGTCGCGCTGTTGAAAAGCGACCCCCTGGGCAAGAATCGTTTGCTGAAGATCGCCAGCAGCGTCGTAAAGTTCGCTGTCGTAATGAAAACGATGCTCGGCCTGGCCGGAGGAAACTTTGCCGCTGGTGGCCGGGTTGCCTTGCAGGCAGCTTGCATGGTTTTGCCAGCTCACGAGCGTGACTGCGGTAGCGACGCCGGTCGGCATTTCAAAGAGTGCTTCGCCACACTTAAAGCCGGTGAAGAAACTCAGCTTGCCGGCTTGTGCAGGATGCCATGTGGGTAATGCGCGCCATGGCCAGCGTGTGGGGTCGTTATCTAGATCGAAGCGCAGCTGTGTTTCACTCACTAGCTGGGGGTTGAGCAAGAGTTGGTGATCGTAGGGGTACAACGGCAACACCTGGAAAAAGACTGTGGCAAGACTACGCTAGACCCACCTTGGGGGCCATTCCTGCGATACTTCAGTAATGAATAAAGACAAATCACCCAATATGGCGCTGTTCTGCGATTTCGAGAATATTGCGCTGGGCGTTCGAGACGCCAAATACGAAGCCTTTGATATTAACAAGGTGCTGGAAAAGCTGTTGTTGAAAGGCTCCATCGTGGTCAAAAAAGCTTATTCGGACTGGGAACGCTACAGTAAATTCAAGAAGACCATGCATGAGGCTGCTTTTGAGCTGATTGATATCCCCCATGTGCGCATTTCCGGGAAGAACTCCGCCGACATTCGCATGGTCGTGGATGCCCTGGACCTGTGCTACACCAAGGCCCACGTGGATACCTTCGTGATTATTTCCGGCGATTCGGATTTCTCGCCGTTGGTGAGCAAGTTGCGGGAGAACAACAAGATGGTGATTGGTGTGGGGGTGAAGAACTCGACCTCTGACCTGCTCACTGCAAACTGCGATGAATTTATTTTCTACGATGACTTGGTGCGCGCACCTAAAAAGCCGCGCCGCAAACCGGCCGCCAAGTCCAAGGCCAAGGCTGAGGCACCGACGGATGACAAGACGCAGGAAGCCTTCGATCTGGTGCTGGAAACCTTTGAGGCCCTGCAATCCGAGCGTGAAGACGACAAGATCTGGGGCTCCATGATCAAGCAGGCGCTCAAGCGCCGCCGTCCGGGCTTTACCGAGAGTTATCACGGCTTCGGTTCCTTCAGTGAGCTGCTGGAGGCGATGAGCAAAGCAGGACTATTGGCGCTGACGCGGGACGAGCGCTCGGGTGGGTATCTGGTCACCGCGGGTAGCTGATTCCCGTTTCAGTATGTCGAAAAGCGCTTATATCACCATCGGCGATTTGAACGTTGAACTTGTTCGTAAACGTATCAAGAATCTGAATCTGTCCGTACGTGGTGCGGAAGGTCCTGTGCGTGTGTCAGCACCTTTGCGGGTAAGCGAGGCGGAGGTACGCCAGTTCGTGGCTTCGCGGATGGCCTGGATTCAACATCACCAGGCCCGCCTGACCCGGTTGCCAGCAGTAAGCGAATTACGGTACGTGGCGGGGGAACAACATGATTTCATGGGCGTGCCGTATCAGTTGCAGGTGCACGATGCCAAGGGGGCGCAGCAAAAAGTACAGCTCAATGGCGAGCAGGTTTTGCATTTGTTTGTACGGCCCGATTCGCAGCCTGCACAGCGACAGGCGCTGCTGGAGGGTTGGTATCGCGCTCAGCTCAAGCAGCGTATTCCACCCTTGATAGCAAAGTACGAACCGCGGATGGGCGTGCAGGTGGCTGAATGGCGCATACGCAAAATGAAGACGCGTTGGGGTACCTGCAACATCCCTAAGCGGCGTATCTGGATCAATCTGGAACTGGCCAAGTTGGCGCCCGATTGCCTTGAACATATTGTGGTGCATGAGATGGTGCACCTGTTGGAACGTGGCCATAACGCACGGTTTTATGGCTTTATGGATCAGTTTTTACCTGACTGGCGCACAGCGCGTGAGCAATTGCGCGCCAGTCGCTTAAGGTGAATCTGTCAATCTTCTAGCCTTCTGTTTAGCAGTGAAGGTCTTACAACGAGCTTTTATTATGACGAACCATCAATACAAACTGATTGCTCGCCCACAGGGTGAGCCCAAACGCAGCGACTTTGAATTCTCGGAAGCGCCGGTCCCCAACCCCGGTGAAGGCGAGATGCTGGTCAGAATCGCCTATATTTCGCTGGATCCGGCCATGCGTGGCTGGATGAATGAGGGTAAATCCTATATTCCTCCGGTGGGTCTGGGCGAAGTGATGCGCGCGGGTACGGTCGGTGAGGTGATTGCGTCTAATAACGCTAAGTTTGCTGTTGGGGATCAGGTACTCGGCATGATGGGCGTGCAGGAATACGCCCTTTCCGATGGCAAGGGCGTAACCAAAGTGGATGCCAATATCGCCCCGTTGCCGGTTTACCTGGGCACTCTGGGTATGCCGGGTATGACGGCGTACTTTGGCTTGCTGGAAGTGGCGCAGGCCAAAGAAGGCGATACCGTGGTGGTTTCCGGTGCGGCCGGGGCCGTGGGTCAGGTGGTGGGGCAGATCGCCCGCATAAAAGGCTGTCGTGTGGTGGGCATTGCGGGTGGCGCTGATAAGTGCCGCTACGTGGTTGACGAACTCGGCTTCGATGCCTGTATTGATTACAAGAACGATGATCTTAAAACCGGTCTCAAACAGCATTGCCCCAAGGGGGTGGATGTATATTTTGACAATGTCGGCGGGGATATTCTGGATACCGTGCTGACCCGGCTGGCCATGCATGCGCGCATTGCGATTTGCGGTGCTATCTCACAGTACAACGCCACGTCGGCTGTTAAGGGGCCGAGTAATTATCTGTCCTTGCTGGTGAACCGGGCGCGTATGCAGGGCTTCGTGGTGTTCGACTATGCCGATCGTTATATGGAAGCCGCCACGCAGATGGCTGGTTGGATGGCACAGGGCAAACTCAAGACGCGTGAAGATATTGTGGAAGGCATCGAGACTTTCCCGGAAACTCTGCTCAAGCTGTTCCACGGTGAGAACACCGGCAAGCTTGTTCTCAAGGTTTAAGAGTAAGGAAGCGAAGAATGGATTGCGTGGTTTATCGCTGTGCCAAGCAGACGGAAATGTATCTTTACCTGCGTGCCGATATGAAACCGCAGGAACTGCCCGAAGTATTGCGCAAACGCACCGGCATGTTGACGCAGGTGATGGAGTTGGCCCTGAGCGCTGAGCGTAAGCTGGCACGCGTTAATGTGGAGACGGTGATGATGCAGTTGCAGGCGCAGGGCTTCTACCTGCAGATGCCACCGAGTGGACTGATTAGCGAAAATCTGCACTTCGGGGATTAGGCCTTGCCTTCAGGAAACCCCGTAGAGAACCCAGCGGCAAAGCCGTTCGCGCCCTCCTGTGAACGTAATCGCGAGCCGATTCTGGCGGTATTGAAACGTGTATTCGCCGAGGTCGGCTCAGTGTTGGAGGTCGGTAGTGGTACCGGTCAGCACGCGGTGCACTTTGCCGAGGCCATGCCGCAGCTACGGTGGCAGTGTTCTGAGCAGCCTGAGCAGCTCGAGGGTATTCAGCAATGGCTGCATGAAGCGGCGTTGCCCAATACGACCCCGCCGCTGGCCCTGCAGGTGAGTGCGCAGCCCTGGCCGGTGGTGGATATGGAGGCGCTGTTTACGGCCAACACTCTGCACATCATGTCCTGGCCGGAAGTAGAGCAATTTTTTACTGGGCTGGATGCGGCACTCAAACCCACTGCCAAGTTGGTGGTCTACGGGCCATTTAACTATCAGGGGCAATTCACCAGCGACAGCAACGCACAATTTGATCAGTGGCTGAAATCACAAGCAGCGCACTGGGCTATTCGAGATTTTGAGGCTGTTAATGCGCTGGCTGGCTCGGTGGGCTTCAGTCTCGATGAGGATATCGAGATGCCGGCCAATAATCGTTGTCTGGTCTGGTCTCGCAGCGCTAGCTAGGGTGCCATCAGTGCCACGGGGGCCAGCGCTGTCCATAGGCTGCGCCAGGTATCCCAGTCATGTGCGCCGCGTATCGGCATGAATGTCAGTTTTTTGGGGTTCAGGCTACGCAGATGATCGTAGTAGGGGGCAAACTTGTCGCTCTCGCCATAGGCCAGCGTGATCGGAATCTGCCGTTTATCATTATCGAGAAACTGCCAGACTTGATTCAGGGTACGCTGCAGGTCCTCGTCGTCTGGCTGATCAATCGGGCCGAGTGTCTGCAGGCGCTGCAGATAGTCGTAATCATCCTCACCCAGGAAAGGCGACAGTAGCACCAGTCGCGCAATACGATCAGGATATTTTGTAGCCATTAACAGGGAACCGAAGCCGCCCAGGCTGATGCCCACAAAGGTAATCCGTTTATCGGGATAACGTGCCAGGATATCCTCGGCCAGACGCGTATCAATCGATCGTTCCCGGTAGTAGCCCCAGTGCGCGTCCACGGTAATCAAGGCTGTGTGAGGGTTCGTCGCTAAAGCCGGTTGGGCAATATCGATAAAGCCGTAGTGGCTGAAATCTTCCTGCCGATCACGAATGCCGGGTAACAGCACGGTGATGTGCTGCGCCTGCTTAATGTCGCCATACACCGTGTAGGGTATGGGTGTAGTGGTCTTGGGCTGAAAGAGTGCGGCACAACCACTGGTCAGGAGCAGGGCCGGAATACTGATTCGCCAGAAGGTTTTTTTGCGCATGACGGTGATTTGTATGAGACTGCCTGCAGCATAACAGGCACTGATTGCCAATATAAATACGTATCCGGGAGATGTCATGTTTAAGCTTTTTGTTCGTCGTTGGCCCTTCGTCTGCCTGGCCGGGCTGCTTGGCGTATTGCTGAGTGCTTGCGTATCCAATGCGGTGCCGCCAGAGCCGGATAGCGGGCCGGTGGAAGCGGTTAACTTCGCCGAGGCGAATGCCGCCTTTACCTACGCAGACAGTTACCCCAGCTTGAAGGGCGCAATCAGTTTGCTGGAGCGTTACGCGCAGCAGCACCCGGGCGACTATGCCAGCCGGGCGCGTCTGGCTAATGCCTATACCTTGCTGGGGGCAGCCTATAGCAGCAGCGTGGCAGATAAGGCGGCGGCGTATGCTGCTGCCATGCGCTATGGCGAGGCGGCCATGATGACTGATCCAGACTATAAGGCAGCGCATGATCGCGGTGCGTCATTTGCGGATGCGCTGCAGGCGCTCGATGAGGAGCATTTTGAGGCGCTGGAGTTCTGGAAAACGGCATTGTTCTACGATTTTCGTGAATGCACTGGCCTGTGGGACATGCTCCTGAGCTATGGGCGCTTGCGTCAGGCTGTTGCCGTGATGGAGCGTATGGAACAGATTGATCGTCAGGCCATGTGGGGCAACAATCTTTTCTCACAGGGTATTTATTATCTGGCCCAGCCAGAGTTTGTCGGTGGCGATAAACAGCTATCGGCGGCTTATCTGGCCGAAGCCGCTGCGGTCTCGCAGCGGAATATCGTGCCGCGCTGGGGACGGGCCAAATATTACGCGGTAGAGATGCAGGATGCAGGCCTGTTTAGAGCAGATCTCTCCTGGGTTGCCAGCCAGTCACTGGATAAACTGGAGGGTTATCGCCCCTGGAATGTCGCCTTGCAGCGAGAGGCGCGCCTGTTGCTGGCCAATAGCGCCGATTATTTCTCGCCAGATTGAATTGCCGCGCCAAAGCGGCTAATTTCTTAGCTCAAGACCATGGAAAAGGGTCGAGCCGCTTGTTTTTAAGCTGAGTGTTTAGGGGGCAAGGAAGAAGTGATACCAACGCACAAAAGGATCTTGGGCATTGTATGCGTGCTGCTATTAAGCAGCTGCGCGAGCCAGACACCACTGCCGCCAGTGACAGCCGACAATAGGGTTGACCTGGTGGCGAGCCTGCGAGCTTATTCGCAGGCAGATTCTCGGGAGACGGTACTGGCGGCGATTCGCCAGCTAGAGCGATTCGCGGCCGCGCATCCGGGGGATTATACGAGCCGGGCCCGCCTGGCTAATGCTTACACATTATATGGCGCCTTCTACGTGCAGGATGTGCCTGCCAAAGAGGCCGCTTATACCGCAGCCCTGCGCTACGCCGAGGCCGCTATGTTAACGGTGCCTGGTTTCGCCCACGTGCGGCAAACAAGAGGTGTTGCCTTTCATTTTGCTTTGCAGCAGCTGGATCATCGCCATCTGGAGGCGATGGAATTCTGGAAGGCGGCACTGCTTTACGACTACGAAGAGTGCAGTGGCGCAATGAGCAAGGTATTGCGTTATGGTCAGTTGATGCGAGCGGTGGCGGTGATGGATCGTATGGATCAGATTGACCGCAATGCGAACTGGGGTAATAACCGTCTGGCGCGCGGTTTTTATCTGTATGCTATGCCCGCCTACATGGGTGGTGACGTAGAACAGGCGCAGCAACTGATAGGCGCTGCAGTGCAAGATAACCCCCGGAACATCGTGCCACGCTGGGGGCGTGCCAAGTATGTGGCGTTAGCTGAGAGTGATCGTGAGTTGTTCAAGCAGGACCTGCAATGGGTGGTTGCACAACCATTGGATGAACTCGTTGGGTACCGTCCCTGGAACGTGGCTATTCAACAGGATGCGCGGCGGTTGTTGAAGCAAACCCGCCGCCTGTTCAAATAATTTATTCAGGTAGTTTTCAGGCCAGCTTATGCGAAGGGATTTTTTGCGTTCCCCGGTGATGCGCAGCATGACGCGCTATGCCGTTGTGGGCAGCATCGGCGCGCTATCCGATTGGCTGATTTTTGCTTTTTTCCTGTACGTCGTTGAACTGAATTATCTGCTGGCCGGCACAATCTCCTTTGTTATCGCTACGCTGATCAATTACGTTTTGAGTTTGCTGTGGGTATTTGAAGGTGGGCGTCATTCTCGTCACAAAGAAGTAACCCTTATTTATCTGGTCAGTGCGGTTGGTCTGCTGATTAACCTGCTGGCTTTATACCTGTTGTATGAAGGCCTGGGCCTGCATGTGTTTGTGGCGAAGGTGCTGGCTTCACTATCGGCTTTTGTGTGGAATTTTGGCGCACGCTATTTGTGGGTTTTCGAGCGAGCGGTGGCGCCTGTGTCTCCAGCCACTCACCCTGCTGATTAACAGTTTTGATCAAGAGCGAGTCTATGTCATTTAAAATTCCGCTTATTGTTATTTTTCTTCTGAGCGCTGTTTGCCTGGTTGGCTGTGAACGTCAACCAAGTGCACCGCCCGCCACGCATTACGTGACGGGCGAAGCGTTTTATCTCCAGAAGATTGCGCTACCTAAGGATGCTGTTTTTACCGTGCGCCTGGAAGATGTGTCTTTGATGGATGTGCCCGCAGTTACGCTGAGTGAGCAGCGCATTGAATTAAAAGGTCGCCAACAGCCCTTTGATTTCAAGCTTGGCTACAACCTGGCCTCATTACCACAGGGGCATGTCTATGCGGTGTCTGGCCGCATAGAAGATGACAGTGGCTTGCGTTTTATCAACACCGAGCAACACAGTCTCCTGCTTACTGGCGAGCCGGCGGAGATGCGGCTCAAGCTGGATCAGGTGACCGCGGCCGGGCCGGCACAGGCGCTGTCCGAAACGCCGGATTTTGTCTGTCGTGGCAATGAACCGTTCTGGAACCTGGAACTGCGTAAGGAGCGTCTGCAATTCAGTCTGTCTCTTATA
>OJGP01000216.1_pt1 | contig 11870 bp, 10 predicted proteins | sample 1594701 | NCBI WGS metagenome assembly OJGP01 (sample SAMN05416863, study PRJEB24817) | seawater metagenome | isolation source: Sea water | place: Canada:Atlantic | collected 2013-11 | reverse complement strand
ATCGTCGGCAGCGTCAGATGTGTATAAGAGACAGATACTGACAGACCTAGTGGGATAGAGTGACGAAATGACAAACAGCTAATTTAAAAGCAATTTAATCCATCATTAAAAAGCGGAAACCCGCCCCGACTGCACACCCCGGCCATCAGTTATAGTGTCAAAATGGCAGGTCTTCTGGCTCACGCTTCATTGCTTGTCACTACCTTCCCAAAGCTTATAGTTAAGCTTCAGTGGCTCTATCAGTAAAAACTGAGGTGACTCACTCCACGTATACAGTTGCGGGGACAGCTTCGTTTGCACGAATTCCCTATTATCTCAATTATGAGACCATTAAAACGAGTTTGATTATACGGACAAACAACCTCAATGGCAGTATTAAACAAACTAATAGCGGTCATATTTATTAATAATAACTACACTTCAGCCAAAAAAAATCCCCATCGCTGATAATAACGATGGGGATTTGTATATTCAAGCTAAGCTATTAATCTTGCTTAAAGCGTGACACCAATTCGGCGAGCCACTTCTTCATAAGCTTCAATCACACCACCAAGACCTTGGCGGAAACGATCTTTATCTAATTTTTTGCGTGTTTCAGCATCCCATAAGCGACAGCCATCGGGACTGAACTCGTCACCCAAAACAACTTCACCTTTGAACAAGCCAAATTCAAGTTTGTAATCAACTAAGATCATACCTGCATCAGCAAACAACTTAGTCAAAACAGTATTAACTTTAAACGTTAACTCTTTCATTTTAGTAACATCTTCAGCTTTAGCCCAGCCAAAAGTTTCGATATGAAATTCATTGATCATAGGATCATGAAGTTCATCATTTTTAAGGAAAAACTCGAATAATGGTGGGTTTAATACCATTCCATCTTCGACACCTAGGCGACGTACTAAACTACCCGCAGCAACATTTCGTACCACACATTCAACAGGCATCATCTGCATATTATTGACAACAGATTCAGTATCATTAAACAGTTCTTTAAAATGAGTGGGCACACCGGCACTTTCTAACTGCTGCATAATAAAGGCATTGAACTTATTATTAACTTCACCTTTACGGCTTAACTGTTCAATTTTTTCACCATCAAATGCTGAAGTATCATCGCGAAAACTCATGATGACATAATCTTCATTATCAGTTGCAAATATGCTCTTCGCTTTACCGGCAAATAGTTCTTGTTTTTTTTCCATTATTCCATCTCTAACGATTAGTTATCTCTCGCCAATCAAAGCCTGTGTCTTGCTCAGCAAGCCCAATCCAACTTTGATCGCAGTTTAGCGCCTCAGCAAATAAAGGTGCCACAATATTGGGTGAATTATTTTTTTCACTCAAGTGCATTGCAACTATATGTTGCAAGCGGGATGTATCAATTTTTTCAAGTAATTTGGCAGATTGTACATTATTTAAGTGTCCTAGCCTGCCAGATACACGATATTTAAGGTGATCGGGATACTCGCTATTGTCGAGCATTTCCATATCATGATTAGCTTCTAATAATAGCGCATCACATAAAGTCAGTGCTTGTTCAATAATCGGTGTTGATATCCCAAGGTCTGTTAATAAGCCTAAGCGGTGATTGCCATCTGAAAAGACAAACTGACTAGGCTCTCTCGCATCATGGGGAACAGGAAATGGTTCGATCTCAATATCAGCGATACTAAATGATTCATGACAACTGATTTCACGAACTAAATCTTTAGTGTCTACGGGCAAACCCGCTGCCGTTCCAGCTGTTGCATAAACGGGGATTTGATACTTACGAGCAAGCACTCTTACACCATTGATATGATCGGCATGCTCATGTGTGACTAGTATTGCTGATAAGTCACCTGCATCAAATTTCAAACGTTGTAGTCGTTTCTCTGTTTCACGAGCAGAGAAACCACAATCAACAAGCAGAGTGGTTTCTTTATGTGAAATCAGTGTTGCATTTCCTCGACTACCGCTACCGATAGAAGCAAATCGCATTACTAACTTAACTGTTCCTGCAATAATTTCAATAAACGTTTCGATGTATCAGAAGCACTTATAGTGCCTTCAGCATCTAAGATAATGATTCTAGTATCTTCTGCATCAGAAATTAATTTAATGTTATAGAACTCTTCTGGCGTGTTATCTACATCATCACGCCAAAAAGCGAGTGTACTGAGCATACCCTCTTCTTCCTGAGCTCCAACGAGAGGATCGATGTAGTGAACTAAATAGGTACCACGAGAACGATCGCGATCTTCAACTTTAAAACCTTTACTATCTAGAACTCGGCCAACACGCTTCCAAACATCAGGGAAATCTTGCTCAACCAATAATGACTGATGGCCTCCCTCTTCATCAATTAATGTTGTCGTTACAGCTTCAGGCGATAGACTAGCGACTTGCTCTTGTAATACTTCTTTTTCTTGTTGATGCAGTTCGCCGAAAGAGTCTGCAACCTGACGAAGCATTGCCTCATTTTTCTGAGCATTATCTTCCATACCCGCGGCACTAACATAGACTAACGTTTGTTTTGATGTATCACCACGCTCAATTCTTAAACGGTAGGCATAACTATCTTCACCAATATCTGTATCCATTAAGCCAATACGCTGATCTGAACGTTTAACACTCAAACCTTTTTCATCTACAAATGACGCTAAATGTTCCCATGTAGATTCTTCTGAATTTGGCACAATTAGGTGGCGTGTAGCGCCTTCACCCGTTAATGCAGGTTTAATATCTTGGACAATATTATATTTGCTGGCTAATGGATTTTCTGCTTCTTCTTTAAATTCAGAATAAGTAGCAGAAGTTGATGTATTTTTAACAATATCATCATTAATGCTAGCAGCACTTAAATCAGGAGGCACATCAAGCGGCGGCATTGTTTCAGCTTTACGATATTCTTTCGTATTATCAGGAACAACCTCATCAAGAACAGAGAAAGCACCACAACCACTGAGAGTAATTGAAAGTAATGCAGCTAAAGAAGTATATTTAAAGTTCATGTAGTTTAAGTTCACTCTCAATTTTAGTTTAATACGCCAGCAGCATTCAATGCTTCACGCACTGGCTGATGATATTTTTCAGACAAATTAGTCATTGGTAAACGCAAGCCAGTCGGGATTAAACCCATTTCAGCCAATGCCCATTTTACAGGCATGGGGTTAGCTTCAACAAATAAACGTTCATGTAATAAAGCCAAATCCTTATCAATTGCTCGTGCAGTTTGTTCATCACCCTTCATTGCTGCAGCACACATTGAATGCATAGCAGCGGGAGCAACATTAGCGGTTACAGAGATAGCTCCTTGGCCCCCAGCAATGATAAAGTCTACTGTATTGGCATCATCACCAGTATATAGTTCAATTTTATCGCCACAAAGTGCTTTTATTTGTGCAACTCGACTCACATCACCTGTTGCTTCTTTAATGCCAACAATATTCGGAATACCAGCTAAACGTCCAACTGTTTCAGGTAATAAGTCACAGGCAGTACGACTAGGTACATTATAAAGGATCTGAGGGATATCAACGGCTTCTGCAATGGCTTTGTAATGTAGAAATAAACCTTCCTGAGTCGGTTTATTATAATAAGGCGTCACCAATAACACCCCATCAACACCTACTTCTTTTGCAGACTGGCTTAATTCAATAGCTTCAGAAGTTGAATTAGCACCTGTACCTGCAATGACTGGAATACGCCCATTCACTTGAGCAACAACTTGACGAATGACGCCACAATGCTCTTCAACTGTTAACGTGGCTGACTCACCGGTAGTGCCAACCGCTACAATCGCATCAGTGCCACTATCAATATGCCATTCAATCAACTTGTTTAGGCTGTCACGATCAAGCGTTCCATCTGCTTGCATTGGTGTGACTATTGCTACCATACTGCCGCTAAACATGTTCAGAAGACTCCGATAAATAAACGACTATGGTACTTCGCCCGCTACAAGATGACAAGAACCCTATTATTAAAACAATATAGAATTAGGTCGTTATGTAATGTATATTTTAGCTATCCCTATATATGACAGGAATTAACAATGAGTACAGTCCAACTAGACCAAGCAGTGCCTAACTTCCAACTCCCTAGCACTGGCGATACAACTTTCAATTTATCCGACTATCAAGGTAAGAATATCATTATCTATTTTTACCCCAAAGACAATACGCCTGGCTGTACCTTAGAAGGCCAGAACTTCCGCGACAATATTGCAGAGTTCCAAGCACATGACACTGTCATCTTTGGTATTTCACGTGATAGTGTTCGTGTACATGAAAATTTCAAAGCTAAACAAGCATTTCCCTTCGAACTATTATCTGATGCTGAAGAGTCTGCTTGTGCTCTTTTTGACGTATTACATCTTAAGAAGAATTATGGCCGCGAATATATGGGGATTGTGCGCAGTACCTTCCTAATCGACAAAGCAGGTGTTTTACGACAAGAATGGCGTAAGGTTAAAGTAAAAGAACACCTTGCCGAGGTTTTAGAAGCTGTAAAAGCACTTTAAGACAAAATGTCCTTTTGAAAAAGATCTTAAAAGGGCATTTTTTTTTCATAATCAACTAAGCCGCGCCCTCTCTATGTTGGCATTAAATTAGTCACAAGTTATCCACAGAAAACCCCTTACTTATCCACCGACTGCTATTCCCAAACCACATCATCTTGTGGTTCAATGATTTAAAAACCACTACAGCTTGTGGTTTAAGGTTTTAATTAAATATTGTAGGAAACTCATTATGGCTGGCGAATCAGTAGCTCAAACGCGTTCAAACTCTTCACAGTATCAAGTCATTCGCCGTAATGGCCAAGTCACTGACTTTGATAGTAGCAAAATTGCAATAGCAATCACTAAGGCATTTCTTGCTGTTGAAGGTGAATCAGCGTCAGATAGTCGTCGCATTCACGACACTGTTGCCGGCATCACCGATCAAATTGCCGCAAACTTAACACGTCGTCTAGATGATGGCGGCACCGTTCATATTGAAGATATTCAAGATCAAGTTGAACTCGCATTAATGCGTACAGGCGAATATAAAGCTGCACGTGCTTACGTTTTATACCGCGAGCAGCAATATCAAAAACGTGTTGAAGAAGAAAAACAACACCCACAGCCTGTTACTGATTCAACAATCAATGTAACCGCTGCTGATGGCACTAAGCACCCTCTTGATGTTACACGTCTGCAAAACCTCATCACCGAAGCCTGTGAAGGTTTAACAGGTGTTGATGCACAAGCAATCTTACGTGATACACAACGTAATATTTTTGATGGCGTTGCTGAAAGTGATGTAGAAAAATCACTGGTTATGGCAGCACGTACGTTTATCGAAAAAGATCCTGAATACAGCACCGTAGCTGCACGCTTATTAATGGATAGCATTCGCCGTGAAGCATTAACATTTGTTTACGAAGTACCTCGTCAAGCATCACAACACGAGATGGGTGATGTCTACCAAGATTACTTCAAACACTATATCCACCGTGCTATTAAACACGAATTATTAGCCCCAGAACTAGCTGAATACGATCTTGAACGAATGGGTAAGGCGCTGAAACCTGAAAACGATTTCAACTTCACTTACCTTGGTTTACAAACACTGTATGACCGCTACTTCATCCACCAAGCCAATACACGTTTCGAGTTGCCACAAGCATTCTATATGCGTGTATCGATGGGCCTTGCGATTAACGAACTTAACCGTGAAGAGCGTGCAATCGAATTCTACAACTTATTGTCTTCATTCGACTTTATGAGTAGTACACCTACCCTCTTTAATGCCGGTACATTACGCCCACAACTATCATCATGTTACCTAACATCAGTACCTGATGATCTAGGCGGTATCTACGATGCAATGCGTGACAATGCCCTGTTATCTAAATATGCAGGTGGCTTGGGTAATGACTGGACACGAGTTCGTGGTCTAGGTTCACACATCAAAGGTACTAACGGTAACTCACAAGGTGTTGTACCTTTCTTAAAAGTAGCTAATGACACTGCTGTTGCCGTAAACCAAGGTGGTAAGCGTAAAGGTGCTGTGTGTGCCTATCTTGAAACATGGCATATTGATGTTGAAGAGTTCCTAGATTTACGTAAAAACACCGGTGATGATCGTCGTCGTACTCATGATATGAATACAGCGAACTGGATCCCTGATTTATTCATGAAACGTGTTGCTGAAAATGGCAACTGGACATTATTCTCACCAGAAGAAGTGCCAGACCTTCATGACCTAACAGGTTTAGCGTTTGAAGCAGCCTATGAAGCCTATGAAGTAAAAGCAGCAGCAGGTGAACTTCGCAATACCAAATCATTCCCAGCCAATGACTTATGGCGCAAAATGTTAGGCATGTTGTTTGAAACAGGTCATCCATGGATTACATTTAAAGATCCTTGTAACCTACGTTCACCACAACAACACGTTGGTGTTGTACATAGCTCAAACCTATGTACAGAAATCACGCTTAATACATCAGATGATGAAATCGCCGTATGTAACCTAGGTTCAGTCAACTTGCCACAACATGTTGGTGAAAATGGTCTTGATTTAGAAAAACTACAACGCACCATCACAACAGCAATGCGTATGTTAGATAACGTCATTGAGTACAACTATTACAGTGTGCCTCAAGCGCGAAAATCAAACCTACAACATCGCCCTGTTGGTCTAGGCATTATGGGTTTCCAAGATGCACTATACAAAATGCGTCTACCGTACAGCTCTGATGATGCCGTCGCCTTTGCTGATACATCAATGGAAGCAGTCAGTTATTACACCATCGAAGCCTCGTCTGATTTGGCTGCTGAACGTGGTACATATCAATCATACGAAGGAAGCTTATGGAGCCAAGGCATTCTGCCGATTGACTCTATCAAGATCCTTAAAGAAGCACGTGGCGAATATCTGCAACAAGATGAGAGCCAAACGCTTGATTGGGATACATTGCGTAACAAGATTAAATCGCAAGGTATGCGTAACTCAAACACGATGGCGATTGCACCAACAGCCACCATTTCAAATATCTGTGGTGTCAGTCAATCAGTTGAACCAACCTATCAAAACCTATTCGTTAAATCGAACTTGTCAGGCGAATTTACTGTTATCAACCCATATATGGTAGATGACTTGAAAGCCCGAGGTTTATGGGATGACGTTATGATCAATGACCTCAAATACTTCGATGGTAGCCTACAGTCTATTGACCGTGTACCTGACGAGTTAAAAGCCTTATATGTCACAGCATTTGAAATGGATGCTCGTTGGTTAATCGAAGCTGCATCACGTCGTCAAAAATGGTTAGATCAAGCACAAAGCTTGAACTTATACATGGCTGAACCATCAGGTAAGAAGATGGATAACCTATATAAACTAGCGTGGGTACGTGGTCTTAAAACCACTTATTACCTCCGCTCAATGGGTGCGACAGCAGCAGAGAAAACAAGCAGTGCAGAACGTCCAGCAGCAGTTGCAGCGCCAGTAGTACCCGCTGCAATTATAGCGGCCCCTGCCCCAGCACCTGTCGCGGCAGAAAAAGTTGAAGAAGATGAGTTTGTGTTAGGTGAAGGACAAGAAGCACCTCAAGCCTGCTCAATCCTTGAACCTGACTGCGAGGCATGTCAATAATGTTAGATTGGGATGATCCTTTTGCAGCACCCGCTGTAAAAGAAGAAACTGATGAAAGTGCAGCGAATGATGCACCTAATGTAGCCAATGTTACCGGCGTGCCAATTGATACAGCCTCAGCACCAGCTATGTCATTACCACAAGCTAATATTGCACCGGTTAACCCAGATGATAAACGCGTCATCAATGGCATGACAGACATCAACCAACTTGCACCGTTCAAATACCCTTGGGCATGGACTTACTTCCTTAATGCCAACAAGAATCACTGGACACCGCTTGATATCAACATGGCACAAGACGTTCACGACTACCGTCATAAACTGACATTAGAAGAACGTCATGTCTATGAAAATGTGCTGTCATACCTGACTACATCCGACATTCTGGCTATGCGTAATATCGGCCTAGCAGTAATGGAAAAAATGTCAGCGCCAGAACTGCAAATCTATCAAGCACGCCAAGTGTATGAAGAAGCCTTGCACACCTGGACATACCAGCATTGCATCGAAACCATTGGTCTTGATCAAAGCGAAATCTACAACCGCTACCGTGTTGTGCCAGAAATTAACCAAAAGATTCAATTGGCTAATAATCGCCTCAACTCGATTATGCGTAGTGATATTGACTTAACAGACCCTGATGAACTCGAAAACTTCGTCATGGCTTATGCCTTCTTTGCAGCTATCTTCGAAGGCTGCTGGTTCTACAATGGCTTTAGTCCAATATTTGCCCTACAACGCCGTGGTTTAATGAAAGGTACTTCCGAACAGCTACAATACATCATGCGTGATGAAGTGATGCACGCATCATTCGGTATTCGTGTTGTAAAACAAATCATCAAAGAAGAAAACTTAGTATTAGATCCAGCCAAAATCCAAGCGATGTTCGAAGAAGCAGAAGAAGCAGAAAAAATCTACGCGAGCTATATTTTGCGTGACCCTATTTTAGGTTATTCAAAAGAAGATCACCTCGGCCAATTCCGCTTTATCGCCAACCGACGTGCTAAACAACTGGGCTTTGAAGAACCCTTCCCCGGTGTCGAAGCAGCGCTGCCTTGGCTAGATGAACAAGCCAATATGAAGAAGGAAAAAAACTTCTTCGAAACGAAAGTGACTGAGTACCAGACCGGTGGTGCTCTTAATTGGGATTAGTTGTAAGAAGCCAGCTTTTGCTGGCTTTTTTGTTCCATATTTAGCCTTATTACCCTATTGCTTGGAATTTAGGTCCTATAGATCGTAGAAGTTACAAGGAGTTATTATCCACCTTAATAATAACGTTAGCTAGCAGTAAATCATGAAAGGAAGCTTATGCAAGCAAACCATAGTTATTACTCTTTTAACAAAAGCATTGAGAGAATTGACGAAGTCCTAGACGGTTCCGACGCTTCATATGAAGATAAAAAGTCTATTCCTTCAAGAGACTCGCTAACATTCAATAACGGTTTTTCTGTCGAGTGCTCTGCTATTTTCATTGATATTCGTGCTTCCAAAGACCTTAATAAAAAACATACTAGACCTGTCCTTGCGAAAATATATAAAACGTATATATCAGAACTAATTTCAGTATTGAAAAGCCACTCAAAAATTAGTGAATTGTATATTGAAGGTGATGCTGTATGGGGTATTTGTGATACTCCTTACAAAGCAGATATTAACGAATTATTTTCTGTTGGAGCTAAAGCTTCATCCTTAATTGACATTCTAAATATTAAATACAAAAAGAAAAAATACTCAGAGTTAACCATTGGCATCGGAATATCATATGGGTCATCATTGATGATTAAATCTGGTTACAAAGGTAGTGGCATCAATGAAGTGGTTTGGCTTGGAAAACTCGTTGGCGAAGCTGCCGCTCTATGTTCTCATGGCAATAAAACCTATAGTGATTTCGAGATGATGGTTTCAAATGTGTTTTATGACAACCTTAATGGCAGCAACAAAGAACTTCTTTCTAAAAATCACATACATGATTGCTATCACGGAAATGTCATTAATACATCAATGAATGAATGGGTCAACAAGAATGAATAATAAAAGTGACTTTATTCTTTCTGCAATACATGATGCCCAAGCAACAATCAGATCTATTGATGTAAAAGTAATAGCATTACTTACAGGCCTACTCGTTCCCATCTCTTCGCTTGGGGAGATATGGAATCATTTAGTACATATTTCTTTGTTAACATCTCTCAATTTTGCTGTTCTAACTGGAGTCATTTTCTTACTCTTTTGGTTGGCTGCCATCTCCTCTTTAGTGAGAACGATATCAGCGATCGATAACCCTGCTGACCACATAGTTAATTCTTCAGAATATAAAGGTATTTTCTATGGGGGTGGATTATTTCAATTTGGTTGGTTAGACGTGCTTTTAAACAGGTCTGTGATTAAAGCTAATAAAGACATATTAGCTTTTTCACAAGACTACCCAGGTAATGAAGATGAAATAGTTTCCGAGTTATCTTTTGAACATATGAAATTGATTTATATCAGAGAAATAAAGCTCCACAGGTTTAAATCCTCTTTGAAAGTAGCATTTATCTGGTTAGTTCTAGGAATAACTATTTACCTATACTCTAAAGTAGGCTAACAATATTAAAGGGGACAGATTTAATTTCCCCCTCTTCCCATTTGATCGCCGCCAAAAAATAAGCTATTTGGTGGATAAAGTAGGTGAGTGTCTGAGCGTAGCAAGTTTTCGTCTGCGCCACCAGATAGTTTAATTTTTGGAAGTAAGGCGATAAGGGTACCTTTTTCTTTGGTTCTGTTTCTTTTGGGCAAGCAAAAGAAATAAATGCCCCCGCGGCAGCGTGGTCTTTTAATAAAAGAACGAAAATACCGGTTATAACAAGGATAAGTATCATGGATGAAAAAATACCAGAAAAGAAGCCACTCGTATCTAAGCTGCAGCTTATTATCACTGCTTTAGCGGTACTAGCCCCCCTCTTCTATTTAATAGGTTTGAGTTACTACCAAGCTTTATTAACAACATATGGAATAAGTACGGACACTTTTCCTATTAATGTTCAAGATACCTATGTTGCAGCTTATATTGCTATAGCCCAATTATGGCTACCTTTATTTATGTCAATCAAAAGCATCTTGATGTGGATGATTACATGTGAAGGTATTATCTCAATTAGTTTTTTTATCTTGGGTGTAGCACTGTTACTTTTTTTTCTACAAAAGATACTTACATCTGAAATATATAAAAAACTGTCTTTATGGCTAGGTAACAAACTCAAAGAGTATCATTGGGATACGAATAATTGCAGCATGGCTTTGGGTTTAGCTGGTATTTTCTCCTACCTAGTATTTGCGTTTATCTATATGCCTTTTGGTCTCTTTTGCTTATGGATTCTTCCCAGCGTTTTAGGTTATTCACCAGCTAAAGAATTTGCCAATAATAATATCGATCAGTATTTACAAAAAGGTTGCTTCTACGAAGAGAATAAACGTTGGAGTAACTGCAAAGTCCTCCAATCCAAAGATGGGAAAATCTTATATGAAGGTATACTAATAGCCAGCACTGAAACACGCATTGCCTTCTTTACTAAATCTGGAGCTGTCGTTGCACAAATTCCTAATGGTGCTTTAATTATTAATACACCAAAAGGGTTGTAAGCTCTTAAAAAAACATCCCTTTTAATCGACTGAATTAAGGCAATATTAGCCCCTACCATTGGATAGATAGGAATTAAAGGGGACGTTACCCTTTTAATTGTTTACGTATCGTGGTCGCGTTGTTTTTAACTAAAACCTATTAATAGATTTAAAGTTTGGCCGTATACGAGCGCTTGCGGCTTTTAAGGCCCTATTAAATTCAACTGAAATTGAGGATGAATAGTAATGCGTTATATTCTATACAGTATTGTTGTCCTTTTATCTGGATGCGTTGGAATTCCTGAAGGTATTCAGCCTGTTAATAACTTTGAGGTAGATAGCTACCTTGGAAAATGGTATGAAATTGCAAGGCTCGATCACTCTTTTGAGCGAGGTTTGGATAATGTTAGTGCTGAATATGTTCTGCGCGAGGAAGGTGGCATTAAGGTTATTAATCGTGGTTTTGATGTTAAACGAAACCAGTGGAAGGAAGCCGAAGGCAAAGCTTTTTTTGTTGGTGATAATAAAATGGCACACTTAAAAGTATCTTTTTTTGGTCCCTTTTATGGTTCCTACATTGTGTTTGAGCTTGGTGATAATTCTGTCTCTTATACACATCTGACGCTGCCGACGATCTACTCTG
>OJGP01000211.1_pt1 | contig 12372 bp, 9 predicted proteins | sample 1594701 | NCBI WGS metagenome assembly OJGP01 (sample SAMN05416863, study PRJEB24817) | seawater metagenome | isolation source: Sea water | place: Canada:Atlantic | collected 2013-11 | reverse complement strand
GCAGCAAACGCTGATCGAAACCATTCAGCAAACCCGCCAGCAGCATCATGATGACATTATGCAGGCAATGGAAAACACCGCTAACAACGTGCCCAGATTGCTGCGCGGCACCTTCAGGAAGCTATTCTCATGAGCAGCACATTACAGATCAGTCGCGACACTGAAATTCGCCGCCTCGCCAAAGTGATGCACAAGTCCGAGGCTGAACTCAAGTTTCTCAGCGAGCTGGACGGTGCTGGTGGCTACCTTCCGGGTGACCCAGAGATACCGGAGGTGCTGCGTCCGCTTTATCCTGTAACCGGCTTGCTGGCCCCGCCGAATCCCTATGAGGTGGAGATTACTGGGCTGGGTATACCGATTCTGGTGCCCGGCCAATACCCGGGCAGCGAACTTACGCAGTAGTGCCTATTTCACGGACGACACGACTCATGGTGGCGCTGCTCATATAGCGGGGCACGGGATAAGTCTGCCGGGCTTCCGACATTGCGGCCTTGGTGATGCGCGGGATATCGGAAGCTTGCAGCGCCTCCAGTTGCGCAGGAATGCCGAAGCTGCTGTTCATCTCACGCACTTTGGCAATAAAGCGATCCGCCAGCTTGGCCTCGCTGTCGCCTGCTTCACCGAGGCCACTGACACGGGCTAGCTCGGCAAGTCGATCCGTACAGGCCGGCTTGGAATATTCCAGCACATAAGGCATCACCATGGCGTTCGCGCGCCCATGCGGTACGTGATACAGCGCGCCAAAGTTATGTGCGATGGCATGCACATAGCCGAGGCCGGCCTTGGACATGGCGATGCCCGCGTAATGGGCGGCCAGCGCCATATTCTGGCGGGCTTCCAGATCCTTGCCGTTCTCGTAGACACGCGGCAGGTTAACCATGATCAGGCGCACGGCGGCGAGTGCCATCTTGTCGCTGCTCTCAAAATGATTGCGTGACAGATAGGATTCCACCGCGTGGGTCAGCGCATCCATGCCTGTATCCGCCGTGACGGCGGGTGGCACGCCGAGATAGATTTCGCCATCCAGGCAGGCCATTTTTGGCACCAGCGTCAGGTCGGCCAGCACCAGCTTGCGTTTGTTCACGGTGTCACTGACTACGGCACCGACACTGACTTCTGAGCCGGTACCGGCGGTGGTGGGCACTACATATAAAGGGAGCAGCGGTTTACGTACCTTCATCAAACCCGCCATCTTGAGGATGGGCTTGGGGTTGGTCGCCATGGCAGCGATGACCTTGGCGCCATCAATGGGGGAGCCGCCACCAACCGCCAGCACGGCCTCACAGTTGTTGTCTTGCAGAACGGCGAAGCCGGCCTCGATCTGGGCAACAGTTGGGTCAGGTTCGATGCCGTCATAAACGACGTAGCTGACACCCCGTTTAGCCAATTCAGCTTGCATATCATCAAGCAGACCGAGCTTGTTCAGCGTCGCATCGCTCACGATAAGGATATTCTTCACACCACTGCTGGCAATGGTGGCACAAAGCTGCAAGCGCGAGCCGGGCCCGGCGAATACCAGCGGCGTTGGTACGGGCAGGATGATGGCCGCCGCTTTCAAGATGAGCGCATAGCAACGCAGGAAAAAGACTTCGAGGGCGAAAGGCATCATGGTGTTCTCTGAACCGGTCGATTTATAACGAGCTGCATTCTAGTCAATGCAGGGAAAAGGTGACATATGTATGGTTATCTCGATTATTCAACTGCCGTCCGTTCATTGGACTCTGCAGATAGCAGGGCAATGTTGCCCAGCATGTCGCCGTCGAGGATCAGTTCGGCATAGCTGCTGGCGGCATGGCCGCGTTCCGTCAAGCTCAGTCGCTGGTTCGCAGAGGCTTCGAGTAATTTCATGTCTGTCAGCAAGGCAATGAAGCTGCGAAACAGGACAGGATCGGAAAACTCCGGGGCATTAAAGCCATATAAAGCGGTTAAACGCTGAGCGACGAGTTGGCATTGATCCGCCAGTTGTTTGTTATCACTTAGTCCGCCGGTCTGCTCCAGTACGCTCATGACGATTTCAAAGCGTTCCATGGTGGGGCGAATGCAGTCTCCCAGTATGGCCAGCTGCTGTACCTGGGGCGTGCCTGTCGATGGCCGGCGTAGTTCATCGCCTTCCTCTATGAGTAAGCCCTTTGATTGCAGGGTTTTTAACCATTGTTCGACGGGCTCGTTCAGCTCTTGCTCTGTCCAGTGGAGTTGCAGTTCTGCTTGCAGGAAGGGGTAGAGGCTGCGACAGGCGCTGAGGATGGCCTCAGGTGGCAGGCGCTCGTTCAATCGGAACAGTGCAGCGATCAAGGCCGGTAGCGCCAATAAGTGCAGCACGTTGTTGCGGTAATAGCTCATCAGCACGGCTTCATTACCTTGCAGCCGCAGAATGTCGCCCAGAGCATTGGGAATGCGTTCCAGCAATCCAAGTTCCTCCACTGATTTGAGCATGGCGGCCGGTGAATCCTCGGCCAGCACCACAGCGTTGCTGTATGGCAGTACGGTGAGCAAGTCGTGGTAGAGCTGTAGTTGTTTAAGCAGCTGTGCCTCACCCATGGCCTGGCGTGGCGTGGACAGCAGAGCCAGTGCCGCGAGGTTGATGCCGTTGACCACCACGGCCTCGTTGATACGTTGGCCGACCAGGGTGGCGAGTTGATTGACCACTGGTTTCACCCAGTCGGCGGTGCCCTCATCGGGTAATGCGTCATCGCGCCAACCGGGACGGGCCGTATCCAGTAGCTCATCCAGAATGATCGGCTGGCCGAAGTTCAGATAAACACGCCCAAACTGACTGAACAGATAACGCACACTACTTAAAGCACCAAGTAATGATTCACCTTTTTTGTTCTTGCCACGTAGCTCACCGAGGTAACTGCGCTCTTCGATGATTTTTTCATAACCGGCATAGACCGGCACAAAGGCGATGGGGCGGGAAGGCTGCCGCAGATAACTACGTACCGTCATGGACAGCATGCCCGCCTTGGGCGGCAGGGTGCGACCAGTGCGACTGCGCGTGCCTTCCACAAAGTAGGCCACCGGGGAACCCCGACTGAACATGCTGTACAGATATTCGGAGAACACCGCCTTGTACAGTGCATTGTCCTTGAAGCTACGGCGTAAATAGAAAGCGCCCAGGCGACGGAAAATGCCACCAATCACCGGCATATTCATATTAATGCCAGCGGCGAAGTTGGGTGTGGGCATTTGATTCGCATCCAGCGTATAGCCAAGCAGGAAAGAGTCGATGTGGGAGCGGTGGCATGGCACATAGACGAGGCTGTACTTGGCGGCCAGCGGTGTTAGCTGTTCATTGTGGTAGACCGACACGCCCTTGTAGAGGCGATTCCATAACCATTCCAGCAGCAAGAACGTGACGCGCGTGGTGGCATAGGAAAAATCCGAGGCTATTTCGTTGGCGTATTGCGCGGCCTTTTCGGAGGCTGCGTTTGTGCTCGCTCCGTTGGATTCAGCCTCGATGGCCGCCTGCACGGATGTGGACGCCAGCACGTCACGTACCACAGTGCGTCGATGCGACAGGTCCGGGCCAATGATGCCGGTGCGATAGGCTTTGAAGTCCTGCGCCAAAGACTGTTGCGCGGCGCGGTGGTCGCCGTTGTGTGTTGCCAGTAATTCGCTGAGCTTGATGGCATCGCCGAAATGCAGGCGGGTTTCCCGGCCATTGAAGAGGATCGTCAGCAGCTTGCGTAGCCCGCCGGTGACGGCCCAGGTATCGGCGAAAAATAATTTCCACAGACTATCCTGTCGTGCCGGTGCACGGCCCCAGTAAATGGAAACCGGCTGCAGAAGAAGCGTCGGATCATCCGGCAGATTATTGATGCTGCCTGTCGCTGACGCCGGGCCGCCGGCAGGTCTGTGTGGCAGGCCAACACAATTTACATGCGTGGCTTTGACATGGCGGGTATGCGCCAATGGCAGCCGCTGCTGTGCACAGTACTCAGCCAGCACCATCGCATCACTGCGCGAGTCCGTTTCCAGTATGTAGAAAACGCGCCCTTCATGCGGCGGTGCTTCACCTGTCGCACTTACTCGCACCCACATGGCAAGCAAACGCTGGCCAAGGCGGAACAGAAAGGCGATAAGTGCTTGCATCTTGCAACTCGGTTTAGGGTTATATCCGTTAAAGGTATTGGATTGCGCAACGGCATGCCACAACCATCCCGTTCACCCAAAGGAGTGAGGCTCGTGCAATGCCGCTTCGATACAGTCATCATCACAGTCGAAATACCCGGCGCAGGTTAAGGAATGAGTATGCAGCGATTCAGCACTTTAAGTCCCCATAGCAGTGGGCTGCTCTTGCTGACCAGTCTGCTGCTGAGTTTGCTAGCGAGTGGTTGCGGTAATAACGGCCAGTCTGCAAGCGATTTGCCGGGGTTGAACGGCGGGCAGCCGTCCGGGCCGGTGGCCAGCGGCGCTTCACGTTGCGGTGATGTAGCAGAGCATCCCTGGTGTGCTACCAGCCTGTCTCCCGATGAACGTGCTCTTTTGTTAGTGGCGGCCATGTCGCTGGAGCAGAAGATAGATTATATGGCCGGTGACGACCCTTCTTCTGCCGCCACCTGTGTGCCTTATTGCGGGGTGGTAAACGGCATACCCGAGCTTAATATTCCGCCAATTCGCATGAACGATGGACCGGTGGGTGTGCGCGGAGGCCAGTCAACTGCCTTGCCTGTGCCCTTGGCGTTGGCCTCGACATTTGACCCCGCACTGGCCTATGAGACGGGCGCACTGGTGGGCAATGAAACACGGCATAAGGGCAATGACCTTGTACATGCACCAGTAGCTGACCTGATTCGCAATCCACTCGCTGGCCGTACCTTTGAAACCTTTGGCGAAGATCCCTTGCTGGCCACACGCTTTACGGTTGAATGGACGCGCGGATTACAGTCCGAGGGCATACTGGGCAATATCAAGCACTATCTAATGAATACCCAGGAAGGCTTGGCCGGCGTGCCACCTCTGGTGTCGCTGGTCGGTGGTAGAAATCTGGTTAACGTGGTGATTGATGAACGCACGCTACGTGAGATTTATCTGCCGCCCTATGAAGCGGCAGTGAAGGAAGCCGATGTGGCGACCATGATGTGTGCCTACAATCTCATTAACGGTGTGCCCGCCTGTTCCAGTGAGTATCTGCTGCAGCAACTGTATGCCGAGTGGGGGTTTGACGGTTTTCTGGTTACGGATTATTACTTTGCTCAGAAGGATACTGTCCAGACGGCGAATATCTCCGCCATGATAGAAATGCCTTATGGGATTTTCTTCCAGCCGTCGCTCCTGCAATTAGCCGTGCAAAGTGGCCAGGTGCCGGAAGCGAATATTGATCGTAATCTGCAAACCATTTTCCGCACGCTCTTCCGCTTCGGCTTCTTTGACCGGCCCGCGTATGAGGTAGACGTCAGTCAAATTGACCAGCAGGCGCATGCGGATGTGGCGCGCCGGACGGTCGAGCAGGGCGCCGTGCTGTTACGGAATCAGGGCGTGTTGCCCATTTCGGAGGCGGTGAAAACGATCGCTGTGATCGGGCTATCAGCCACCGAGCGACCGGCAGGCGGTGGCTCATCTTTTATAGAGCCCTTCCAGTTCAAGACGCCACTCGATGGCATTATCGAACGAGCAGGGGAGCAGGTTCAGGTCGACTATGTCGATGGACGTGATGTGCAGGCAGCGGCTGATCTGGCCGCCCAGGCGGACATTGCCATCGTTTTTGCCAATGCACTCTCCACGGAAGGTGTCGATAAATTTTGCCTCGCTTTAGATTGCACGCTCGCCGATGCGCCCGACTCACTGCTGCTGAATCTTTTGCCGACGGCACCCGATGTGTTGGATTTGATACTCGATCCGTTGCTGAGTCTGTCACCCGTAGCCGAGGCACTGGAGCAGGCATTTGCCCCCATCTTGCTGGGCGGCCAGCCGCTACCGGTTTTGCATCGTAACCAGGACGCATTGATCAGCGCGGTCGCCGCAGCCAATGCGGACACCATTGTTGTGCTGCAAACAGGTGGCCCGGTGTTGACGCCCTGGCGCGAAGAAGTCAACGCGATAATGGAAATCTGGTTTGCCGGCCAGGAAGTGGCACCGGCCTTGGCAGCGCTGCTGTTTGGTGATGCCGATCCGGGCGGACGTCTCCCGGCCAGCTTTCCACAACTTGAAACAGACACGCCGGTGGCCGGCGACCCGACACGCTATCCCGGTGTGGCCAATCAGGCAGAACATTCCGAGGGTGTTTTTATCGGCTATCGCTGGTTTGACGAGAATAATGTCGAGCCGGCTTATCCCTTTGGCTTCGGGCTTTCCTATACGGATTTCTCAATGGAAGGATTGAGTGTTAGCAGTCGTGCCGATGGCGGTTATAGCGTGCAGGCCACGATTAGTAACACAGGCGATAGGGCGGGCTGGGCCGTGCCACAGTTATATGTTGGCCTGCCGTCTCCCAGCGCTGAGGTGTTACAACCACCCGTCGCCCTGAAGGGTTTTCAGAAACTACGGCTTGAAGCGGGCGCTTCCAGACAGCTCAGTTTTGAATTGAACCAACGTGACCTGAGTTACTGGGATACAGGCAGCGGTGCCTGGGTTGTTGCCCCCGGTTGTTATCGCATCATGCTGGGGCAGTCATCACGTGATCTGTCGCTGCAGGTCGATCAGGCCGTTGCCGGTGGTAGTTGCTCTGCGGGCTGAATCACTGCCAACGTAGTCAGGCTGCATCAACCGCGTCTTCGCTGAGACTGATTACGAAGTCGTGCAGGCTGCGTTTCACTTTGTTGTGATAGTCCGTATCCACATAGGGGCCGAGCGTCATGGCGATTTGCTCCAGACCGTGTGCTATCGCGGCCTGATCCACTTTTTCGTGAATTCGGTAGAGCTCCGCATGGCTAGGCCAGCCATTCCATAACACCCACATGTTTTCAGCCAGACTGGCGCAGACTTTAGCGTTGGCTGGCTCGGCACCGGGTGCCTGCTTCACTACCTGGGTAATGATGCGTTGAATGGCCTCAATCGATTCCACGCTGAATGCGTAATAGCCCTCGGCTAGTTCGGCATCGCGGTGAATGAGTTCCAAAGCTGAGGCAACCAGAAAGCGATATCGCCATAGTACGACTGCGCCATTGGCGTAGTAACTCACCAGCTGTTCTTCTGGTACCTGGCCGTCATCAGGAATGGCAAGGGTGGTAGCAAGTTCACTGCGTAAGAGGGCCAATGCTTCACGCACGATCTCCTCGCGGTTGCGGAAGTGGTAGTACAGATTGCCGGGACTGATTTTCAGATATTCGGCGATCTGTGATGTGCCGACCGCGCCGCCACGTTCACTCATCAGGGTAATGGCCGCTTCGATGATGCGCTCTTTATTCGTTATGCGTGTTTTTTTCATAAAGGAATTCTAAGGGTTGCTTACTCGTCCGTCTTGCGTGCCTAAGTTGTGGTCCAGGCTCATGTTCTTTTTGCTTCCTATCAACCTAGCATTTTGACGCACGAATTCAAGATGGATATTGACCCAATAGGGTTGACAATAGCATAGAAATAGAGGATAACTTCTAAATAGAGTATTTACTCTAATTCATATTTTCACTCAGTCAGGCTGCTTTGTAAATCGAGCAGACCAATGAATCAGAAAGTGGGAAATGAAACTTGAGTTAGCGAATTGCGAGAGAAGGAGTGGTTTATGGGAGACCTAGAAGGTCGTCGAATTATAGTCACGGGCGCGGCTACCGGCATTGGTAATGCGACTGCACGACGTTTGGCACAGGCCGGTGCCAGTCTGGCACTTTGGGATATTAATGAAACAGCGATAAGCGCGCTGGCGGTAGAGATCGCCAAGAGCGGTAGCCCCTGTATCGGTATCGGCGTGGATGTTACATCCAGCGCATCCGTCGCCAGTGCCATGGCCCAAACGGTGAAAACCATGGGCGGCGTGGATGGCGCTTTCAATAATGCCGGGGTTGGTGCACCAACCGTACCTGCGCATGAAATTGATGAGGCTGATTTCGATCGCGTTATTGGCGTCAATCTGAAAGGTGTATGGCTGTGCATGAAGGCGCAGATACAGCAGATGATCGGGCAGGGCGGTGGCGTTATTGTGAATAACGCTTCGGTCTCGGGGCTCGTTGCACTCGCCGGACAGGCCGGCTATACGGCCAGCAAACACGCAGTGGTCGGTTTAACCAAGGCCGCGGCCGTTGAAGGGGCGCCGGCCAATGTGCGTGTTAATGCCATCTGCCCTGCTGCTGTACGTACGCCGATACTCGCGCACCTTGAAGAAGCGGGTGTGACAGAGGAAGTGCTGGCATCCATGTGCCCGCAAAATCGTATCGCCGATCCCAGTGAAATAGCCGAAGCCGTGTTATGGCTGCTTTCCCCCAATTCCAGCTACGTCACCGGGGCTGCTTTGCCCATCGATGGCGGCTGGAGCGCTCAGTAGGAGATGAAATGACTTCCGATACACAAGAACAGCCAGCAGCCGTGGGCGATTGGTGTGGTGCGGATCCCTTCGCACCGGACTTTCGCGATGATCCTTATCCCGGGTTGCACCATCTGCGCGAGAACGATCCCGTTAATCTGACCCCTGTTGGTACCTGGCGGCTGAGTCGCTACGACGATGTAGTCGATGTGCTCAAAAAAGCCAAGACCAGCATGACGATGGCTGATGGTTCAGCGCCTAATTTTGACCCGGAAGATAAACGCGGCAGCTTCCTCGACTTTATGCTCAATACGGATGATCCTGAGCATATGCGTCTACGCCGTCTGGCGATGCAGTCCCTGAATATCAACACTGCCCGCATGATGGAAGAAGAGGTCAAGAAGACCGTCGACTCAACCATGGACAAGGCGCTGGCCAATGGTGGCATGGAGATAATCGCTGACATGGCGCATCTCGTACCCTCACGCATGATCTGTCAGATCATGGGTGTGCCCATGGAAGATCGCGGTTTATTCAATGAGTGGACGGCTGCCCGTACCAACGCTTTCTTCGCGAAGTACTTACCTGAAGACGTCAAGCAGCGTACCCGAGACGCGGGGCATGCCATGGCGGATTACTTTGAAGATCTGGTAAAAGTTCGACGCAAGAGTCTGGGCGACGACCTGATCAGCGCGCTTATCCGAGCCGAAGATGAAGGCGACAAGCTGCGTGATGGTGAGCTGGTGATTCAGGCAATTGGCATTATTGTCGCGGGTTACGAAACCACCATCGGCCTGATTGGGAATGGATTGCGCGCCATTATCAATCATCCCGTACAGATGGAAAAATTGCGAAATAATCCCGGGCTGATTAATAACGCGATTGAAGAATGTCTGCGTTATGACACGCCGATTCACTTTATCTGGCGTGTACTGCTGGAACCTTATGAGGTTGGTGGCAAAATTTTGCCAGTTGATTCGGTTATCTGGCCGATGCTCGGCGCGGCTAACCATGACCCGGCCCGCTTCCCTGATCCGGATGTATTCGATATTGAGCGTAAGGACGTTGCTCATCAGGCCTTTGGTGGCGGTGTGCACTTCTGCCTTGGCAATCAACTGGCACGTATGGAAGCGCGCCATGCGCTGACGCAGTTCGCATTGCGTACCAAGGGACTGGAAATTCGTCAGGGCGATTTGGAATGGTCACATTCCTTCTTCCGCGTCATGGCCTCATTACCTATTTCATTCCATTAAGGAGACAAACATGAGTGATGCAACTTTAGAAACACGCTGGTTAATGACCCTCAAAGGCAAGATTCCACAACCTGCCGTGGTGTCACCTACATTGATGGTGTTTAACGTGCTCGAAGCACAGATGGAAAGCCCGCGTATTAACGCCAAGTTGAAAGGGCCGAGCGGTGACTGGGTACGTATTCAGCCCAACGGCAACTGGAAACTGGACGTGCGTCTGTTGATGGAAACCGATGATGGCGAAGAAATCTACATGTATTACAACGGTTTGCTGCGCATGGAACCAGGCCTGAATGAGCGTATAGGATCCGGTGAAGTGATTCCGGGGGATGAAATCTATTTCCGCAGCACACCGTATTTCGAAACCGCTTCAGAGAAATATGGCTGGCTCACTAATATGGTCACGGTCGGCAAAATCACCAGCTTCGGTGGCGGCGATGTGCAGTACGACATTTTTGAAGTGTTATAGGCGCAAGCCATAGTGAGAAGCAACCGAGTAATTCATCAAGTATCCGTAATGAGGAATTCGCAATGAGTCATCAGCGCAATCCGAAGATTGTCATTATCGGTGCCGGCATGTCCGGCTTGTTAATGGCGATCAAGCTCAAAGAAGCCGGCATCACTGACTTTCAGATCTATGAAAAAGCCAGTGAAATCGGGGGTACCTGGCGCGAGAATACCTATCCCGGTATTGCTTGCGATGTTGCTTCTCACTATTTCACTTATAAGTTCGAGCCGAATGCGAACTGGAGCAGCCGACTGCCTAAAGGCGGTGAAATTCAGCAATACCTGCTGAATGTGGCGAGCAAATATGACCTTTATCAACACATCAAATTTAATGTGGAGGTCACCGACGGCCAGCACGATGGCAAGGGCTGGCATATAAGCCTGAGCGATGGTGAGCAGGTAGAGGCTGATTTTATGGTGGCCTGCTGTGGGCTGCTGCATCATCCCCGTTTCCCGACGATTAAAGGCCTGGATGATTTTGCTGGCGCCAAGTTCCACTCGGCACGCTGGGATCATTCTGTGTCGCTTGTGAAGAAGCGCGTCGGCATTATCGGCAACGGCTCAACGGGCGCACAGATCATTTCCGAGCTGGCAAAGGAAGACCTGCAGCTGAGCGTGTTTCAACGCACGGCACAGTGGATTTTCCCCATGCCGAACCGTCAGTACTCGAAGCTGGAGCAGGGCTTGGCAAGGGCCATCCCAGGCTTAACCAAGTTCATGTACTACATGTACCGTACAGCCTTCGAGAACCTGTTTGCCAAGGCTGTGATTCAGCCGGGTTGGCAGCGTAATTTGATGAGTCGCTTATGCCGTTGGAACCTGAACAAGGTGAAAGACCCGGAACTGCGTAAGAAACTCACCCCCACTTATGTGCCACTTTGTAAGCGTTTGGTAATGAGTGTGGATTTCTATCCAGCGATTCAGCGCGACAACGTGGCTTTGATCACCGAGGAAATCGAGCAGATCGAGCCCGCAGGCGTAAGAATGACGGATGGCACACTGCACGAGGTAGATGTGCTGGTCCTGGCCACCGGTTTTGATGCGCATGCTTATTTCCGGCCACTCAATCTGACTAATGAGTCGGGTGTCACTCTCAATGAGGCCTGGGAAGATGGCCCTGAGGCGCACCGCACGGTGGCTGTGCCAGGCTTCCCCAATTTCTTTATGACCTTGGGGCCGCAAAGCCCGATTGGGAATTTCTCGGCGATCAGCATTGCCGAGACACAGATTGAATACATCATGCAGTGCATTGAGGCCTACCGTGAGCGCGGTGGTGTAACACTTAAACCCAAGGGCGACTCGACTGCTGAATTCAATAAGAAAGTGATCGACGCCATGCCCGGCACCATCTGGGTCACGGGTTGTACGAGTTGGTATATCGGCAAGAACGGCGTGCCCTCGGCCTGGCCCTTTACTGGACGTGAATTCCGCAAGGAGCTGGCGCAGCCGAATCTCGCCGAGTTTGAGCAGAGCCCGCCCTGACAGTAAACAGGGATACAGCCCGCTACAGAATTTTTTCACCCTTTTTGTCGGTTAAGTCTTGCTACTCAGTGGAGAGCGAGACGGTTGCCTGACTTTAAAACTATTTGGAGAACAGCATGAGCGAAAAGATTACCAAGCAACGCGTCGTACTTGCCAGCCGTCCGGAAGGTGCACCAACGGAAGCACATTTTCGCTATGAATCTGCCGAACTGCCGGCTCTGGAAGAGGGGCAGCTGCATTTGAAGACAGAATATCTTTCTCTCGATCCCTATATGCGCTTGCGTATGAATGCGGGCGAATCTTATGCCGATCCTGTCGAGGTCGATGAAGTGATGGTGGGCGGCACGATTACGCGGGTCGTCAACTCACGTCATCCCAAATTTACACAGGGCGATCTGATTATGGGTTTCACCGGTTGGGAAACCGATACCATCTCGGATGGGGTGGGTCTGGCCAAGTTAGATCCGAATATGCCACACCCATCCTGGGCCTTGGGCGTGTTGGGTATGCCTGGCTTTACAGCCCATTACGGCTTGCTGGAGATCGGTCAACCGCAGGCAGGCGAAACGCTGGTCGTCGCTGCTGCAACAGGCGCGGTCGGCTCTATAGTCGGGCAAATTGCAAAGATCAAAGGTTGTCGCACTGTCGGTATTGCGGGCGGGGCAGAAAAATGTAAGTACGCGGTGGAAGAGCTCGGCTTTGATGTTTGCCTGGACCACCGTAGCGATGACTTGCCCGCCC
>OJGP01000210.1_pt1 | contig 12422 bp, 14 predicted proteins | sample 1594701 | NCBI WGS metagenome assembly OJGP01 (sample SAMN05416863, study PRJEB24817) | seawater metagenome | isolation source: Sea water | place: Canada:Atlantic | collected 2013-11 | reverse complement strand
ATGCCTAGTCTCGTGGGCTCGGAGATGTGTATAAGAGACAGGTCAGAAACAGCATATCAGTAACGAACAAATCATTGCTGCAGCCAAAGCTGCTCATGCATGGGAGTTTATTGAGCGTTTACCTGATGGTTTATTCACTCAGGTTGGTCAGAATGGTGTTTTATTATCAGGTGGGCAGAGGCAACGTTTGGCAATTGCCCGAGCATTACTGCGTGATTCACCTATACTGATTTTAGACGAAGCGACTGCTTCATTAGATTCAGAAGCAGAACGTCATATTCAATCGGCATTAGAAACGCTGATATCAAACCGTACTACCTTAGTTATTGCTCATCGATTATCAACTATTGAAAAAGCTGATCTGATTATCGTTATGCACAATGGTCATATTATGGAAACAGGTACTCACAGTGAACTGCTCAAAAAGGGCCAGCATTATGCTCAGTTACACCGTTTACAATTCCAAGAAAAAAAAGTTGAAGTAAATTAACTAATGAACTGGCTTGTTAACTCCTGGTATCAGCCTAGCCCCATTCGTTGGTTATTAGCTCCTCTATCGGGTCTTTACCGCATTATTATTGCATTACGACGATATATGTATCGACACGGAGTATTGAAGTCTACATCGTTAACTGTGCCCGTTATCATTGTTGGTAATATCAGCGTTGGTGGCACGGGTAAAACACCGGTAGTCATTTGGCTTGCCAAGCAATTGCAGCAAGCAGGTTATCATCCCGGTATTATTAGTCGCGGCTATGGTGGGAAATTACCGCAGCAGGCAAAGGTAGTCACTAAGGATAGTCTTGCCAGTGATGTTGGCGATGAACCCATTATTATTTTTCGTCAAACGTCATGTCCAATGGTTGTCGGTGCCAACCGTGTTGCTGCTGGACAAAAGCTATTAGACAGTTATGACTGTGATGTCATTATTAGTGATGATGGTTTACAGCACTATGCCTTAGAGCGAGATATCGAAATCGTTGTTATTGATGGTAAGCGAAAATTTGGAAATCAGTATTGTCTACCCGCAGGGCCATTGAGGGAACCACTATCTCGACTAAAAAATGTCAGCGTCTTAATACATAATGGCAGTGATAGTGACGTAGCGCATAATATGCAACTCATCCAATCTATGGCAGTGAACCTTGTAGATTCAACTATCACAAGGCCTATAGAGAATTTCAAGTCGACAGAAGTGCATGCAATAGCAGGGATAGGAAACCCTACACGTTTTTTTGATCAACTCACTGCTAAGGGATTAAAGCTTACGCCTCACCCCTTTGCAGATCATCACCCGTTTGAATTAACCGATATTGACTTTGGCGATCAAAAACCAATATTAATGACGGAAAAAGATGCCGTGAAATGCCAACATTTTGCCAATAAAAATATGTGGTATATCCCCATAGAAGCCACAATAAGCGGTAAACTAAACCAATATTTATTAGACACTTTAGCAGGACTATCATCCCATGGATAAAACCTTACTTGAAATTCTAGCGTGCCCTAGCTGCAAAAGCACTCTAACTTACAATAAAGCAGAGCAAGAGTTAATCTGCCCAGCTTGCCGACTCGCCTACCCTATTCATGATGATATTCCCGTTATGCTAACTGATGAAGCTAGACAATTAACGGATGATGAGTAACTGCAATGACGTTTAAAATTGTTATTCCTGCTCGTTATGCATCAACACGCTTACCTGGTAAACCTCTATTAGATATAGCGGGTAAACCAATGATCCAGCATGTTTATGAGCGAGCACAAGAAAGCCTTGCAACTGATATTATAATTGCGACTGACAGTGAAAAAATTCAAGCCGTCGCACTAGCGTTTGGTGCAGATGTCTGCCTCACTCGATCAGATCACCCATCAGGTACAGATCGCTTAGCAGAAGTCGCATCACTAAGGCAATTTAACGATGATGACATTATTGTTAATGTACAGGGCGATGAACCTTGCCTACCAGCCAGTCTAATCAATCAAGTAGCAGAAGATTTACAAAGTTATGCTGATGCTGATATGGCGACACTTTACAGTCAAATAACTCAAGAAAAACAAGTGTTTGACCCTAATGTGGTTAAAGTAGTAATGGATGCCCGAGGCTATGCACTTTACTTTAGTCGTGCGCCAATTCCATGGATGAGAGATCATTTCGATCAACAGTCTACCCTGCCATCAGAATTACCCCATTATCGCCATATTGGCTTATATGGCTATAGAGCGAACTTTCTTAAACACTATACTGAATTAAGCCCATGCATTTTAGAGCAAGAAGAATCTCTCGAACAACTGCGAGCTATTTATCATGGAAAGAAAATTCACCTAAGCGCAGCTCAGATTTCAGTAGGTCATGGCGTTGATACACAAGAAGATCTTATTGCAGTAAGACAAATATTAGGCAATAGTTAAAATAGTATTAGCTTAAAACTTACTTAGCAGCACTGTGCTTCTCTAGCAGCTGATCGATACCGGCAGCAAGTACCTCACTGTGTAGCTCACCTTCTCCATCAAAAACAGGCAATATATAGGTAACAGGGACATTTCTATGTCCCTCCCCATATTGCGTTGCTTGAATATTTCTATCCTGTTCCAACACTTGCAGTACTAAATTACAGCCATCAAGTAACTCAATAATTTCACATTGATGAGTTTGATAAACAACTTGTTGGCCTAGTAAGGCCAACAAGTGTTCACATTCAAATACTTTATTCGCTGACATCTTCTACTGGTTTCACCTTCCTAGGAGCACGCCTTCTGGGTGCTTTCTTTTCTCCATTATCTGCCGATGCAGGTTTTTTGTCACCCCCTTCAGCTGGAGAGGAATTTTCTTCCACTTTTTCTTGCTTCTCTTTCACAAGTACAGGAGTACGTCTTCTAGGTGCTTTCTGTTCCCCATTATCTGTCGATGCAGTTTTTTTGTCACCCGCTACAACTGGAGAGGAATTAGCTTCCACTTTTTCTTGCTTCTCTTTTACAGGTGCAGGAGCACGTCTTCTAGGTGCTTTCTGTTCCCCATTATCTGTCGATTCAGGTTTTTTATCATTCCCTTCAACTGGAGAGGAATTTGATTCCGCTTTTTCTTGCTTATCTCTAGCAGGTGCAGGTCCACGTCTGCGATTATTCGAATTTGAAGGCGCTCTAGCTCTACGAGGCTTGTTAGTTGCAGCTTTCTCAACTGGCGGTTTATTACCATCAACTTCAGATATAGCTGGACTTGGTACAAAATTCCCATCCACTTCTGGCTCAACAGCTTTAGGTATCGCATTCCCATCTACTTCTTTTTTCTCTGGCGGTATTTTATTACCTGCATCATCCGCTATAACGACTGCATCGCTATCATTACGTGGGCGACGACGTCGTCCCCCTCTACGCGAACGTTTTGCAGTCGAGTTTTGACCACTCTCACTATTATCTTCTTCTCTTGGTGCTTTATTGTCTGAACCTGATTCTTCAGTCTTTTTCTCAGCACTCTTTTCTGCTGTTTTACTTTGATCTGGACGTCGGCGTGGTGTACGACGGCTGTTACGATTATTTCGCGGACGTCGTGTTTGCTCTTCTTGCTGTTGTTTTTGTTCTGGCTTTTCTTCTAACTCAACCTTTTCTTCAACTTCATCTGCTGATTTTCCAGTCAACACATTCAGTAAACGTTTTAATAGATTTGGCTTTTTGACCTCTACTTTTTCTATTTTTTCTACTAATTTTTCTGTTACTGGTGCTGGTGCAGCAGGAGATACGCCCGTTACAGCCGCTTGCTCAACAACTGGCTTATCACGCATTGCTTCTGGAACTTCAGGCTCAGGAGCTACCATCAAGTGATGACTTACCTCACTTACTTCACTACCATCTTTAATACGCTCAATATCAAAATGAGGTGTATCAAGGTGAGGGTTAGGGATTAGCAGTAATTTAACATCCTGACGACGTTCGATCGCTTCTAATTGAACTCGCTTCTCATTCAACATAAATGTGGCAACTGAAATTGGCAGTTGAACTACAAGTTGTGAAATGCGATCTTTGGTTGCTTCATCTTCAACCAAGCGTAATACTGCTAAACCAAGTGATTGAACACCACGAACATGGCCTAAACCACCACAGCGAGGACACACTTCTTCATGTGCATCACCTAATGATGGTCGAATACGCTGTCGTGACATTTCAAGCAAACCAAAGCGTGAAATACGACCTACTTGTACACGAGCACGATCTGCTTTCAAATGATCACGTAAGCGATTTTCAACTTCACGCTGATGCTTAGTAGGTCCCATATCAATAAAGTCGATGACAACTAAACCACCAAGGTCTCGAATACGTAATTGACGTGCAATTTCTTCCGCTGCTTCTAAATTTGTATTAAATGCAGTTTCTTCAATATCTCCGCCTTTATTAGCTCGGGCTGAGTTTACATCAATAGAAATAAGCGCTTCCGTAGGATCAATAACCAAGGCACCACCTGAAGGTAGACGTACTTCATGGCGGAATGCAGTTTCAATCTGGCTTTCGACTTGGTAGCGTGTAAATAGCGGTACTTTATCTTGATATAGCTTAAATTTACTTAACTCATGAGGCATAACCATGCGCATGAAGTCGTAACCTGTTTGATAAACTTCAGGTGAATCAACCAAGATCTCACCAATATCTTTACGTAAATAATCACGTAAGGCACGAATAATGATATTGCTTTCTTGATAAACCAAAAATGGCGCTTTACGGTCTTTATTTGCGCTATCAATCGCAGTCCATAATTGCACTAAGTATTCTAAATCCCACTGCAATTCTTCTGCTTGCTTACCGACACCGGCAGTACGAACAATCATTCCCATGCCTTCAGGCACTTCTAGTGATCGTAATGCTTCTTGTAACTCAGCACGTTCCTCGCCTTCAATACGTCGAGAGATCCCACCAGCACGTGGACTGTTTGGCATTAATACAAGGTAGCGGCCAGCGAGACTAATAAAGGTTGTTAGCGCTGCGCCTTTGTTGCCACGCTCTTCTTTTTCAACCTGAATAACAAGTTCTTGACCAACAGAAAGCACATCCTGAACATTGATACGACCAGACGATTCACCGTCTTTTTTAGCTGAATTCTTGAAATACTCTTTTGAGATTTCTTTTAAAGGCAAGAAACCTTGTCTTTCCGAGCCGTATTCAACAAATACCGCTTCTAAACTTGGTTCAACTCGTGTGATTTTACCTTTGTAGATATTACCTTTTTTCTGTTCTCTAGATGGAATTGCAATATCCAAATCAAACAAACGCTGGCCATCAACCATCGCTACACGCAACTCTTCTTCATTGGTTGCGTTAATTAAAATTCTTTTCATTTATAACCTCTTTACAGAGGCTCGCACTTAGCTATCCTTGCTCTTGTAGCAAGGTTCTGAATCACCTAAAATTTAAGGTGCCAGCAGGACAACAGTCTCTCGTTTCGTACTGCAATTAATAATGGCAACACGTCTTACATTTGCGTATTGCTTTAACCTACATTTTGACCTTAATTTTTTATCATTATTTGGAAAGGTCATTGCCATCCATTTATTTAGTGGCATTTATTCAATATCGGCGCTTCACCCCCTGGCAAAGCTGGCCTGATACCTACTATTAATTACTCATTGTTTGTCCTGTCTGATGCAGATACTTCCTCACCAAGACATGCGAACCTAAATTTATTTGCTCATTATTGAGCCGTACGCACCTGACCTACTTAAATCTCGTCAAATGCTTTAATCAAAATACTTGGGCATTTACCGCGTCTACTTCCAGTTTGAAATTTTCAGAAGGAGCGACCTACCACTTTAAAGTCTATCAAAAAATTAGAGTATACTTCATACCCTAGAAACAGATAGACCAACATCAGAATATAACAGTCCTTTGACCTATCAGCAAGAGTAGACACTAATTATTTTTATGAGTACTAGCGATAATCAAACTTTTTCCGTTCAATTTATCGATATTTCGCCCGCACAAGCTGGGCAACGTATTGATAACTTTTTACTTACTCTTCAAAAAGGCGTACCCAAAAGTCGTATCTATCGCGCTATTCGTAAAGGCGAAGTGCGGGTTAATAAAGGCCGAATAAAACAAACTTATAAAATCCAAGCTGGTGATTCTATTCGCATTCCTCCTTTACACACCTCTGAAAAAACAACCATAACAACCGTTAACGATCACGTTAGAACTCAATTAACAGAATGTGTTCTTTTCGAAGATGATGATTTGCTAGCGCTTAATAAACCACCAGGAATGGCTGTACATGCAGGCAGTAATATTGACCAAGGTATTATCGAGAGCTTACGAATTATTCGTTCAGAATTACCTTATCTCGAATTAGTTCATCGCCTTGATCGTGACACCTCAGGCTGTCTTTTACTTGCTAAAAGCCGTGACTCTTTACTCAATTTACAACAGCAAATGATTAATCATGATTTAAATAAACGTTATCTCACCTTATTAAAGGGTGGCTGGGCTGATGGAGATCGCTTGGTCGAACAACCATTACAAAAAAATACCGTTTCATCTGGTGAACGTATGGTTCGTGTTGATCCTGAAGGAAAATATGCCAAAACCGTATTTATTCCTATTGAATCCTATCGCCAAGCCCAACTTACTGAAGTCGTCCTCTATACAGGTCGAACACATCAAATACGCGTTCATTCATCTCAAATGGGCCATCCAGTAGCGGGGGATGATAAATATGGCCAACGTAATTTTAACCGCGATATGAAAAAGATGGGTTTGAAAAGAATGTTCTTACATTCATGGAAATTAGGCATCACTCACCCATCTACTGGTGAAGCGCTATTGCTAGAGGCACCATTACCTATTCAACTCAATAATGTTGTGACTAAATTAAGACAACAATCATGAACCGTTATGAACTTATCGTGTTTGATTGGGATGGCACATTAATGGATTCAACCGGTCATATCGTAATGTGCATGCAACAAGCTATTACAGAATTATCATTAGCACCTCTCGATAATAAAGCTGTCAGCCATATAATAGGTTTAGGGCTCAATGAAGCAGTTCAGACTCTCTACCCCGATATTGATTCAGTGACATTGAATCAACTCATCGCAGGCTATAAACGAATCTGGTTAGAAAACCCGCATCACACGCCTTTATTTGATAATGCTAAAAGCCTTATAACGTCACTAAATCAACAAGATTACTTTGTGGGCGTTGCTACAGGAAAAAGTCGCCAAGGCTTGAATAAAGTATTACAAAGCACTCAATTAGGCCCCTTATTTCATGCTACACGCTGTGCAGATGAATGCCATTCAAAACCTCACCCTCAAATGATAGAAGAATTGATGACATTTTTAGGGGTACGCCCTGAACAAACATTGATGGTTGGTGATACTGAATATGACTTACAAATGGCACATAATGCCGGCGCAGATAGTCTTGCCATTAGCCACGGTGCTCACGGTATTGAAACGTTAAAGGCATGCCAGCCCCGTGCAATTGTAGACAACCTATACCAAGTTGAACAATGGCTTAATGACTTGTAGCCTTGCACAGGTTATGATTTACTGCTCAGACTAAACATATAAAACCTAGGAAAAACATGGCAACGTTTGGAGACTTCCCCCCATCGTCAAGCAATAATGATAAGGATAATTCAATGAGTGAACAGACAAGTTGGGAACGCAAAGTATTGGAAGACCTTGCATTCGCAGCATTAAAAGAACAGCGCACAAGTCGCCGTTGGGGTTATGTATTTAAAGGCTTAATATTCATTTATTTAATGGCTATTTTAATGTTAATGATGCCATCAGCAGAGTTAGCTACCCATAAAGAAAAGCACACTGCATTAGTCGAGATTAACGGTGTTATTTCTGCAGATGATGAAGCAAGTGCAGATACTATTGTCACAGGCATCCGTGATGCATTTGAAAGCACTAATGCACAGGGGCTCATTTTGAGATTGAATACGCCAGGCGGTAGTCCCGTTCAGGCAGGCATCGTTAATGATGAGCTAAAACGTTTACAGCTAACTCGCCCTGACTTTCCTGTTTATGCTGTTATACAAGATGTATGTGCTTCTGGTGGTTACTATATAGCCGCCGCAGCTAAAGAAATATATGCAGATAAAGCAAGCATTGTTGGCTCTATTGGTGTGCGTATGGATAGCTTTGGGTTTACTGATGTTATTGAAAAGATAGGCGTTGAGCGTCGCTCATTAACAGCAGGCGAAAATAAAGCATTTCTTGACCCTTTTCTCCCAATGAGAGAACAAGATGTTAAACATGCACACACTATGCTTAATAATATTCATCAACAGTTTATTGATGTAGTCAAAGCAGGACGCGGCGATCGTCTCTCCGATGACCCTCGCTTATTTACCGGTTTATTCTGGTCTGGTGAACAGGCCTTACCATTAGGACTTATTGATGGGCTTGCCAGCAGTAGTACAGTAGCGCGGGATATTATTGGTGCAGAAGATATTATTGATTACACTCTTCGCCCTGATTACTTTGATCGTTTTACTGGCAAGCTAGGTGCAACACTCAGCCAAGCATTATTTCAATCAACAGCTACTACGGGGTTACGTTAATTATGTCAGAACAAAAACAAATTCAACTCACTGAGAAAGAGCTTGTGAAACGACAAGAATTATTCCGTTACACCGATCTTTCTCATCCAGTGATTCAAACGCTATTGAATTTAAAATTAGATAACACTGGTTCAAACAATGATCTAGAAGGTTGATACTATGGCATTACCCGCTGAAGCACTCGTCAATAAGTCATTGGAATTAGTTTCACTTCCAACGACTTATAGCCAGATTAATGATTTGATGAATGACCCTAATAGTTCTGCAGATGATATTAGTGAAGTTATTAATATCGACCCCGGCTTAACTGCTCGTTTACTTAAAATCGTTAACAGTCCTTTTTATGGTTTTCCTTCACAAATTAATACTATCTCACGTGCCATTACCATTATTGGTACCCGTGAATTAACCCATTTGGTATTAGCAACTTCTGTGATTAATGCTTTTAAAGGTATTCCTGCTAATTTAATCAATCTAGAAGAGTTCTGGCGACATAGTCTTGCCTGTGCCATTGCATCTAAATTACTGGCTATACATTGTGGTTATCGAGCGGCCGAGCGTTTCTTTATTTCCGGTTTATTGCAAAATATTGGCTCACTTGTACTGTATCAAGCACTTCCAGAGCTTGCGAGAGAAGCCATTAATAATGCAAAATCAGGTAATGGCACTTTATCTAAAACTGAACAACTTGTTATGGGTTTTGATCATAGTGAAGTTGGTCAAGCACTCGTCGAAGCATGGCGTCTTCCTGATTCACTTGGAGAAGTTGTCACCTTTCACCACAAGCCATCACAAGCAACACAGTTTCAAAATGAAGTCGCAATAATCCATATTGCAGATATAATGGTTAGCTCAGCGGAGCTAGGCCACAGTGGTGATCGTCATGTGCCACCTCTCGATCCTAAAGCTTGGGAACAACTAGGCATTGAGCCACAAATATTACCCGAGATATTACAACAAGTAACAGAACAGCTGGATGACTTAACAGCAGTAATGACATCGTCATAAATTATTAAAGAGGCAATTCATGAGAACAGTATTATTAGGCGCACCAGGCTCCGGTAAAGGCACACAAGGTGTTGTATTATCAAAAAAATATGATATTCCACAAATCTCAACGGGTGATTTATTACGTGCAGCAGTGGCAGCTGGTTCTGAATTAGGACAAAAAGCCAAAGCAGCAATGGATGCAGGCGCATTAGTCTCAGATGAAATTGTGATTGGATTAATTCGCGAACGCATTTCTCATGATGATGCCAAAAATGGTTATATCTTAGACGGCTTCCCTCGTAATATCCCACAGGCTGAAGCATTAGATTCCATGTTGGAACAACTCAAGCAACCTCTACAAGGTGTCGTATTATTAGATGTTGCTTTTGATGAGTTATTACAACGTTTAACAGGTCGCCGTACCTGTAAAGACTGTGGTGCTATCTACAATATTCACTTATCACCATCAAAAATTGAAGATCATTGCGATGCTTGTAATGGCCCACTATTCCAACGTGCTGATGATAATGAAGAAACGATTGGCAACCGTTTAACTGTATACCAAGAACAAACATCGCCATTGGTTGAATACTACCAAAGCCAAAATAAATTACACAGTATTGCTGGTGTAGGTAATGTCAACAATATTACAGACGCAGTCAGCGCTGTCTTCGATACAATCTAATCATTTATTTTCCTCCCTTAGTTATCCTAATAGTTACTAGGGGAGTTTTTAGTTAATATGATGACTATCCATGGCTAAAATACTCGCCATTGGCATTGCCACTCTCGACATCATCAACACGGTTGGCTCCTTTCCTGTAGAAGATGACGAAGTACGCGCCCTATCTCAGCAGCAATCGCGAGGTGGAAACGCAACTAATACCTTATCCATTCTAAGTCAGCTGGGACATGACTGTGCGTGGGCGGGTGTATTAATTGATGAGCCTGATAGCCAGGTAATTAAACACGACTTAACAAAACATCAAATAGACAGTTCAAATTGTGTGGTTTTAGATCAGGGAAAGATGCCAACATCGTACATCACACTTAATCAACAAACTGGTAGTCGAACTATCGTCCACCATCGTGATTGCCCAGAATTTAGCTTTACTGAATTCAAAAAAATAAACTTACAGCAGTATGATTGGATCCATTTTGAAGGGCGAAATATAGCTGATACATCACGAATGATTGAATATTGTAAACAACAGCAACCAAATTTACCTTGCTCGGTAGAAATAGAAAAACCTCGGCCAGATATTGATTCATTATTCACATTAGCTGATGTACTCTTCTTTTCAAAAAATTATGCACAAAGCCTTGGTTTTAGTAATGCTGCTAGCTTTTTAAGCTCATTTGCAATCAGCATAAATGCTAGCTGTGCATGGGGAGAAAAAGGCGCATGGTTTATTAATAAAAAGATGAAAATCATTCACAGTCCAGCCTTTCCACCCGAGAAAATAGTTGATACCCTTGGTGCTGGTGACACATTTAATGCAGCCTTTATTCATGCTTTACTGAACCAGCAAGCTGAACAAGCAGCCCTAAAATTTGCTTGCCAAGTAGCAGCTTACAAATGTGGACGACACGGCTTAGATATAACTTACTTTAAATTAAACTAATTACTTATGACTCCCTACTTTTTGTGTAATAACGACGATCTCATTGACAATAAAACGCGTAGCTTCACGCTTGAAACTGAGCAAGGTCAACTCGACTTATTATTAGTCAAAACTGAAAATGTTGCCTACGCCTATAAAAATATTTGTCCACATTTAGGAATCCCACTTAATTGGCAGCCAGATGAATTTCTATCAATTGAAGAAACTCATATTCAATGTTCTACCCATGGTGCTTTATTTACAATGGAGAATGGTCATTGCATTGCAGGGCCTTGTAGTGGAGATAAGCTGGAAAACTTAGCATTAGAATATCGTGACAACGAGATTTGGTTACAACTTTAAACCAAAACCTTCAAAATATGGCACAATCCATATTTCTTCATTATTTATACGGATGGGACAACACTGCTGATGGATATTACAAAACGCATTCGCATTGGTGATCTACTCGTAGAAAACAAACTTATTTCTGAAGCTCAACTTAATTCTGCATTACAAGAGCAAAAGAAAACACGCCGTAAACTAGGTAAAACATTAATCGATTTGGGCTTTATTGAAGAAGCTCAATTATTGAGATTATTATCTAAGCAATTGAAAATTGCTTATCTCGATTTAACTCAAACGCCTATCGATCAAAAAATATTTTCTTTATTACCTGAAATACATGCCCGTCGATTTCGAGCGATTGCTTTAAAAGAAGAAAACAATAAAATTCTAGTCGGCATGGCAGATCCTTCCGACATCTATGCCTATGATGAATTACAAAAAGTCTTACAACGCCCGATAGATATCGCCGCTATTAGTGAGGGCGATTTGCTTCGTAATTTAGAGACAAATTACCGAAAAACAGATGAAATTGACTCATTGGCTGAAGTACTTGATGACGAATTAGCTGAAACTGATTTTGATTTACAAACACTGACACAATCAACTTCCACTGCTGACGCACCTGTAGTTAAATTATTGCAAGCAATTTTTGAAGATGCTGTTTCTATGCAAGCCTCTGATATTCATATCGAGCCCGATCAAAATGTTTTACGTATTCGCCAACGTATTGATGGTGTTTTACAAGAACAAATTGTTGATGAAACTCGAATTGCCTCTGCATTAACCTCACGACTGAAACTAATGTCAGGCCTTAATATTTCAGAGAAAAGGCTTCCACAAGATGGTCGCTTTAATATCAAAGTCAAAAAGAAAAGTATCGATGCTGTCTCTTATACACATCTCCGAGCCCACGAGACTAGGC
>OJGP01000208.1_pt1 | contig 12503 bp, 7 predicted proteins | sample 1594701 | NCBI WGS metagenome assembly OJGP01 (sample SAMN05416863, study PRJEB24817) | seawater metagenome | isolation source: Sea water | place: Canada:Atlantic | collected 2013-11 | reverse complement strand
CAGATGTGTATAAGAGACAGGCATGAGATGCTTTTCGGTAATCATAAATGAGTTCAATATGGGCTGTTGACTCTGTTTTGCCACGAACAACAGCTTCAATAGCATTTGTTTCTTCTGATGAGTAGATAAGTTCGTTCGGATACCAATCATTGACGACATCACCTTCGACTTTATAAAAAGTGTGGCCTTCGTCCAGCCAAGATTCTAGCCCATTGAGATCATCCCAAAAATCAGCCTTAAGTTCACTGGCACCTAAATACAATAAATCAACATCATCTAGGACCTTATCGTTGTAATAGTCTTCAGCATGGATACCTAATACGGTTGCCTTAATGCGAAGATTGATATCTTTAGAAACTAGGGTCACAGTCACATCAGGTTTAGCTTCTTGCAAACTCATGGCAATGCCTAGAATTTCATTATCGGCTTTAGAACCTGGTAACTCTTTTGGTAAGTCTTGAATCATTTGGCTGGTTTGAAAAAATAAGCGGCCTGTCGATACACTATCATCGTCGTTAGCTATGCTAGGAAGCTGAATACCATTGACCATCGATTCTGTATCGCCAGCCTGCAACATCAAGTCATCTAGAGTGCGAGTAACTTGACGCACATTACGAGATACTTCCGATAAGCCTTTTTTACCATTATCGAGTTCTTCTAATACCACCATAGGCAGAAAAATATCATGCTCATTGAAGCGGTATAGGGCAGTGGGATCGTGCATAAGCACATTTGTATCGAGAACAAACAGACGTTTACCAGTGATTACACGTTTAATCATCAATATTCCTTTTCTAATTAGAATTTAAGACCAACACTGTTTTGCAACTATGATTATGAGCTAAAGTTATTCGATAATACAAGATAAAAACGGTTCTTTTTTTAGCAAAAAATAGCTTTATTCATTCTGATATAATATGCGGTTACTTTTGGAACTTTTTGTCAATAGGAACTTATACTTTGTCCGTAACAACACATCAAATTCACCAGCTACTAACGCAACGCATTTTGATCCTTGATGGTGCGATGGGGACGATGATACAAAGTTATCAGTTAGAAGAAGACGATTACCGTGGCGAACGATTTGCTGAACATGGTTGTGATGTTAAGGGAAACAATGACTTATTGTCACTAACGCAGCCCAAGATTATTAGCGATATTCATCGTGCTTATTTTGAAGCGGGTGCTGATATTGTTGAAACCAATACTTTTAACGGTACATCCATCGCGATGGCTGATTATCAGATGGAAGAGCTGGCTTATGAGTTAAATAAAGCGTCAGCCCAATTGGCTCGGGCCATTGCAGATGAATTTACTAGCGAAAATCCAGATAAGCCTCGTTTTGTAGCAGGTGTTTTAGGCCCAACAAACCGCACAGCAAGCATTTCACCTGATGTAAATAATCCAGGATTTCGAAATGTAAACTACGATGAACTGGTTGAATCTTACTTAGAATCTATCGCAGGATTGGTTGATGGCGGAGCAGACTTTCTTTTAGTCGAAACCGTTTTTGATACCTTAAATGCGAAAGCAGCTTTATTTGCGATTGAAACTTATTTTGACCAAAATGATATTCAATTGCCCATTATGATTTCGGGCACAATTACCGATGCCAGTGGACGGACACTTTCAGGCCAAACTGCCGAAGCATTTTGGAATTCATTGTCACATACTCAACCAATTAGTATCGGTTTGAACTGTGCATTAGGAGCAGCCCAATTACGCCAGTATATTGAAGACTTATCAGGTACAGTCACCTGCCATGTCAGCGCACATGCAAATGCAGGATTGCCAAATGAGTTTGGTGAATATGATGAGTCGCCAGAAGTTATGGCTGAACAAATGAAAGAATGGGCGCAGTCGGGCTTTTTAAATATTGTCGGCGGTTGCTGTGGTACATCACCAGCACATATCAGAGCGATTGCCGAAGCCGTTGATGGCATTGCGCCACGTGTTCCTGTTGAAAATAACCATTACTGTCGTTTAAGTGGTCTTGAACCGTTTACGATTACGCCAGAAAGTCTTTATGTCAATGTCGGTGAACGTACTAACGTCACCGGTTCTGCACGTTTTGCTCGATTGATTAAAGAAGGTGATTACGACGCGGCTTTAGATGTTGCACGTCAACAAGTAGAAAGTGGTGCGCCTATTATCGATATCAATATGGATGAAGGCATGTTGGATTCGAAAGAAGCCATGGTGACTTTCCTAAACTTGATTGCCTCTGAGCCAGATATCAGCCGTGTGCCGATCATGATTGATTCCTCTAAATGGGAAGTGATCGAAGCTGGCCTAAAATGTATCCAAGGTAAAGGCATCGTCAACTCGATTAGCATGAAAGAGGGCGAAGAAAAGTTCATCGAACAGGCTAAATTAGTGCGACGCTACGGTGCTGCGGTAATTGTCATGGCCTTTGATGAAGTAGGCCAAGCTGATACTCGTAAACGTAAGCGTGAGATTTGTACCCGTTCGTATGAAATTTTGACCAAAAAAGTCGGCTTTCCACCTGAAGATATTATCTTTGATCCTAATATTTTTGCGATTGCTACTGGTATTGAAGAGCACAATAATTACGCCGTTGATTTCATCGAAGCAGTAAAAGATATTAAACAAGCATTACCTCACGCGATGATTAGTGGTGGCGTTAGTAATGTATCATTCTCATTCCGAGGTAATAACCCGATACGTGAAGCGATTCATGCGGTATTTTTATATCACGCTGTGAAAGCAGGTATGGATATGGGGATCGTCAATGCCGGTCAATTGGCAATTTATGATGATCTGCCAGAGGAATTACGTGAACGAGTTGAAGATGTAGTCTTAAACCGTCGTGATGATTCAACAGAACGTTTATTAGACATTGCTGCTAAATATAAAGGCGATGGTAAAACAGTTGAGAAAGTTGAAGATCTTGAATGGCGCAGCTGGCCAGTTGAAAAGCGCTTAGAACACGCCTTAGTAAAAGGTATCACTGAATATATTGAAGACGACACTGAATTAGCTCGCCAAAATGCTGCTAAGCCGCTACATGTGATTGAAGGCTCGTTAATGGACGGCATGAACGTAGTCGGTGACTTATTCGGTGAAGGCAAGATGTTCTTACCGCAGGTGGTTAAATCTGCACGGGTTATGAAAAAAGCCGTAGCGTATTTGATGCCGTATATTGAAGACGAAAAAGAAGAAGGCGACGAAAGTACTAATAACGGCAAGATCTTAATGGCGACCGTGAAGGGTGATGTACATGATATAGGTAAGAATATCGTCGGCGTAGTATTGCAGTGTAATAACTTCGAGATTATTGATCTTGGTGTGATGGTGCCAGCAGCTAAAATTTTAGAAGTGGCTAAAGAACAAAACGTCGATATTATTGGTTTATCGGGTCTGATCACACCATCACTTGATGAAATGGTACATGTTGCTAAAGAAATGGAACGTTTAGGTTTTGATATTCCGGTAATGATTGGTGGTGCGACCACATCATTAATTCACACCGCAGTGAAAATTGAGCAAAACTACCATGGTTGTAGTGTCTATGTGAAAGATGCCTCACGTGCAGTTGGTGTAGCCCAAAACCTAGTTGGCCCTGATTCACGTGATGACTTCATGGCCAAAGTAAAAGCTGATTACGCAGATAAACGTGCACGTCACAAAGGGCGAAAGAGTACACGCCGTCAATTAAAAATAGCGGATGCACGTGCCAATAAAACTAAAATTGATTGGCAGGCATATCAGCCCACTATTCCTAAAAAATTAGGTGTTCAAACCTTGGATGATTATCCACTATCTGATTTAGTTGAACGTATCGACTGGACGCCATTCTTTAAATCGTGGGAATTAGCAGGTAAATATCCACGTATTTTAGAAGATGAAATTGTCGGCGTACATGCGACTGATTTATTCCGTGATGCTAAAAAAATGTTGACTAAAATCGTTGATGAAAAATGGCTAAAAGCGCGTGCGGTATTTGGCCTATTCCCAGCCAATAGCGTTAATGATGATGATATGGAAGTGTATACCGATGAAAGTCGCACTGAAGTATTAATGACATTACGCAGTCTTCGTCAACAAACAGAGCGCCCGCCGGGGCGTCCTAATGCAGCATTAGCTGATTTCTTAGCGCCGAAAAAAAGTGGCGTGCAAGACTATATTGGTTCATTCGCCGTAACAGCAGGTATCGGTATTGATGAACATGTGGCGCGCTTTGAAAATGATCATGATGACTATCAAAGCATTATGCTCAAAGCCTTAGCAGATCGTTTAGCCGAAGCCTTTGCTGAGCGTTTGCACGAGTTAGTACGTAAAGATTATTGGGGCTATGTAAATGATGAAGGCTTAGATAATGAAGACTTAATCAACGAAAAGTATCAAGGTGTTCGTCCTGCACCGGGCTATCCCGCTTGCCCAGACCACACAGAAAAAGGCTTATTATGGCAATTGTTAGAACCTGAGAAAAATGCAGGAATGACAATTACCGAAAGCTTTGCCATGTTACCAACTGCAGCTGTGAGCGGCTTCTATTTGGCACACCCAGAATCACGTTATTTTGGTTTGGGTAAAATCGACCAAGATCAAGTTGAAGATTACGCACAGCGTAAAGGCTGGTCAATGGATGTGGCGGAACGTTGGTTAGGGCCTGCTTTATCTTATGATGGTGATGACTAATGGCTAATTCAGAAGAGGCAATTATTGATTTGCAAATGAAGCTATCATTTCAAGATGGTTTGTTGGAAGATCTCAATCAAGTAATTATTGGTCAACAAGACCAAATTGCTCGCTTGGAATTAGCCGTTGAAACCTTGAAAGTACAAATGAGCACCATGCAAACATCCACGCATCAAGGTAATGGTCAGCAACATGAAGTTCCACCGCATTACTAAGCTAATCTGATTAGGGAATATGGCAGATTAAGATGAAACAACGTCAAAGCATCATCTTAAAAGGCGATCCTCAGTGGTGCCGTGATTCGACATTGGCTTTATTGACTGGCTTTGATATTGGTCGCTGTATTTGTTTAGGTAATCAGCCACTTGATGCTGTTAAAACAATTAGCACTAATAAAGCTCAAACAGTACTAGGTCAAGAGTTCGATGCGGTTATTATTGATGGTACGGTAGAGCTCAATCCTGATAGTTTAGGTGCAATGGTCGGTACAGTAGTAGCTGGTGGCGCTTTGATTATTATGTTGAATGAGGCTGAATCAGAAAGTCTGTGGTTGCAGCGTTTTTTACGCATCAGCAAACACTATCAGCAAATATCTGACAACTTTCATTTTATCCATCAACAACAAGATTTAACGCCACTTTCAACGCCAACTCATGTAAATACTGGCGAAATTATTGTTAATAATGATCAGCAACAGGCTATTGATGCTGTATTAAAAGTAGTATCTGGCCATCGTCGTCGTCCTTTAGTCTTATCGGCAGATCGGGGACGCGGTAAATCGGCTGCATTAGGTATGGCAGCAGCTGTTCTCATTAAGCAAGGCAAACAAATTATATTAGTGACAGCGCCAAGTTTTGCTAGTGCCGAAACGGTGTTTGATCATGCCCATCGTTTATTGCCCCAATCAGTTTATTCACAAGGCCAGCTGTTATTAAATAAAGCCATTATTAAATTTGTGGCTCCTGATGTATTGGTTGATGGTGATTATACGGCTGATTTAGTGTTGGTGGATGAAGCCGCAGCAATTCCCGCCGCTATGTTAGAACAATTATTAGATAAATTCTCTCGTATTGTATTTTCGAGCACCATTCATGGTTATGAAGGAACAGGTCGTGGTTTTGCAGTGCGTTTTCAGCAGACCTTAGATGTTAAAACACCGAACTGGAATAACTATCACATCACCCAGCCAATCCGTTGGCGTGAAGATGACCTTTTGGAACAGTTTAGCTTTGATGCCTTATTGTTAAATGCAGTCGCTGAGCCAGCAGGACTTATTGAGAATGCAACAGTTTTATCGTGTCAGCTTGAAAAAATTGAACGACATTCCTTACTGAAAGATGAAGCGATGTTACGATCATTATTTGGCTTAATGGTGTTGGCACATTATCGAACACGTCCTTCTGATTTGATGATGCTGCTGGATCGTGATGATATTTCCGTTTATGTCATGCGCTTTGAAGGCCAGATCGTCGCATCAGCTTGGTGTGTTAAAGAAGGCGGCTTAGAAGCTGAACTTTCAGAGGCAATTTATGCTGGTGAGCGACGTTTAAAAGGTCATTTATTACCACAATCATTATTGGCCCATGCTGGACTAGTTGATGCGGGCAGTTTGTCTTATCAACGCATTATCCGAATTGCGGTGAGTCCTGAATTACAAAGTCGAGGCATTGGTCAGTATTTTGTGAAGCAGATTGTGGCTGATGCTGAAAAAAATCATATTGATGTTGTTGGTGTTAGTTTTGCCAGCAATGTTGATCTTATTCATTTTTGGTCTGAATGTAACTTTGAACCCATACGTTTAGGCATACATCATGATGACGTTAGCGGCAGTCATGCGATGATGATGTTAACACCACTATCAAAAGTGGGTCAGGCATTGATAAAAGGTGGTGTAAAACGCTTTAGTGAGCATTGGCCTTTATTATTACAGCAACACTTTAAACATTTACCTCCAGTATTAGTGACCACTATTTCGCAGCTATTGCCTGCTTCACAACCAGCTGTGGCAGAACGAGATAGGAAGGAACTATCTGCCTTTGCATTCAAGCAACGCGGCTTTGAGTTTTGTCAGATTGCATTATTGCGCACTGTTAGAAATGCTATTACTCAAGCAAGATTTTTGTCATTATCAGAACAACAACAAGCTTTAAGTGTGATGTTTATTTTGCAACAACGACAAGTTGGTGATGTATCTAAACGCTTAGGTTTTACGGGCAAAGCACAACTTATGAAGGCTTTACGAGAAGCCACTGCAAAATTATTAGACTAATAAAGCTCACGTCTAAATATAATATTATCACTGCCTTTAAATAGGCCAAAGCTAGCTCGACCTATCGGGTCATCATCATAGCTGCCATCGCCATCATAATCACCTAATAACCATGGATGACTGCTTGATAGTTGACTGCGAATATCGACATAGCCCTGATTATCTTCACCGGGAGCTGACAATGTCAGTACCGCACTGCCATTCACAATTGGGCTATTGTTAGTGAGGCTTGCAGCGGTTGAACCAGCTTCAATAATCATTGTGCTGGTACCTACTACCCAGCTGCCAGTATTATTGAGTTGAAAATGTGATGCTAAATTTAATGCAGTACATTGATCGGCAGTATTGGTTTGCCAATTAGTACCATTGAAGTACTCAGCCTGAACTGTAAGTACCAAGGGTACTAATTCTGATCCATGTGCATTGGAAATTGCCAAACGACCAAAACGAATAGGTTCCCCGCTGGGTTGGAGACTTGTGGGTAAACTTTGGGTTTGTACATTGTCATCATCAGTAATAGCAGTGAAAGTTAAATCAACGCTATTATTAAAGGCATCGATTTGGCTATTGCTTTCATGAATATATGTATAGCTATCATTACCAAAAGAAAAGCTTAAGCTACCATCTGCATTATCAGTCAGTGAGGGAGCTGCTGGCGCCCACAGTAGACGGACTAAGTTAGTATTATCTGCCCCTAGTTGTTTTGCATCTGTCGCAGGCGACGATACAGAAAAATCGTTGGCGACTAATTTAACAAAGTCGCCGGTGTAATTTTGAGTAACGGCAGGCGTGGTTGCTGCATTGTAGGCGGTAATAGTGAGTTGTGGATTGCTGCTATAACTGAAATTTTGGCCACTATAACTAAATCCACTGCAGGAAAAATCACCAAAAGCACCATTATTTGAGTTTGTTACTTTAAAATGATCAGGGTAAAAACGACCAACTGGCGGGCTAGACATAGTCGATAATACTTCACCTAAATAGTTAGGTGGGAAGACTGAAAATGAAAATACTCCCACCTCTGATATGGCTTGGTTAATAGTATGTTGCCCGTTATCAGCGCTTGAAAAATTAAAGTTACTTACAGTTAAGTCACCAGTACTACCTCCAGAAGGCGCCAATAAACTACGGCCAGTATTAATGCCTGCCAACTCAAAATTTGGTGTTAGCGGATTATCAGTAAAGTCGGTATCTGCATCATCGGTCCAACACGCAGCGTTAACTTTGAGATCGAATAGTTCGCCTGCTTTTTTGAATTTACTACAGCTTGCATCCGCACTGACACAATCTGCACTACTATCGGTTGTATAGGCTGCCAACATAACTGGTTTGCTGACAAAACTATCATTGCCCGTTAACACTAAGCCATTGCTGGTGGTATGTTCAGCATCAAGCTGAATTTGACCAGCATCATCATATTGAACAGTAAAGGTAGCTTTGCCGTTGATGTCGAAGACTAAGTTGATACCCGTGCCAGGTGTAGAGTTATCGAGAGGTGTACCAATTATGGCAACCTTTTTCGTACCAGTATTTGGGTTGGAATATGTTGACCAAAAATTCACAGATTGAGTACCCGTTAACGCACCAACACATTGCTCGGAGATATTACTTTTTTTGACAGCAGCAATGGTGACATCAACCGAAGGTTTACACGCCGTCTGTGTTGGCACATCAAATACAAAGCCTGCTTCGGCAAAGTTTATTGTGCAGGTGGGGTCTAATATATTATTGGCATAACATTTTAGTGGTGCTGTTGGAGTAATAGAGCTTGCTGCAATGTCAAGAACGACATTTTCTGCTGTGGTATGTTGTAGTGCAAGTTCTGCTGTGCCAGAAGAGATCGTCACAGGGTTGGTAGGCCAACCAGAAGAAGGTGCTAATGTGATACTAATATCTTCAGTGACTAAGTTGCTACAATCACTGTTAGCACACGCTTTTATTGTGACGTTACTGGCTAAACAGGTTAATGCTGCAGAGGCATAACTAAGCTCAAAATGATCAATAATATTACCAGGCTCACATGTATGGGTTTGAGCCATAAGTGATTGCACCTCCGACAGTGTGAGTACAGTAGCGAAAATCTGCACTTCATCCAGATCGCCATCAAAAAAGGTAGGTGTGCCACCGGTATCTTCAATTCGACCAATACTGGAAAAGCTAGTACCAATAATACCGCTAGCAATAGTGCCTGATTTGTTGAGGTTTCCATCGATATAAATTTGATATGCACCCGATGAGGCATCCCGGCTCATTACAATATGGTGAAAACTACCATCATTGATTGGGATGGTCGATTTTGAAGAGTCGTCATTACCAACTGAAATACCGATATGGCCAGATGCATCTAACCAACCCCAGAAAATATCATCAGCACCACCACTTTGTTCAACACCTGCTATACCGGGTGCTCGCCAAGCAGTGTTATTACCTGTTTGTGTCGTTCGCATCCAAAAGGTAAGAGATGACGTGCCTTTTAATATTTCATAGATATGAGAAGCACTTATATAATCATTATTGCCATCAAAATAACCATAGCCACATGTTCCGATATTACCCGCTATCGCAGGATTAGCAGAGTGTGTCGTTGCTCCATTTACAGCTGTGCCAGAATTATTATTAGTCGAGTTATCTAGTACCTCACCAGCAGTACCATTCCAATTATTTTCATCCATATGCCAAGCACTTATTGGTGTGAGTGAGGGGCAATGCTTATAATCAATATTAATATCATCGATATACATGCCGGTCCTAGAACCTGAGGAACCAGAACCTATAAGGCGGATTTGAGTGTTTGCCGCTATATAGGGCGTAAGATCAAAGCTTTCTGGATTAGCAGTAAAACTAGTTGAGTTGATAATGTAATCCTGTAGACGTGTCCAATTTGAGCCGCCGTCATTGGATACCTCAAGTGAAACATTTGCCGAACCACCACCATAACCAGTGAAATAGTTAAAGCTTAATGTAGCGGATGAAGCGCCAGAAAGATCAACTTCTCTGCTGGCGCCACGATCAGTATATTGGGGACTAAATCCTGACGGTGTTCCTATTCTTAAACAATTACCTGCTGAGCAATTACTGCTATTGACTCTAGCTTGTCCTGCTGAAACGCCATCAGATTCACCGATTTCTTGCCAAGCTGTGGCCCAGCTTTGACTACCATTATTGTTGCTATAAGAGGTACTGGAAAAAGAGTCTTTTACGTTATCAGTAGTACAGGGTCCTCCAGTTGCTCCCACAGTGACTGCATTAGGTAAAACAAATTGACTACTCGCACCTCGGGTACAACTATTATTTTTGTAAGCAACTAAATATAGGTTGTAGGTGCCATCGGAGCTAGGAGCGATGATATCAAATGATAGGTTATGTGTACCAGAAGAGTTAAAGTTAGAATGATTTTCACATGTTGATATGCCATCAATAAGCCAGCTTGTAGACTTCCACTGCTTATTGTTCCCTGAGCCATCAGTAGTCACATTAATATTTACACTAATAGAGGCGTTCTGAGCTACCGATGTTGTAGTACTGCCGTCGACAGTGGCAGTGTTGATAGTTCTATCTGCCATAGCGTTACTGGATACTGACCAGGTTAAGATTAAAAAGAGGAACTTGAATAGCTTAATCATGAATAACTGCCTGAAGGCGTCTGGAAACAAAGTCAAGGTTACCATAAGTACTATATTCGCTTTGAGAGGTAATTTGATAAATATTGCTAATAAAGCCATTTTCATCATAACTACCGAGTTGTCTACAGCTAACAGCAACTGAAAAGTTATTGATGGTTAATGTTGTGTCAATTGGACAGCTATCATTATTGATGGTTTGAAAGGCAGCCCATTCTAGCCCTGCATTAGCTGTTTGGTAGGCTCGTGCCGATTGCAGAGCTAAGAGGCTTGTTTGTCTTTGCACGCCAGTAATACCTAAAAGATATTGCCCTAGTAAACTGACAATAACCAAGATAAAGATTGCACCAATAAGCGAAAAGCCAGTTTGTTTGATCATGGCTGATTACTGACATGGACTTGGTGAACTAAGCGTATTGATTCACCTGCATCATCAGTCAATGTTAAGTTGAGAGAGACTAAGCCTGAGCGAGAGCTAGATCCTGAGTTATAAGTAAAATTACAGTTACTAATATAATTTGATTGTATGGCTCCACCAGAACTTGGAGGGGTAGGTTGGCTAGCTTGAATAGCATAACCTTGGTAGCGCATTAAGGCTTTATTTTCAGGTAATAAAGGCGTTATATCACAGTGATAGCTAATAGGGCCATCAATGACAAAAAAACGCTTTTGTGGCGATTTTAAAGGAAATTGAAAGCTAGAGAAAACAATATGATTGGCAGTTGTGCTATTACTAATGATTGCCGTGTTATCACCAGCATATGCATTATTACCAGTGGATGCGAGAGGGTATATGACAATTGAGTCACTACCCATGGTTATATTAGTTAAATTGAGCAAACTGCCTAATACATCGAAAGATGTGTCAGTCATAGTGAAATCAAGAATGTCACCACTGGCATCACTGGCTAACTTACTTCGATAACGGCCACCATCGACAATATGGATTAATTCCAATGATTGGCCATCAGCCGAAACGCGAATACTATTAGGTAAGGCAGCTTGAATATCTCGTTGCATACGTTGTAAGGCTGATTCTGCACTATTGGTTAAGGTTGCTCTACGAGCACTATCAACATAGGCATTAATAGGAAGGGTGATGATTGAAGCCGTCATTGAGGCAACAATGCCACTGATCACAATGACGATGATGAACTCAATTAAGGTAAAGCCAGTTTGTGAGCGTACTGCTATCATCAATAATTTGCTCGATAACCGGCAAGAGTAATAGTATCAGTACCAGGGCGAGTGACGGTTATAGCTATTTTTTTCATAGCAACGCCGCTTAGAGTGATATCACTAACTACAGCTGTAATCGTGTAATTCTCTAAGCCTACAATAGCATTATCATTTTGGTCGGTAGCACCGGAATCGTTAAGCCCATTATAATCGTCGATATTGTCAAATGTTGAACGGTTTCCTGCAACACTGGTATCGGGGTTTGCAGTAACAGGTAATAACATTATCTCTTCTAAATAACTTTCGGCAATGGCAATAGCTTGTCTTTGTACCATAGGATCGGCACTATAACTGACGGCTTGATTTACAACACTTAAGATGCCTGTTAATGCAACACTGATAATTACAATAGTTAAAATAAGTTCGACTAAAGTCGCGCCTAATTGTTTAAGTTGGTAGTGCATAAATTTAGGGTTACGGCGTACTGTCAAAACTAAACCCCGTTGCTGCTATAACTGTAATTTGAAGGGATGAAATTGTAATTGTGTTATCAGCATTTGCACGGCCTAAACTATCAAATGTGGTATTAGCATTAATAGCTGTCAGAGTGACATTTTTTTGGGAGCCGGTATAAGTACTTTCCCCGCTTGAAGGGTGGGGAACGGTAAGCGATGAAAAGTCACCACTAGAACAGGTATCATCACGTAATAATTGATAACTATTATTACTGTCTCTTATACACATCTCCGAGCCCACGAGACTAGGCATGATCT
>OJGP01000207.1_pt1 | contig 12508 bp, 13 predicted proteins | sample 1594701 | NCBI WGS metagenome assembly OJGP01 (sample SAMN05416863, study PRJEB24817) | seawater metagenome | isolation source: Sea water | place: Canada:Atlantic | collected 2013-11 | reverse complement strand
CTCAATCTTCGGATTGGGGCTTTTTTTTGTCTATTAAATATTGCCTTAAAAACTACAGCGACACTAAACTTACAGTCCTTACTACTTTTATGAATATTCGTGTCTAACAAAGCTGAAACAGTAGCAACACAGCTAGTTTGTGGCAAAAAAACACACAGATTTTGTATTTCTTACACAAAAGCTACTTTTTTTTTACAAAAGTATTGCAAAAGCTGTCCAGATCGGGAGAATGGCTTTCAACCGAGTTTTACACCGGTTACGAGAGAATCTAAATAACCTAATAAGGACATAAAAATAAAATGACATTTAACAAAAAATTATTAGCTGGTCTAGTAGCTCTTGCAGCTGCAAGCTCAGCTCAAGCGGTTACAGTTGCTGCTAACGATGGTTGGACATTAGGCGTAAGTGGTTCAGTAAACCAATTCCTAACATTCACAGATAATGAAGCAACTGATGTTGATGAAACTAACTTGCAAAACGGTCTTTTGCCAGCATTCATTAACTTCGATTTCACAGCACCAACAATGAATGGTCTTGATATCGCAGCTCATATCTCTTTCAGCCCATCTACAAACCAAAACAGCTACGAAGGTTTTGAACAACGTGAAGTTTACTTCACAGTTGCTGGTTCTTTCGGTCAAGTATTAGCTGGTAAAGCATTAGGTCTTTACGGCGCTAAAAACATCTTAACTGACCAAACTTTATTTGGTGTCGGTTACGGTACTGGTGGTGCTGATGGTACAACTACATTAGGTGGTATCGGTCTTGGTTACGATTACGCTTCATGGCGTTCACAAGTAAAATGGACGTCTAACGACATGAACGGTTTCAAAATTGCTGTCGCAATTGCGGATCCTTCTGTAGGCGCATTGTCTTTAAACACTAAGCCAACTGGTTCAATCACTTCTGGCGGAACATCATCTGAAGATTTACGTTACGAAGCTGAATTAAGCTACGCTGGCGCATTTGACGGTGGTTCTTACTCTGCATGGTTATCTGGTATGACTCAAGATGCTGATAATGCTGACAACAATGATACTGACGCAGTCTCTGTTGGTGGTACTTTAGCAGTTGCTGGTTTTGAAGCAATGGCTCAATACTCTGAAGCTGACGACAAGGCTACTGGTCTTGTTGATACTGAATGGTCTCAATACATCGTTCAAGCTGGCTACCGTTTTGGTGGAACAACTTTAGTTTCTGCACAATATGCAGAACTTACTGATGATAGTGATGATGCAAATTTAATTCTTAACTACGGTAATACTTCTGACGATTCAATTGATAAATTTACTGTTGGTGTTTACCATGACGTAAACGCTAACCTTAAATTGGTTGCTGAATACACTAAAGTTGAAGATGACGATGCATCTGCTTACGAGCAAGACATCATCTCTTTAGGTGGTTTCGTATTCTTCTAAAGACTACTTAACAACTTAAGGTCTCAAATCTTTATGATTTGATGCTTGAAGAAATTAAGAAAGCCTCAATCTTCGGATTGGGGCTTTTTTTTGTCTATTAAATATTGCCTTAAAAACTAAAGCCACGCTAAACTTACAGTCCTTACTACTTTTAGGAATACTCGTGTCTAACAAAGCTGAGAGTGTCGCAATACTAATTAATGCATTACAACTAACCATAGAAACACACCAAGACGAAGTTGCCGAGCTTGATCGTGCTATCGGTGATGGTGATCATGTCGTTAATTTGCAACGTGGCTTGAATGCGCTTGAAGCTCTCAGTGATGAACTGATCAATTTGGAATGGCCTCCTACCTTTATGAAAATAGGCATGACCTTGATGTCTACAATGGGGGGTGCTTCAGGCTCTTTATTTGGCACTTTATTTATCAGTATGGCTAAAGCAGCCAAAGATAAACAAGTAGATTTAGCTACTTTTTCAGCTATCTTTGCTCAAGGTGTTGACTCTGTCAAACAACGAGGTAAATCCGATATTGGCGAAAAAACGATGTTGGATACATTGATCCCTGTAGCCAATAGTTTACTTGATGATGCTAGAAATAATATTGAGTTTAACCAAGCATTAGAAAGTGCTAAACAATATGCAGTGTCCGGTATGCAATCAACGAAAGCGTTATTGGCAACTAAAGGCCGAGCTTCATTTTTAGGTGAACGCGCTATTGGCCATATTGATCCGGGCGCACGCACAAGTCAGTTAATGATATGTGCGATTGCCGATGCACTAATTAAAGGCTAACAGCCCCAGCGTAAATTAGCAGTATGAACAGGTGCATCCCAAAGTTCTAATAACTCATCATCCATCAATGTCAATGTAATTGATGCGCCGGCCATATCAAGCGATGTAGTGTAATTACCGACTAATGAACGTACCACCTCAACTCCTTTTTCTTGCCAATATTCTGATGCAAGCTCATACATCAAATAAAGCTCCATTAAGGGTGTAGCGCCAAAACCATTGATATGTAATAGTACCTGCTGGCCTGCCTGTGGTTTAAGTTCTTCATCAATCGCTGTAGCTAAGTGTGCAACTATCTCACTTGCATTTGTTAACGTCATTGGCTCACGCCCTCGTTCACCGTGAATACCGACACCCATTTCAATTTCATTATCACCAATATCAAATGTCGGTTTGCCTAGTGCCGGGACTGTACAGCTGGTTAATGCAACCCCCATTGATGCTGTTACCCTGTTCACTCTATCTCCCAACGTTTTACATTCAGCTAAATTAGCGCCTGCTTCGGCGGCTGCACCCAATATTTTTTCTACAATAAGTGTTCCGGCCACACCACGTCGTCCGGTACTATGATCTTTTGGCAATGAGACATCATCATCAATTAATACAGTTGCATGCTCACAGATCATCATTTCACTAGCGATTTCAAAGTTCATCACGTCACCAGCATAGTTCTTCACTATAAATAAAACGCCGCCGCCCGATTCAACAGATTCAGCTGCTGCCATCATCTGATCAGGTGTTGGCGAAGTGAAGATTTGGCCTGGACAAGCCGCATCTAACATTCCTGTTCCTACTAGACCTGTATGTAAAGGTTCATGACCAGAGCCACCGCCTGATATTAATGCCACTTTATTCGGTTTCGAAGACTGCTTTCTGTGGATATAATGTGGTTGATGATTGAAATTAACAATATCGTTATGTGCTTTTGCAAAGCCATTCAGGCTTTCTTCTAATAGACTTTCAACACTATTAATCATCTTTTTCATTTCATTATCTCCGTGCTTGTTAATACTTGTGAAATTTCACGTATGTCCTGCATAATCCATGTTGGTTGATAATCAACTTTATCTATATCTTCTAGAGAAGAAATCCCTGTTAAAACCATAATACTTCGCATGCCAGAATTTACAGCTCCGAGAATATCCGTATCGAGACGGTCGCCAATTGCAATCGTTGACTCAACATTAGTTCCTAAAGTTTCTAGAGCCTGCTGGTAGAGAATGGGTTCGGGTTTACCAATACTGATCGGCTTGACCCCTGTTACAGCTTCAAGAGCGGCAAGTGTGCCACCATTACCCATAACAACACCTAACTCCGTCGGTAAACTGGTATCAGAGTTCGTAGCATAGAATGCAGCACCAGCATTTAAATGCAATGTAGCTGTGGCAAGTTTATCCCATGTTAATTGACGATCTAATCCTGATACAACGATATCAGCTCCCTCACCGATAATGCCTTTTTGTGGTTGATCGACCTGATATAAATCAGTCAAAGTGAAACCATAATCAATAAGTGGCTGGCGTAGACCATCTTCACCTATAACAAACACGCGCCGTTTATCATGAGGTTGATGCTTATTAAGATAACTTGCCGTCGCCATGCTTGAGGTTAATACCTCATCTTTAGAAACAGTAACACCCATAGTTAAGAGCTTATCAACGTATTGTGATTGTGTAAGACTGGCATTATTAGTTGCCAGGATAAATGGAATCGACTTTTCTCTTAATACCTCAAAAAAATCAACCAATCCATCCATCGGAATATTGCCATGCCAAAGCACACCATCCATGTCAATAATCAAACCTTCTATATTGTCGACCAACTGCATTATTTTGTATAAACTCCTATATAAAGATGCTTCATTTTGCGCTTAACAGACTGATTTTAAAAGATAGCTGAGTAAAATATCAACATATCATCATGATATTGCATGACTTCTTGCTAGGTAAAAGCATAAAACATTGACACATTGTAGCCAACTACATTATATTCTCGGGGCGTATATTCAACGTATTTATTAACTTATCTCTTTTTTAGGAGCATGACAGCATGTCAAAAGCACTTATCCAAATGGCTCTAGATTCTCTAGATTTCGACGCAACTATAGCACTTGCTGAGCAAGTAGCACCGTATGTTGACATCTTAGAAATTGGTACACCTTGTATCAAATATAACGGTCTTGAACTTGTTACTGCTTTAAAAGCAAAATTCCCAGAAAAATTACTCCTTGTTGATCTTAAAACAATGGATGCTGGCGAATATGAATCAACTCCTTTCTACGAAGCAGGTGGCGACATCTGTACTGTTCTTGGTGCTTCTGATAAAGCAACAATGGGCGGCGTAATCAAAGCAGCAAACGCTAACAATGCAGAAGCTCAAATCGACTTAATCAGCGTTAAAGATAAAGCGAAATGTGCAACTGATGCAGCAGCAAACGGCGCACAAATCATCGGTGTTCACACTGGTCTTGACGCTCAAGCAGCAGGCCAAACACCTTTTGCTGATTTATCTTTAATTGCTAGCTTAAACTTAGGTGTTCGCATCTCTGTTGCTGGTGGTATCAACAAAGATACAATCCAAGATACAGTTCGTGCAGGCGCAACTATCGTTGTTGTTGGCGCGGCAATCTATGGCGCTGACTCTCCTGCAGAATCAGCTAAAGAATTACGTGCATTAGTTGATGCAGCGTAATCTTTAGATAAAGTACAAAGATAAAAAAACGAGAGGTTAATTATTAGCCTCTCGTTTTTTATTGTTAGAAGGGTTATTATTAACGATCCTAATGAATTGTGGTTAAATATAAGGAAAGCTAACATTTCTTATTTTCCACACCGATAATTAATAAACATCATCAAGTAAGATGATAATTTAAGACAATTAACAGAGGTATTTCTTATGAGTGAAAAAGGTCTTTTTGCTTCAATTTGCGGCTTTTTCAAAGGTTTATTTTCATCGGTTCCAGAGCAAACTAGTGCTCCAGCTGCTGATGCCTCTGCAAATAACGATGGATTAACTGGCGTTGAACGTTATATCCGTAACAATGAAGGTGTTTCAAACCAAGTAACTAGCGTTGAACGTTACATTCGTAACCAAGCAGCTACTTCTATTACTGGTGTTGAGACTTACATTCGTAACCAAGCTAATGCTCAAGTAGTTACAGGTGTAGAACAGTATATTCGCAACAAAGGTTAATCAAACCTTATATTGCTGGATTAAAGATAGCGACTGCCAAGTGTACGTCGTTATTTTTTTTCCTACTATCATGAGCAATTTCGGCCCATCGATTTTGCCAGATTTTTTAACTTTGAAATAAAAGGTATTTTTATAAATGGCCAATTTACTTGATCAACTTAAAGAAATGACCGTTGTTGTTGCCGATACAGGTAACATCGCAGCTATCGAGCAATTTACTCCTCGTGATGCAACAACAAATCCATCATTAATCACTGCTGCTGCACAAATGCCTGAATACCAAAGCATTGTAGATGACACATTAAAAGGTGCTCGCGAAACAGTAGGTGCTAATGCAGCAGCTTCTGAAGTTATTACACTAGCATTTGATCGCTTAGCGGTATCATTCGGTTTGAAAATTCTTGAAATCGTACCTCAACGTGTCTCAACAGAAGTTGATGCTCGCTTGTCTTATGATACTGATGCGAGTGTTGAGAAAGGTCGCGACCTTATTGCTCAATATGAAGCAGCTGGCGTATCACGTGAACGTATCTTAATCAAAATCGCTGCAACTTGGGAAGGTATCCAAGCTGCAAAAATTCTTGAAGAAGAAGGCATTCACACAAACCTTACTTTAGTATTTGGTTTACACCAAGCTATCGCATGTGCTGAAAATGGTATCCAATTAATTTCACCATTCGTTGGTCGTATCCTTGATTGGTACAAAAAAGATACTGGTACAGAATCTTACCCAGCAGCTGAAGATCCAGGTGTTGTTTCTGTTACAGCAATCTACAACTACTTCAAAAAATTCGGTTACAAAACTGAAGTTATGGGCGCAAGCTTCCGTAATTTAGGTGAAATCACCGAGTTAGCTGGTGTTGATTTATTAACAATTTCTCCAAACTTGCTTGATGAATTGCAACAAACAGAAGGTGTCTTGCCACAAAAGCTTTCTGCTGAACAAGCAGCAAATTCTGATATTGCTAAAATCAATATGGATAAAGCAACTTTTGAAGCAATGCATACTGAAGACCGTATGGCGACTGAAAAATTAGCTGAAGGTATTGATGGTTTTGCAAAAGCATTAGAATCTTTAGAAGAATTACTTGCTAACCGTTTGGCTGAATTAGAAGCTTAATTCACTCAACTGTTAACGGCAGTAAAATAGGTCCATAGAATGACTTACTATTCTACGGACCATTTATCAGATAGGCTGGCAAATTGACTTTCTAGTCATATCTGAATATAGTTCCAATCCGCGTAATTACACGTGAAACTAAAATAAATTTACTACTTTAAGGAGTATGTAACATGGCTGAAATTCAAATGGCTCTAGACTCTCTAGACTTCGACGCAACAATGGCTCTAGCTGAATCAGTAGCACCATATGTTGACATTCTAGAAATCGGTACACCGTGTATCAAATATAACGGTATTAAACTTGTTAAAGCTCTAAGTGCTGCACACCCAGACAAGAAAATCTTAGTAGACCTTAAAACTATGGACGCTGGTGGCTACGAATCAACTCCATTCTACGAAGCTGGTGGTAACATCGCTACTGTTTTGGGTGCGGCTGATATGGCTACAATCCAAGGCGTTATCGACGCATCTAAAGCAAACAATGCTGAAGCTCAAGTCGATTTAATCGGTGTTGAAGATAAAGCTGCTGTTGCTTCTGCTGCTGCTGCAAACGGCGCACAAATCATCGGTGTTCACACTGGTCTTGACGCTCAAGCTGCAGGTCAAACACCTTTTGCTGACTTAGCATTAATTGCTGGTCTTGGCTTAGATGTTAAAATCTCTGTTGCTGGTGGTATCAACAAAGACACAATCCAAAGCACAGTTCAAGCTGGCGCTGCGATTGTTGTTGTTGGTGCAGCTATCTACGGTGCAGACTCTCCAGCTGATTCAGCTAAAGAGTTACGTGCTTTAGTTGACGCAGCATAAGGAATAGAACAATGCATCGCGATCTACTTTTAAATAAAATCACTGATATCCTTGGATCTACTGATGATTCATTAGAAGCAAAGCTAGTTTCAATGTGTGATGATGCAAAACGCATCTTTATTACAGGAGCAGGTCGCTCAAAACTAGTGGGTAACTTCCTAGGTATGAGATTGATGCATAGTGGTTATATTGTCTATGTTCAAGGTGAAATTAGTACACCCAGCATCCGTGAAGGCGATTTATTAATCGTTATCTCTGGCTCTGGTGAAACTACTCAACTTGTTTCATTTACAAATAAAGCCAAATCTGAAGGCGCTAAAGTGGTTTTGGTTTGTTCAAAATCTAGCTCAACGATTGGTGATTTAGCTGACCAAACTATTCAAATTGGTACTGATACTAGCTTCGCAGCTACTAAAGGTATGCCGATGGGAACTATGTTTGAATTATCTACATTAATCTTCTTGGAATCAATCGTTTCTCATCTTATTCATGAGAAAGGAATTCCAGAAGAGCAAATGAAGTATCGTCACGCTAATATGGAATAATCACTTTCCTAAAAGCATAAAGAGAAACGAGTAGTCTTGTGACTACTCGTTTTTTTTTGCCTATCAGAAATGTCGTATAGAGCTACACTCTGCTTCACTGTATAATTAACTTTTTACCCAATTAAATTAAGAACACTCATGACTGCATCAAAAACACTATACGATAAACTTTGGGACCAACACATTGTTCATAACGATGAGGGTGGTACCACTTTACTTTATATTGATCGTCAACTTGTTCATGAGGTGACATCACCGCAAGCCTTCGAAGGTTTACGGCTAGCTGATCGCACTCCACATCGCTTAAGCTCCCTATTGGCAACGCCTGATCATAACGTTCCTACCAATAACCGTGACCAAGGTATTGCTGATCCCGTATCTCGTTTGCAGGTTGAAACCTTAGGTAAGAACTGTAAAGAATTTGGCGTGACTGAATTTGATCTAAATGATATTCGCCAAGGTATCGTTCACGTTGTTGGTCCTGAACAAGGTGCCACTTTGCCTGGAATGACCGTTGTTTGCGGAGACTCTCATACTTCTACACATGGTGCTTTTGGTGCTTTAGCATTTGGTATTGGCACCTCAGAAGTTGAACATGTAATGGCAACGCAATGCCTTATCCAAAAGAAAGCTAAAAATATGTTAGTTCGGGTTGATGGATCAGCTCGCAACGGCGTAACAGCAAAAGACATCGTATTAGCGATCATAGGTAAATTAGGCACTGCAGGTGGAACTGGCTATACCATCGAGTTTGCCGGAGAAGCAATCCAAGCATTAAGCATGGAAGGTCGTATGACTGTCTGCAATATGACGATTGAAGCAGGTGCTCGCGCAGGTCTTATTGCTGTCGATGATACAACTATTAACTATTTGAAGGGCCGTCCATTTGCTCCTGCTGGGGATAATTGGGCCAAAGCCGTTGCAACTTGGTCTGATTTACACAGTGATACTGGTGCAGTTTTTGATAAAACAGTTGTGCTTAATGCTCACGATATCAAACCCCAAGTAACATGGGGTACATCTCCTGAAATGGTTGTTTCTGTCGACGCTAATGTACCTAACCCTGCCAATGAAACTGATGCAGTAAAACGTAATGGTATGGAAAAGGCATTAGCTTATATGGGCCTAAAAGGTGATCAAGCAATTACCGATATCCAACTTGATCGTGTTTTCATAGGTTCATGCACTAACTCTCGTATTGAAGATCTTCGCCAAGCTGCAGCTGCAATTAAAGGTGGTAAAGTAGCCAACACATTAAAACAGGCACTGGTCGTACCAGGTTCTGGGCTGGTTAAACAGCAAGCTGAACAAGAAGGTCTAGATAAAATATTTCTTGAAGCTGGTTTTGAATGGCGCGATCCTGGTTGCTCGATGTGCTTAGCAATGAATGCCGATCGTTTAGAGTCTGGAGAACATTGCGCTTCAACTTCAAATCGTAACTTTGAAGGTCGCCAAGGTTTAGGAGGTCGAACTCACCTTGTAAGCCCTTCTATGGCGGCGGCTGCTGCTATTGCTGGTCACTTTGTCGATGTTAGCCAATAATGGTTAGCATTCAGCATTCAGAGATGGATGAGCTGCATACCTTGCGTGATCTACTACGCTGGACGACATCTCAATTCAATGCTTCAGATCTTTTTTATGGCCATGGCAATGCAGATGCATTCAATGATGCATTGCAGTTAATTTTACATGGCTTGCATTTACCAGCAACTGAGTTCCCAGAGTTGTTCGCTGATGCTCGACTGACAAGCTCTGAAAAAAAGGCAATATTCAAACTTATTGAACGACGTATTAACGATCGTATTCCTGTTCCTTATCTAACCAATGAAGCATGGTTTGCTGGGTTACCATTTTATGTCGATGATCGCGTACTCATTCCTCGCTCGCCATTTGCAGAACTCATTGCTGATCAATTTATGCCTTGGTTAAATAAGCCAGAGTCTGTCACTAATATCTTGGATTTATGTACTGGTGGTGGTTGCATTGCTATTGCTTGTGCCAGTGCTTTTCCAAATGCTCATGTAGATGCAATAGATATCAGTACTGATGCGCTAGATGTTGCCAATATAAATATCGAAAAACACCACTTGAGAGATCAAGTTCAAACGATAAAATCTGATTTGTGGTCATCATTAACTGATCAGCAATATGACCTCATTGTGAGCAATCCACCTTATGTAGGTTCAGATGAAATGGCAACATTACCCGCCGAATATCATCATGAACCCTCTTCAGCACTTGAAGCTGATGATAATGGTCTTGCTCTAGTCAAAAAAATCCTACTTCATGCAGCTGATTTTCTGTCACCAGAAGGTTTGTTATTTGTGGAAGTTGGCAATAGTGATTTTGCCGTTATGGAAAAGTGGCCTGATATTGAATTCTTATGGCTAGATTTTGAACTTGGTGGCCATGGTGTATTCCTTCTCGATCGAGTTCAATGCCTTACGTTTTCTAAAAAATATAAATGATGCAGGCCTATACCTCATCAGTCTCGAAAGCATCATAAACTCGAATACAGTTTCTTCCTGACATTTTTGCTTGGTACATCGCCCCATCAGCTGCGCTATATAAACTATTTAGATTATAGTCATCTTCAGGAATCATAGTAGCGACACCAATACTGAGAGTAATCACGGTATTAGAAGGTTTAAACTGTTTTAAGCGCTTTTGTAGCCGCTCCATCAAACCAACGACTGTTTCTAAATCACAGTTCGGAAGTATGAATACAAATTCTTCTCCAGCCCAACGAGCTACTAGATCCTGTTCTCTGACAAAGCGTTTAAACCATGCGCCTAATTCAGCCAAAACTTTATCACCCTCTTGATAGCCCAGTTTTTCGTTAATGTCCTTAAAACAATCAACGTCTAACACTGCTAAAGACAAGGGTTCATTTTCTCGTCTTGCATGGCTAAAATATTTACCCGAGAATTCTCGTAAAGCATGCCGATTAAATAATTGTGTCAACTCATCCAGCATCGCTAGGCTATAAAGTGAACTTTGCTGTGATCGTAATTCTAATAGTCGCTGATAACTTGTTACGTGATTAAATACTCGTTGGCGTAGCTCTTCACGTACTATCGGCTTGGCAATATAATCATTCACCCCAAGGCGAAATAATTCGATTTTTCGTGACATATTCTCAAAGCCTGATGCCGCGATAATAGGTACATTTCCGTGCTCACCTTGTAAGCGTCTGATCTTTCTAACTAAAGAAATTCCACTCATTATGCCTTCAACCATAATATCGGTAATAACCAAATCATAATTACCGACCTGGAAGGCCTCCCAAGCACCATCGGCATTGGTGTAAGCATCAACATCTAGACCCATATCAGTAATCAAATCAACAATAATCACCTGTAGTACACGTGAATCTTCAATAAGTAATACTCGCCCAGATAGCTGACGCATTTCACGTTCAGCTAATCGCTTCAAATAAATTTCTAATTCATCCAGCTCTTTCTTACAAAAGATATCCGTAGCACCAGCTAATAAAGCTTGCTTAAGCACTGTAGAGTTATCTTCAGGCGTTAAGATAATAACCGAAGCAAGATCATAACCAGCTATAGTCCGTATTTGGCCACAAAAATCACTGCCAGCCATATCAGGTATGTCATAAGCACAACAGACCATTCTAAATCGTTCTTTATGCGCCAATTTAAGGCCTTCTTTGCCTGATGCTGCCGTAGTTACTGAATAACCCGCAGCCTTCAACAGCTCAGCTGCTATCTGACGAAAAGAGTCGGAGCTATCAATAATTAAAGCATTTAGTGTTCGCATTGTTCATACAACCTATTCTTATTTACCATGCCATCATTGGCTTCTTACTAGCTATTTAGTGTGATAACCACCTTGCTGTCACTCCCACTCACGCTATCCTTGCTCTAGTAATTTACGCGTAAAGCTTGTCCTTAAATAAAATCCTTTTGGGTTAATTTTTTCTTTTTCACCTACTGCCGAAATACCCGTAGCAAGCACCTTACTATTTGCCGCCTTAGGCCGAATTTGTAGATACTCGCCCTCTTTAGCCGTTATTTCCGACTGCTCACCCAGAACGACTCGATCCATTAACTCGCTCCAATCTCGTTCCAACATAGTATCTTGTTCAGCTGTTGGCCGCCATAGCCATGCATTACCAACAAAACGTTCAGCTAGAGGAATAGAAGGTTCGGCTTCAATAGGCACCCATAAAACGTGATTAAGCTTACGTTTTATCCAACTGTCTTTCCAATGTAATTCGCCACTTTGTTCTAACGTCACAGTACAAACATAGGTTGATTCTTTTGGTTGCCCTAGTGCGTTGATGGGCATGGTTTTCATTTCAATGCCTAAGCCGATAAAATCAGGCTCAGCTTGGTTACCCGCATCCGCTCCTAAATAGGATTCTAACAGCATACCTACCCAACCTTTATGGCGCTTTAAATTTTCCGGCACAACTATCTGTAACTCATTTGCCAGCTGGCCTAAGGTTTTGCCAGCTAAATCCTCGCAACGACACATTAATTCTTTTTGTGTTTTAGGCGGCGTAAATTTCTTATCTATCATACAGGCATGATAACCTAGCAAGCTTTAACATGCCTGTCTCTTATACACATCTGACGCTGCCGACGATCTACTCTGTGTAGATC
>OJGP01000206.1_pt1 | contig 12527 bp, 14 predicted proteins | sample 1594701 | NCBI WGS metagenome assembly OJGP01 (sample SAMN05416863, study PRJEB24817) | seawater metagenome | isolation source: Sea water | place: Canada:Atlantic | collected 2013-11 | reverse complement strand
ACGAGATCATGCCTAGTCTCGTGGGCTCGGAGATGTGTATAAGAGACAGGTCGATTATGTCGCTAGCGGCTAACAAGCAGCTACACCTGCCCACGACTGTAAGCACCGAAGAGGAACGCAGAGAAGCCTTTGACGCTACGTTAGCTGATGAGCGCCTGTATCTGTTAGACCACTTCGGCAGCACGGACGTGGACAACATTGTAGGTCGTGTGCGTTACATGGCTAAGGCGCTAGACTGCCGCTACGTCTTTCTAGACCACGTTTCAATTGTTGTGTCGGCACAGTCCAACCTTGACGAGCGGAAGGCGTTAGACGAGATAATGACTAAGCTGCGAATGCTTGTGCAGGAGACAGGCATAGCGTTGTTTGTCGTTAGTCATCTGCGCCGCCCTGACAACAAAGGACACGAGGAAGGCGCTGCTACGTCTTTGTCACAGCTGCGCGGTAGTGCGTCAATAGCACAGCTTAGCGACATCGTATTAGGGCTTGAGCGTGACGGACAGGCTGACGACATTATCGTTAGAAACACAACGGCTGTGCGTGTACTGAAGAATCGCTTTAGCGGCGAGACTGGACGCTGTGCAGACCTTTACTTTGATAGCACCACTGGACGAATGGTGGAAAGCACATTGGAGGAAGCCTTATGAGATGCTTAGCTTGCGATGCAATACTGACGGACTACGAAGCAACACTGCGTGACGCCACTAGCGGCGACTACGTGAACGAGTGCATAGAGTGCATACAAGGCAGCACAGGCAATCTTGCGCTGCAGGAACGCTTAGACCTAAAGACTGTGCATGACTTAGGCTTAGGTATTTTAGACTTTGATACGGATTAGTAATGCTAACAATCGACATTGAAACAGACATGAAACACTCAGTGATATGGTGCGCCTGTGCCGAAGATGTCGAAACAGGTGCTGTCACTGTACACACTGAAGCGAAGACGCTGCAGGCTCTTGTGAACGAACACGACGGCATAGTGACGTACAACGGACTAGGCTTTGACGTGCCAGTGATGCAGAGGCTGTGGGACATGGACTTCACAGGTAAGAAGCACGTAGACGCTATGGTGCTTTCTCGCCTCTACAACCCTGCACAGGCAGGAGGACATAGTCTACGTAGTTGGGGCGACCGCTTAGCGTATCCCAAAGATGACTTTACAGACTATGACGGCGGCTTGTGTGAAGAGATGATTACCTACTGCAAGCGAGACGCACAGCTGACTACGAAGGTTTATAAGAAGCTGCTACAGGCTATGGAGAAGGATAAGTTTACACAGGACGTGATAGACCTTGAGCATCGCGTTACAGCAGAGCTAGAGCTGCAACGACAGAACGGCTTTAAGATAGACCTGCCCAAGGCTAACGAGCTGTACAGCCGACTGTCGCATCGTATGCGCGAGATTGAAGGACTGCTACAGACTGAGTTTCCTCCTATCGTTACAGAGCGTTACTCAGAGAAGACAGGAAAGCGCCTAAAGGACAACGTAGAAGTCTTTAACGTTGGCAGCAGGCTGCAGATAGCCAAGCGTCTACAGAGCATTGGCATACGCTTTACAGACAAGACCGAAGGCGGTAGCTACAAGATAGACGAAAACGTGCTAGAGGGCATAGATAACCCGTCAGCACAGCTTGTTGCTGAATACTTACTGGTACAGAAAAGGGCTAGTCAGGTTAGTTCGTGGCTAGAGGCTGTAGAGGCAGACGGCAGAGTGCATGGTCGTGTCTTTAGCAGCGGTGCAGCGACAGGCAGGATGACGCATATATCGCCCAACATGGCTCAAGTGCCTGCAACACGCAAAGTGCTAGACAGCATGACGCCAGTGCAGAAGCTGAAGGCTACACTAGGCGGTGAATGTCGTGCGTGTTGGACAGTGGACGAAGGCAACAAGCTAGTCGGCATAGACGCCTCAGGCTTAGAGCTACGTATGCTAGCGCATTACATGAAGGACGAAGACTATGTGCAGACAATCTTGGAAGGTGACATACACAGTGCCAACCAAGCTGCAGCAGGACTCGAAACACGTGACCAAGCAAAGACGTTTATTTATGCGTTCTTGTACGGCGCGGGTGATGAGAAGATAGGCAGCATCGCAGGCAAAGGTGCTGCCCACGGTAAGAAGCTAAAGAAAGACTTTCTCGACAACATACCTTCACTGAAGGTGTTGAAGACGACGGTAGAGAATTTAGCTGACAAGAACGGTAGCCTTCCAAGTCTGGACGGACGCCGTATTCGCATACGCAAGGCATACAGTGCGTTAAACTTCCTGTTACAGGGCGGTGGCGCTGCACTGATGAAGAAGGCGTTATTGAACGGTGTTGACAGTCTTAGAGAAGTGGGAATACCCTTTAAGATTGTTGCTAACGTGCATGACGAGCTTCAAGTAGAGACACCAGAGGCTTACGCCAAGGCTGTAGGACTACACTTTCGTAATGCGATACGCAAGGCGGGTGATGACTTTGGACTACGCTGTCCTATGGACGGTGAATTCCAGATTGGCAACAATTGGTCAGAAACCCATTGATTTTTTAAACCATTCATGCTAGACTATATAGACTTTATAAGGAGTGACACTATGTCAAACACAAACGCTAAACCATTACCAATCAAAGCAACTCTCTACTGGGCTAACCTTAGCACTAAGAATGCTATGTCGAATAAGTATCAGTTCGATATGGGCAATCTCTCTAGCGGCGCTGTTGCTGCCTTAGAAGAGCGAGGAATGAAGCCACGTAACAAAGGTGACGAGAAGGGCGACTTTATTACAGTGAAGTCTAACAACCCTATTCGTGCCTACAACACCAGTGGTGACGAGATTGGCTGCTTAGTCGGCAACGGCTCAGAAGCTACAGCAGTAATTGGTCACTACGACTGGAAATCACCTGCAGGTCAGCAGGGACGCTCGCCAAGCTGTCTCAAGCTAGTCATTACAGACTTGAATGAGTACGTAGAAGAAGGCGGCGGCGTCGACTTTGATCTAGAAGCGGCTCTATAATGCTTCTGATTGATGGCGACATATACTGCTATCGAGTGGCTTGCGCGTGCGAGACTGACGCGCAAGAACACTTTAGCACTGCACTATCACAGGCTAGACGCGCCTTAGACTCGCTAATCGCTGACACCTTAGTTGTCTATCCAGACCACAACTACGTTTTCTACCTGACTGGTAAAGGCAACTTCCGCAATGAAGTAGCTGTGACAGCGCCTTACAAAGGCAACAGGAAGACAAAAGACAGACCACTATTGCTTTCTGTCTTGCGTGACCACGCTGTAGACGTGTGGGACGCTGTAGTTGTTGAAGGCGAAGAGGCTGACGACGCGATAGCTACAGCTGCTTCTACTGCTTATCTAAACGATCATCCTATCATGGTTAGCATTGACAAAGACTTTGACCAAGTCGAAGGACTGCATTACAACTTCGTCAAGCGAGAAGAATACTTTGTTAGCACTGACCAAGGCATGAAGAGTTTCTATAAGCAGATACTGACAGGCGACACTATCGACAACATCATTGGTGTTGACGGTATTGGCGCAGGCGGTGCAGAGGACTTGATAGGCAACTGCCGTAAAGAAACGGATATGTGGGACATCTGTGAAGACCAACTAGGCTACGACAGGGCGTTAGAGAACGCTAGGCTATTATGGCTACGTCGTAGGGCAGGTCAGATGTGGATGCCTCCACGCGAAAGGTCTGAGGAGGGCAGGTTCTATGGGCAAGCAACTCGTTCCACGCACTAGAGCAGGCAACACTTGGACTGAAGCACGCTACTGGCAGTTTATCCGCTCTGCGCTGCGTCAAGCCTACTCACGTTACCCTGTGAAGTTCCAAGTTAAGAAGGATGCAGAGCGAACAGTGACGGGCTGTAGACACAAGTACGAGTATCAGTGTGCTGAGTGTTCTGGATGGTTTACCAACAAAGAAATACAGGTAGACCATATAGAGCCTGCAGGCAAGCTAAGCAACTACAAAGACCTAGCAGGGTTCGTTAAGCGTCTCTTCTGTGAGGCTGACGGAATGCAGGTGTTGTGCTTAGAGTGTCATCAAAGCAAGACTAACGCAGAACGCAAAGCGAGGAAGAAGACATGAGACACTTCGTTATACCTGATACACAGGTCAAGCCAGACTCTAACACAGAGCATTTAACGTGGGCAGGGAAGTACGCTGTGTCGTTAAAGCCTGATGTTATAATTCACTTAGGTGACCACTGGGACTTCCCTAGCCTATCGAGCTACGACAAAGGCAAGAAGTCCTTTGAAGGCAGACGCTACCAAGCTGATGTCGAAAGTGGTAAGAAGGCTATGGAGGCTTTCTTAGCGCCTATCAGGGAAGAACAGGCACGTCAGAGGGCTAACAAGCACAAGCTGTGGAAGCCTAAGTTAGTGTTCCTACTGGGCAACCACGAGAATCGTATAACACGTGCTGTTAACGACTCGCCAGAGCTAGAAGGTCTGATGTCCTTTGAAGACTTAGGACTGAAGAAGATGGGTTGGGAAGTAGTGCCATTCTTAGAAGTTAAGATGATTAACGGCATTGCCTACAGCCACTACTTTACTAGCGGTGTCATGGGACGCCCTGTGTCGTCTGCTAAGCTAATGTTGACTAAGAAGATGGTAAGCTGTGTGATGGGACACGTACAGGACAGAGACATCGCCTACGCTCGTAGAGCCGACGGTGTGTCAGTGACTGGACTGTTTGCAGGCATATTCTACCAAGAAGACCAAGACTATCTATCGCCACAGACTAATCAGTCATGGCGTGGCATCTGGATATTCAACGAAGTCAACGAAGGCAGCTTTGACGAACTGCCTATTAGTATGTCTTATCTGCGTAAGAAGTACGGAGGTGCTGCAGAATGAGCATGACATTCACTGAGGTTAAGTATCAGCTTAGTATGCTCGACGAAGTCTTGGTGCTAGAGATACTAGAGATAAACTCTACAGAGCTTGTAGAACGCTTTGAGGAGAAAATAGAAGATAAACTAGAGCAGATCATAGAAGGTCTGGGAGGAGATACAGATGAGCTTTCTTGACAAGTCACCTGCTGAGGAGTGGGATGCTTTAAGTAAGAAACGCAGGGCAGAGGCTAGACGTGTTAACGAAGCAATAAAGGACGAACAACGTGTTGCTTCTAGGCTGTCTACTTACGACGCTATAAACCCTAACCACTACAAAGGCAGCGGAATAGAGTGTATAGAGTACATCAAAGAGCGCATACCTACAGAAGCCTTCTTAGGCTATCTCAACGGCAACGTCATTAAATACACGCATAGGTGGCAAGAGAAGAACGGCATAGAAGACCTACGCAAAGCACGTTGGTACTTGGACAGACTAATACAGGAGCAGTGTAATGGTTAAGATTAACAAGCTAATAGACCTGTGTACGCAGTGGAGCAGTGACCGAGGCATCTTTGTTAACGGCACAGTGCAGACACAGGCACTAAAGCTAGTTAGCGAGATAGGCGAGTTAGCAGACAACGTGGCAAAGCAACGTGACATACAAGACGACATAGGCGACTGTCTCGTGGTGTTGAACAACTTAGCCATTATGAACAACACAACTCTGGCAAAGTGCCTAGAGGTAGCATACAACGACATCAAAGACCGTAGGGGTTACCTAAACGGCGCAGGTGTATTCATTAAAGATTCTGATAGGAAAGTAGCATGAGCGAATTTAGAAACAGTTTTGGCGAGTCAATCTTCCGTAACAAGTACGCGCTATCGCCTACACAGACTTGGGGCGAGAAAGTAGACGACATTGTCAACGATGTCTGCACAGGTATTCTTGAGAAGGAGGAAATGGATGTCCTAAACAAGGCTATGAAGGAGTTTAAGTTCATGGCAGGTGGACGTTATATCTACTACGCAGGGCGACAGGCGAAGTTCTATAACAACTGCTACCTACTCAAAGGTGAAGAGGACACGCGAGAGGAATGGGGAAAGCTAACACAACGAGCAAGCGACTGCCTAATGAGCGGCGGTGGAATCGGCATCGACTACAGTGTCTTTCGTCCAAGCGGGTCACCACTGGGCAGAACAGGTGGCGAAGCGTCAGGCCCACTACCACTAATGAACTCTATAAACGAAATAGGCAGAAACGTGATGCAAGGCGGCAGTCGTCGTAGTGCTATCTATGCGTCTCTAAACTGGCGACACGGCGACGCTGAGAAGTTCTTGACAGCTAAGGACTGGCACGCACTGCCTATCGCTGACGGCGTTACAGTGTTTGATGCTAAGCAGAACAACTTTAACTTCCCTGCGCCGTTAGACATGACTAACATCAGTCTTAACTACGATGACAAGTTCTTAGACGCTATCAAGAACGGCTTCTTGCCTGAAACGTTTGTACAGAACTGCAGACAAGCTCTGATGACAGGCGAGCCAGGATTTAGCTTTAACTTCGGAGACAAAGAGAATGAGACACTCAGAAACGCCTGCACAGAAGTTACTTCTGAAGATGATAGTGATGTGTGTAATCTTGGCTCTATCAATATCGGTGCTATCGACAACATTGAAGAGTTCCGAACCATCGTTAGAGCAGCTTCTATGTTCCTCGTCGCAGGGACACTCACAGCTGAGCTACCAACCAAGAAAGTGTATGCAGTACGAAACAAGAACAGGCGTCTTGGTTTGGGCTTGATGGGTATGCACGAGTTCCTGCTAAAGCGTGGCAGCGACTACGAAGTCACTGACGAGCTGCACAGGTGGCTAGAGGTGTACCGTGAGGAGTCTGAGAAGGCCGCTAACGCTCTTTGCGACGCTCAAGGTATATCACGCCCTGTAGCCTATCGCGCAATCGCTCCTACAGGCACTATAGGCATCCTAGCGGGTACTACAACAGGTATTGAGCCGCTGTACGCTGTAGCCTACAAGCGTCGCTACTTAGTTGGCGGTGACAAGTGGAAGTATGAGTACGTTGTAGACGCTACAGCTGAAGACTTGATTAAGACACACGGCTTAGACCCTGACAAGATACAGACATCGTCGTCTATGGTGAATGACTTTGAGCGTCGCCTGAAGTTCCAAGCTGACGTACAAGACTATGTTGATATGTCTATCTCGTCTACCATCAATATGCCTTCGTGGGGTAGTGAGTTTAACAACGAAGATCGTGTGATGGAGTTTGCTGCAGTGTTGGCTAAGTATGCACCACGTCTGCGAGGCTTCACTTGCTATCCTGACGGCTCAAGAGGTGGTCAGCCGCTAACTATGTGTAGCTACAAAGAGGCTATGAAGCACAAGGGTGTGGTGTTTGAGGAGAATAGCGAGACTGTGTGTGCCTCAGGAGTCTGTGGCATCTAACACACTATAGAAGGTAAAAAGCCCTGTAGAGCATCCCAATCTCTACAGGGCTTTTTCGTGTACGTCCGCAGGGACGATCCTAAGGTAGCACAGAGGATTCTATTACTTACGTTTAGTCATCTTAGGCTTAGTGCCTTTCTTAGCTGCTGCCTTCTTAGCCGCTGCTTTACCCTTCGTTGTGTAGCTGTACTTCTTACCGTTTACCATTGGCATAGTCTTGCTCCTTTGTCTTGACAGATTGTGTAACGTATGCTATTCTTTTTGATGTCTCCGCCGCCGCTGCAGTTACCTATAGCGACCTAGTTAGGCATCTGTGCTTGTAGCATCTCTTGCTCTGCCTGACGCTCTTCAGACAATGCTCTATTGTATAGGTCGTAGATAGCTATTGTTGACTGTCCTAAAGAGCTGTCACCAAAGGCTGTTCCTCTGAGACTGGATAGATCAGCGTTGTTCCTCATAAGCAAAGCTGACAATACTCTAGCGTCTCTCTTGCCAGAAGGGGTGTTGCTGACATAGGAACGCGCAATTGCCTCTGCGTCGTTGCCTGCTCTTATCATGCCTTTCATTAAGTTGCCGTTGTTCTTTAAAGCAGCTAAAGACAATTGCTGTAAACCTTTACCAACTAAGTAAGAACTTGCAGCAGTACCTGCGCCAATAGCAATAGGAGTAATTAAAGAAGGATTGGCAGTTGCGTAAGCAAAAGTACCTATAGCACCTGTTATTAGTCCTGAAGCCACAGTTCCTGCCTTAGCTCCTAAGTTTCCTAACGTCATTAACGCATTCTCTATCTTACCGCCTTCTATAAAAGCCCTTATCGCCTTCTTTTCTTTATCAGTGAACGCCATTGTTTTCTTGTCGTTCTTTAACAAAGACGCTATTCCTTGTCTTAAATAGTACTCGTAAGGTTTGTTTCCTTCCCTGTGTGAGGCAGCGTCTATTGCAGCGTTATTGCTAACTTTGTCTATTTGCTTGCTTGTGTTGCTTCTTCGCCATAGCTCCCTAGCTGTTTTAACAGCTTCTGCTATAGTTCTGCCGTCAACTGTCTGACTAGGGGCGCTGCCAGTCATTCTTAGTATTTCTTCGTCAATCAACTTAGCAGCAATGCCTGCTGTTCTAGCTATGTCATCAGTACCTGCAGCAGCTTGCTCAGCTAGTTTTCCTCTAGCTGTGTCGATAGTACCAAAGGTAACGTCACCGCTTTTAATCGCATCCAACAACTTTACAACGCGATTACGAACTGTTCCGTACATAGGGTCAGTAGTTATTTCTTCATCAAGAAACTTACTAAGGTTAGAAGAAAGACGCTGTGTGCTTTCCTTTCCTGCTTTTACGCCTAGTTCGTCTAGTTGATTGTAGATGTAGCTAGAAGCGCCTTTTAAGGCTTCAGTGCTTGGTATAGATTCGTTTAAGAGTCTATTAGTTGCAAAGTTAGTAACTTGCTTTAACAAAGACTGAGCAGCCGCAGGTGTTATGATCTGTCCACTAAGACGTGCAAACTCTTCAGCGCCTTCTGGTAAGAACTCAGCCTGCCCTGCAAGAGCAGCAGCGCTTTCACCGCCTAAGCCTCCTGTTGTACCAAAGATAATGTCATCAATAGATTTACCAGAGCCTAGCAACTCAAACACGTTCTTAGCTGTACCTGTTTGCAAGCCTTTAGCAATCATTTGGGAAATAAAGCGTTGAACAGGCGCTCCTGACATAACCATGCCTGTAAGTTCGCCTGTGCCTGCTGCGATGTCTGTAGCCACGCCTTCGCCTGCAAACTCTCCTCTCTCAGGAACCATACCACGTAGAGAGAAAGGAGCTGCAAAGCCTTCTGGCTCAATTCCAAGCATAGACTGAGCGTAGGGACGTATTTGCTGCTCTACAGCGCGTAGTGGCGTTGTTGCAAAGTCTATTAAAGACGTTACAGGTCTATTAATACCTGCTACAGCTTCGCCTGTAAGGTCTAAAGCACGATCAACACCAGACTTTTGCACTTCAGCTACAGGAGACGGAGTAGGCGTCTGAGCAGGTTTGTCCACAGACGGACGAAGAGGCGCAGCAGCTTCTAAAAGTTTTTTAGCAGCGTCAGCGTCGCCTGCAGCATCAGCGTTTCTTGCAGCCGATATTAGCTGTTCATAAGTGTAATCGGCCATTATTGATCAACTCCGTATTTAGAATACAAATCGTCTGTTGTAAGGTCGTTTGCGTCAGCAGCGTCCTCTGGAACTTGCTCAATGCCTATCCACTGGTCAAGAGTAACCTTTCCTTGCGCTCTTTTGCGTGCGCGTTCAAAGTTTTTCTTAATTAAGTCAAGACGCGCTTTAAAGTCTTCTTTCTTCAGTCCAACTTTTAGCGTCGTAACAAGGCTTCTCAGGTCTTCTAATTCCTTTTGAGTAAGTTGTCCAAAACCAGAAGAGCCGTTAGAAGAAGCTGTCCTAGCCTCTTGTAATGCACCGTAGCCTAAGTTAGCTAATATGCTGTCTACGTCAGCGGATAGTGTATACGTATCCGTTCCCGGAACTATTTTTGCAAAAGTGCCAACAAAACCTGTTTCAGTTCCTTCTTCTAAAGCGTCTTCGACCATTCCTATAGATGTTAGTACGTCGCCTGTCTTCTCTCTTAGCATTTGACGACCTCTGTTAGCTGCAGCAACTTGTTGCGTATACTCAGCTAGCTTATCGCCAACAGGCTTCTGAACCTGCTTAGGAATACCGTTTTCGTCTAACACTTTATTGCCTTCAGCGTCTCTGACGTTTTCGTACGTCCATCCGTCTGGAAGTGTTGGCTTTAAGTTTAATATTGCTTTTCTTAGCGCTTCTGGACTCCCTTCTTGCCGTGCTTTATCTACTGCTTCTGAATAAGCAAACCAAGATTCAGGTGTATAATCATCAGGGTTTAGTTTTTCTGCCTCAAGTCCTCCAATGCCTTCGTTAGGAGCGACCTTCCACTCACCTTTAAAGTTGTCCCAAACAGCTCCGTCTTTAACATCAAACCTGTCTTTGTTAGGCGTTATAACGTCTATTAAGCCTTCAATGTTACCGTCATAAGAGCCTGCTTCAATGGCGCTAATGGCAGCGTTCTGTACAGCAGGGTCAATACCTTCTGTAGACATTACAGTGTCCATCATAGCATTACGCTGTTGTGTTTTTATGCGTGCTTGTTCTTGCTGCGTTTGCTGCTGTGCTGTCATCTGAGCAGCTGCTTGACGAAGCTGTATGCCTTTGGCAGGGTCTACAGCGTCAGCCATAGAAGCTAGACGTATAAGGTCTTGAGGATTATTAGGGTCTAAGCCTTTCATAGCCTCACGTAGCTTCTCAGAGCCTGTGCGTGTATCCACACCAAACAAGCCACCTGCAGCAGCACGCATCTGTTGTGCCTGTCGTGGCATATTAAGAGCAGCAACACCGCCTGTAGTGCCTAAGACACTAAGCAAGTCTTGTTGTTGTTGACGCATCTCAGCAGCAGGGTCTGGCAAGACGTCAGCAAACAATGAGTTTATGTTAATAGGTTCGTTTGCCATGTTGCTAGCCTCCAAAGACGTTTCTTAGTATACCTTCAATAAGGCCCGTTTGTGTTGTAGCTCCAGTTTCGTCTCTTTGTCCTGTAAGCAGGTTGGTAATAGCATTTAATCGAGATTGCTCTAAATTAGCCGCTATCTTTTCTGTATTTGTTCTTTCTCCAAGTCCAAACTGCAGCATAGAAGCTAAGTTCTGTGCGTATTGACGCTGTCCTGCACCTGTAATGTTTGCAAGGTCAAGAGAAGGTGTTGTAAAGTCTAACAAGGTCTGCTGTGGTAAGTAACTAGCTTGTAACGAACCAAGTCCTAACTCACCAAACAAACTTTGTCTTTGTCTAGCTTCTCCTAAACCTGCAAGAGTCTGCTCAGACTGTCTGTATTGCTCTAAGCCTGCTTGCTCTATAGCTCCAAGAGACGCAGCAGCTTTTGCTTCTTCTACTGCTTTAGCTTGTGCTAGTTGCTCAGGAGTACCGCCGTACAGGGCTGTTTGAACACCGCCTCTTCCTTGGTTAAACAAACGCTCTTCAAGCTCTAGTTGTTTCCTAGCCTCTTCAGGCTGCTGCACTGCCCTAAGTCTGTTGTACATCTCTTGTTCACGAGAGGCTCGTTGGCTAGGGTCTTGCGTTAACATACCAATAAGATTGGATTGCTCTGCTGTTCTAGCTTCTGGACTGCTTAAAAAGTCAAAAGCGCCTGCACCAAATCCTTGCATTCTTTCTTGTATAGCTTGCTGCTCAGGCGACAAAGCGTAAGTAAAGCCTCCTTCTGGCGTTGCAGTAGCGCCTCCGATGCCAGAAGTAACAGTAAAAGGCTTAAACTGAACAGCCTCTTTTATCTGCTCTCCTGCCTGTTCAGAACGAGCAAGGGCTTCGTCTCCTACTCCTCGTACTCTAGAAATTCCTTCTGACATCCCATACAAGTCGCCTGCTATACTTGCGCCTTGTCCTATAATATCAAGTAAACTCATTTTACAATCCTTCTTTATGCGTCAATTTAGCGTCTGTTGAGTGCGCGACCAATGTTAAGAAGCCCTACAAACTCAGGCTTTAAATAATCTCTGTTAAATTCTATGTCAAACAACGAAGAAGCTAAAGGAGCTGAAGGACTAAAACCTGCAACGCCTCTTTCGCCTTGAATGCCTTGTTCGCCCTGAGCACCTGTAGCGCCTGCAGCACCTGTAGCGCCTGTAGCGCCTGCAGCGCCTATTAAGCCACGTAAACCCTGAAGACCTGCTAAACCTGCAGCACCTGTGTCTCCTTTGTCTCCTTTGTCTCCTTTTTCGCCTTGAGCACCTTGAGCACCTGTGTCACCTTGAGCACCTTGAGCACCTGTAGCACCTGTAGCGCCAGTAGCACCTGTAGCGCCAGTAGCACCTGTAGCGCCAGTAGCGCCTATTTCGCCTTGAAGACCTCTTTCGCCTTGAGCGCCTGTGTCACCTTTAGCACCTTGAGCACCTGTAGCACCTATTTCGCCTTGAAGACCTCTTTCGCCTTGAGCACCTGTATCACCTTGAGCACCTGTATCACCTTTAGCACCTTGAGCACCTTGAGCACCTGTGTCACCTTTAGCACCTTGAATGCCTTGTTCGCCTTGAGCGCCTGTGTCACCTTGAATGCCTTGTTCGCCTTGAGCACCTGTGTCACCTTTAACACCTTGATCGCCTTGAATGCCTTGATCGCCTTGAATGCCTTGATCGCCTTGAATGCCTTGATCGCCTTGAATGC
>OJGP01000203.1_pt1 | contig 12589 bp, 6 predicted proteins | sample 1594701 | NCBI WGS metagenome assembly OJGP01 (sample SAMN05416863, study PRJEB24817) | seawater metagenome | isolation source: Sea water | place: Canada:Atlantic | collected 2013-11 | reverse complement strand
TAAGAGACAGCTCTTATACTTCTCATATGATATCGGTGGGTAGATATTTCAATAATACTTGCTTATTTCCCTCTATCTAGCGGCATCTCGACATCAATAGACTTAGTTGTTCCATTATCATTACCCTTAATATCGACGATGATTGTGCCACCTTTTGAGTTAGATAGAGCGTGAATATATTTTGCCAGTTTTGACAAAGGAAGCTATTTTTTCTGGTTATCTAAATAATCAGTTTCACCAATCTTATCTTTACTTAGTGCGCTAAGTGCTTCACGTGTTGGTTTTTCAAAAACATGGCAAAATTGTGATGCTGCTGTTTGGTGACATATGTAACGGCTTTGTTATTTCTGTGGCTCATAAAAAAACCAGACTATAAAATAGCCTGGTTTTAATATCAAACTTAACTAGAGCCTATTCAGCCGGGCATGCGTGCGCCGTATTAGTGGTATCGCAAACACTTGATTGACTAAGTAGAGTTTGCCACTCAATCACTTTTTCATCTGTGACGGGCATTTTCCACATTTTTCGCATAAGGTAAAAGTGCTCGTTTCCCATGATGGCAACTTGCAGTGAGGTAATAGTTAAATCATCGAGTTCACAGGTTGATTTCCATGCGATGCCATCATAGCCATTCAACACCATTTTTTCAGCTTGCGTAGATTTATAGTCGACACAGTTTCTATCTGCCGGTCCATCTTGAGATAGTTTAAAACCCATTAAGGTTACATTATCTGTACTACCAATATTGACGGCATAGTGATCAGAAAAGCCCCGTTTTTTACTTTTCCACAAGGTGAATTGAGTATCATGCTCGTTCATTGAGAAGGGTTCATAATATTCATAGTCGGAAAAACTTGGGCCAAACTTGGTGATCAGGTTTTCGCCAGTTTGTAAGATATCTGCGTTGCCTAAAGTAGGCAGTAATAAAGCGAAAAGGGCTAACTTTAATTTCACGGTGTACTCCATCTATATATCATTCAGTTTAAAAAATATAGTAATCATTATTCGAGTATCAATCAAGGCAATAGCTATATCTAAAAGGTCATTGTTAAGGCGTAATTGTCATTGGCGTGTAATTACTGTTTAAAAAAGCAGTTGAATAGTTAGGGGCAATACCGCAGCAGTATCCCCTAAAGCGGCCTAGCTTTAATGTACTGGATTACAGGGGTAAGTTACTTTTTCCTGATGAAAATCGCATCTCAAGCTTTCTAAATATGACATAAAAAACGGGTGTAAATATTAGCCCAAAGAATGTGACACCTAACATGCCAGAAAATACTGCAACACCAATAGCTTGACGCATTTCTGAGCCAGCGCCTTCACTTACCACTAAGGGTAGTACACCCATAATAAATGCAAATGAGGTCATCAATATGGGACGTAAACGAAGGCGAGCAGATTCAATTGCAGCTTCCACTGTACTGCGTCCTTTATGCTCTAATTCACGTGCAAATTCAACAATAAGAATAGCATTCTTAGAAGCAAGACCGGCAAGTAGGAATAAACTTATCTGGGTGAATATATTATTGTCTCCACCATAAATATAAACACCTAAAATAGCGGACAATATACTCATAGGCACAATGAGAATAACGGCAAGTGGTAAGGCAAGGCTTTCATACTGGCCAGCTAACACTAGAAACACTAAGAATAAGCAAAGAGGGAAAATAAAGATGGCTGTATTACCTGCCAATATTTGCTGGTAGGTTAATTCAGTCCACTCATACTCCATACCTTTAGGTAATGTTTCATCAAGAATTTTAATAATCGCTTCTTGAGCTTCACCAGAAGAGTAGCCCGGTGCTGCGCTGCCATTCAAATCAGCTGATCGGTAAGCGTTATAGTGCATCGCCACTTCTGGGCCAAAGCTTTCAGTAACATTAATAATAGAAGCTAATGGCACCATATCGCCATTGTTATTTCTGGTTTGTAGCCTACTAATATCTTGTGGTGTGGAGCGAAACTCTTTATCCGCTTGAGCAATGACTTGATAGGTTCGTCCGAATTGATTGAAGTCATTGATATACAATGAACCGAGATATATTTGTAGCGCGCTAAATACCTCATCGACCGGAACACCTAATTGTTCTGCTTTAGTGCGATCTAGATCGGCATATAGTTGTGGCACGTTAACATTGTAGTTTGAATACACCATCGTTAAAGCGGGATCTTGATAGGCTTTCATTTTGACTTGATTCATCACATCATCAAGCGCCTTATAACCTTGGTCACCACGATCTTCTACCTGTAGTTTAAAGCCACCTGTTGTACCTAAGCCACGCACGGGAGGAGGAGGAAAAATAGCAATAAAGGCATCTTGAATCCCTCCAAATTTTTGTTGTAATCGACCTGCGATTGCCCCAGCACTCAGTGATGGATCTTTACGCTTATCAAAGTCCTCCAAAGTAACAAAAACAATACCTGCACTGGCTGAGTTTACAAAGCCATTCACTGATAAACCAGGAAATTGCACTGCACTCTTAACGCCATCTTCTGACAATGCAGCATCAGCCATTTCACGCATTACCTGTTCAGTACGGTCGAGTGTTGACCCGGTCGGTAATTGAGCAAAGCTAATCAGATACTGTTTATCCTGCGAGGGGATATAACCCGGTGGTACTAATTTAAAGCTGTAAACGGTTAGACCAACAAGAAGTCCATAAACTATCATCATAATAAATTTATGAGAAATGACTGAGTTAACTACTTTGTGAGAATAACCATGTTGTCCCTTTTTAAATACTGTATTAAAGAGGTTGAAGAACCAGCCAAATAAGAAGTCCATTACTTTTGATAGTCTATCTTTTGGTGCATCAGGAGCACGTAATAATAAAGCCGATAAAGCAGGGCTTAATGTGAGAGAGTTAAATGTAGAAATGAAGGTCGCAATCACAATCGTTAAGGCGAATTGCTTATAAAACATACCATCCAAACCACTAATAAACGCGATAGGGATAAATACACCCGCTATTACTAATGATGTCGCGATAATAGGGCTGGTGACTTCTTTCATAGCTTGTATGGTTGCGTCACGAGGCGATTTACCCTCTCGAATATTACGTTCGACATTCTCAACGACCACAATGGCATCATCCACCACGATCCCCACGGCTAATATCAAGCCGAATAGCGATAGTACATTGATTGAAAAACCAAGCAGGTGCATAAAGGCAAAGGTTCCGACAATTGATACAGGCACAGCTAGTAGGGGGATGAGCGAAGCGCGCCATGTTTGTAAGAAGATAATTACGACAAGTACAACCAAAGCAATGGCTTCGAGTAAAGTGGTAATAACTGATTCGATAGAACTGCGTACAAACACAGTAGGATCATAAACAATGCTGTAATCAACACCTTCGGGGAATGACTCTTTCAACTGCTTCATCGTGGCTCGAACATTGTCAGAAATATCTAATGCATTAGCGCCTGGTGCAGCAAAAATGGGGATGGCGACGGCAGACTGATTATTAAGCAGTGAACGTAGTCCATAACTCTGTGCATCTAGTTCGACACGTGCTACGTCTTTTAGTCTGATAACGGCACCATTATCATCACGTTTAATGATAACTTGTTCGAACTCTTCGATTGTTTGTAGACGGCCTCGAACATTAATAGGTAATTGCAATTCAACATAATCATTATATGGAGGACCGCCGATAGAACCTGCTGCTACTTGAATATTTTGACTGCGAATCGCATCGACTACTTCTTGTGGATTCATACTGTAGCCGGCAATTCTATCTGGGTTTAACCACAGACGCATAGCATAATCACCAGAACCAAATAACCTAACTTCGCCAATACCCTTAATTTTGGTTAATTGATCCCGTACATGTAAGGTTCCGTAATTACGTAGGTACAGCATGTCATAGCGTTCATTTGGAGATAATAAATGAACAACCATCGTCAAATCTGGCGAACTTTTGGTGACAATAACGCCAATCTGGCGTGTTACATCTGGAAGACGAGGCAAAGCCTGAGATACGCGGTTTTGCACTAACTGCTGAGATAAATCGGGATCGGTACCGATTGCAAAAGTGACAGTGATAGACAGGCGGCCATCTGTTGATGCGAGAGAGTTCATGTATAACATGTTCTCAACGCCATTAATTTGCTCTTCTAGAGGCGTTGCAACAGTCTCAGCTATTACCGATGGGCTTGCACCTGGAAATGAAGCACTAATAACAATTGATGGTGGTGAAACCTCTGGGTATTCAGAAATAGGTAATTGAAACATTGCAACCAAGCCAAATACAAAAAGCAGTAATGACATGACACCTGCTAGTATTGGACGATCAACAAAATGACTTGAAAAATTCATACTGTATTACCTTATTTTATTTTTCTGTGTCGATTGTTGAAGCATTTTTTGGACTGACTAGCGTATTAGGACGGATCCTAAGTAAGCTACTAGTAATGACTTCATCAGCTTGATCTAGTCCTGAAGTTACGACTTTATAACCTTTTATACTGTCACCCAAAGTAACTTCTCGATAAGTAGCCATACTTTCATTACTTACAACATAAACAAATTTACGATTTTGATCAGTGCCAATAGCATGCTCACTAATTAGGATCTGTTTGTGTACTTCTGTACTGCCGAGCTTAATTTGAGCAAACATTCCAGGCACTAATAGCTTATTTAAATTTTCAAATAGGGCTCGGACACGAATGGTACCTGTTGTAGGGTCTATTCGATTATCTACGGAGTGAACTTTCCCATTGAAAACGGTATCGTTACTTTGTAAACGTAACTCTACAGGCGTTGCATCTAACGATGTGTCAGAGTTGAACGATGACTGGAGATATTCAATATAAGTGTTTTCATCAATTTCAAAGTCAGCATAGATTCTACCCTGTGAAACAATCGAAGTAAGTAGTGGCGCAATAATACCAGCATCAACTAAATTACCTTCCGTCAATTCTGTTCGATTGATTTGTCCTGAAATAGGCGCTTCTATAGAGGTATAAGTTAGATTAATTTTAGCTTCTAATAATGCTGCTTCAGCTTCTTTTATTGCTGAGTGAGTGATTAGTTTTTTATTAGCACTTTCATCATGAATTTGTTCTGAAATCATTTTTTTAGCTAATAGGTTACTTGAACGCTTAAGCTCTTTTTGGGCTAAGGAATAATTGTTTCTAGCAGTGTTCAAACTAGCTTCTTTTTGTGCAACGATAGACGCAAGAGGTTTAGGGTCAATGATATACAACACATCCCCTTTGTTTACAAATTGACCATCTTTGAAATTTACTTTAGTAATAATACCTGAGATTTGTGGGCGTATCTCAACAAAATTAACAGCAGCTAAATGACCTGAGAATTCTCTCCATAGACGAGATGATGTTACTTCTACGATCGCTGTATCAACAACCATTGCTTGTGGGATAGCAATAGGTGCTTCATCCTTTGCTTCATCGGCAAATGAGGTATTAGTGAACGAGGTATATGATAAGTAAACCAAAGCGATAACTGGGATGGTAAATAATTTTCGATGAGTCGGATTTAATATCATATTTAAGTCTCCATACACTTAATATATAAGCTGCTAATTAACGCCGAAATAATCGATGACGTTTCAAATGATTAATTGATTTGCGAGTTATTTTTTATCACACATTTTCAGAGTGCTTATAAAAACTATTTAATAATAAAGTTTTCTAGTCTACGCTATATGCTATTGATTAACATATATATTAAGTATTTTTTTGTAACGGAAAACAGAGTGACCCATTAACAATACTAGAGCTGATCGGTCTATATATAAGCCTTAAAAAAAGGATTTACATCCACCAGCAGTACATAGTAGATTACATGGTCAAAACATGTAAGTACGCACTGCTTTGATACCTAGTATCTATTTGTATACTAATGTAATGACTAATATAGTGTTTTACAGCAAAGTGAAATTTGTATTGACTAGATAAAAGCTTATAAAGAAAGCTTTATGAATGTTTGTGCACTGTAGTATGAAAGATGTGCTTCATAACTTGGATTAGCGTCACAACGTTAAAGTGGCCTTTGTTTATATCTGTTGTTAATGACTGATAGACTGACAACTAGAAGAAAGTTAATATTTAAAATCTATAGCTATGAACTTGTTATTATTGTGGCTGATTAAAATGCAGTAATTGAAGGGCAGGGCACTGACGCAGTGAAATTTATTCATACATCCGATTGGCATATTGGCCGCTTATTCCAAAATATAGCATTATTAGACGACCAGCTTTATGTTTTACAGCAAGTAAAATCCTACGCCATTGAGCATAAAGTGGATGCGGTGATTATCGCGGGTGATATCTTTGATCGCTCGGTGCCACCAGCAGAAGCAGTTGATGCGTTAAATAACTTCCTTGAACAACTCACTATTGAATTAAGTATTCCCGTGATACTAATTTCAGGTAATCATGACAGTGCTAAGCGGCTGGGTTTTGGCGCTAAACATATGCAACAGGCAGGACTGCATATTTTGAGTAACTTAACTGACATTACAAAGCCAATCACGATTGAATCAGATACTGGTCCAGTTAATTTTTACGGCATTCCTTATCATGACCCCGTTGAAGTACGTGAAGCGTTTGACTGTGATGTTAAAACTTATGATGAAGCCCATATCCATTTAGTTGATCGGATTAATGCTGTTCGCTCAACTGATATACCTAGTGTATTAATTAGTCACTGTTTTATTGATGGTGCTGATGAGTCAGAGTCAGAAAGACCCTTATCTATAGGCGGTGCTGATCGCGTCTCATACGACCCTTTAAAAAGCTTCGATTATGTTGCCCTTGGTCATTTACATGCGCCGCAGTACAAAGGGTTTGAACATATTCGTTACTCAGGTTCCTTGCTCAAATATTCATTTTCAGAATATAAGCAGAAAAAAGGCGTCACACTGGTTGAAGTAGGACAAACAGGCCTAGTGTCTCACCAACACTTAGCATTAACGCCACAACATGATTTACGCGTATTAGAAGGCACATTAGCCGGTATTTTAGACGATGCAACAACAGATACACACAAGCAAGATTACTTGCTGATTAAACTTACCGATAAAAATGATATTTTGGATCCAATGGGCCAACTTCGTCAGGTCTATCCCAACACCTTACAACTTGAACGCACTCAATTTACCTTTGCTAGTGGTAGTCGATTAGTGGCTGATGTGGGCTTGAAACGAACCGAACAACAAGTGTTTACCGACTTTTTCGAACAAGTCACTGGCAATGAACTTAGTGAAGCTCAGCAAACATTATTACTGGAAACGATTCAGCAGGTTAAATCAAGCAATGAGGACAGAACATGAAACTGCACTCATTAGAAATTCAAGCCTTTGGCCCATTTGCTAAAACTGAAACTATCAACTTTGATGTACTAGGTAACAACCCTTTATTCCTAATTGATGGCCCAACAGGCGCGGGTAAGTCATCTATTTTACATGCGATTTGTTATGCCATATATGGTGAAACTACCGACTCTGATCGTAGCAAAGGCGTAGGACTGCGAAGTGATCATGCTGATAAGGATCTGCTTACCCAATTAACGCTCGAGTTTAGCATCAGGCAAGCACGCTACCGTATTCAACGTGTGCCAACTCAAATGCGACCGGCTAAAAAAGGTGAGGGGGAAACCGAACAAAAAGCCAGTGCTGAATTAAGTCAGATCATAGATGATGGAAGCCAGCAAACCTTAGTCCCCAAAAAAGTGACCGATGCCGACCAACAAATCCTTTCTATTGTCGGTTTAAGTGCTGATCAATTTCGCCAAGTGATGGTATTGCCACAAGGTAAGTTTCGAGACTTACTGTTGGCAAAATCAGACGATCGCCAACAAATCTTATCCACTTTGTTCCAAACCCATATCTACAAACAGATTGAACAAAGTCTAAAAGACAAAGCAGCAGATATTGAACGAAAAAATGCTGGCTTTGAAAAGTCCAAACAAGAAGCCTTAGTCGATGTCGCCGTGACTGATGTTAAAGCCTTGCAATTAACATTAACGGAAGCAAACGCTGCGTGTGTAGAAAGTGACAATAGCAAACAGCAAGCACAAACTGAATTGCAGTCAGCGAATAGTAACTTTAAAGCAGCACAAGATCTTATCAACGCCTTTAAAGCTTTAGAAGTTACCAACACACAGTATAAGGATTGGCAAAAACAAGTCGATGCAATTACAAACACTAGACAATCTATTTTAAAAGCTGAAAAAGCATTAAAAATTGCCCCTAAATGGCAAACGCTGCAAAGCTTAAATATTGATAGTGTGGCAAAGCAAACTGAGATTGACCAAAGCCAAACTCAATTTAATGACATTGAGCAACAGCTAGTGAAGGCGAATGCAGGCTTTGAACAGGCTGAAAAAGATCATCAACAACGAGATACCTTAAAAGCCGAACAAGTGAAGTTGAACGGCTATAAAGACATTCTAAATAACATTGCCCAATTTGAAAAATCAGCACAGTCAGCCAGTGTAGATTATGACAAAACAATCAATCAGCAGACTCAAAATAAGCAACAGGTTGACAGCTTAAATGGGCAGGTGAAAACGCTTAATATCAGCATTGAAACCCTATCAAATCAGCTAGCAAATAAAGCTGGATGGGTTGAGAAAAAGTTAAAAGCGGCACGACGATTAGAACAACGTAATAAACTAGGTAATGCACTAATTGAATCAGATAAACTACTTATAAATCAAAAACAAAAAAAACAAACCTTAGAATCTACACGAATAGAATATAAGCACAAAAAAACGAGTGCCGATCAACTAGAACTGCTGTGGCACACACATCAAGCGGCTATTTTGGCATCGCAATTACAAGATGAACAACCGTGTGCCGTGTGTGGTAGTTTAACGCACCCCAATCCGGCAATATTAGCTGCTGAAGCACCAAATCAACAACAAGTTGAAGTAGCACGACAGGCACAAGAAAAATGCCAAGAAGTAGGAACGCAAGCAAAATCAGACTTTGATGCAACAACACATTTAGTCATCACTAAACAAGCAGAAATCACCCAGTTAGAAACTGATTTAGCCGATGCTGCTACGCAAACTCTTGAAGCCGTCACCCAACAATTTAATGAAATTGAACAACAATTAAAAATAATACAGCAACAAGAGGGTGATCTTGTTAAGACCAAGCAACAATTAATCGCCAGTCAAGCACAACTAATACCGTTAAACGAAGCACTTGCAACACTAGAAAAAACACTGCCTGAGTTAAGTGCAAGCAAAGCTAAAGCACAGGCAGACTTCAGTAACGCACAAGCTGGTTTGCCAGAACACTATCGCACTGTCACAGCAGTTGATAATGCCACGCAAGCCACACAAAAAAAGATAAGCACTATTGAGCAGGTGTATAAAGCTGCATCAAAAGCCAAAACAGAGAGTTTGCAGCAACAATCAGCTATTCAAGCAGCATTGAAAACACTCAATTCAAATCGTGAAGCGATTGTTAAGTCACAACAACAGCAACAAAGTATCTGGCAACAAGCCTTGATAGACAGCGAGTTTGCCAGTCAACAAGCCTTCGAAGCAGCGCATGTGATTGATGAAACCTTGCAGGCTTACCGAAATGAAGTGAAGCTGTATGATCAAGCAGGCCAAACACTCAAAGCAGAATTAGCTCTATTAACCAAGCAAGTAGCGGGTAAACACCAGCCTGATATAGCAGCACTTCAAACTGTCTTAGATAAAAGCCAACAACATTATAATCAACTTGAAGCCAACTGGAATACGGCTGAAAAATACAAAGCCAAGCTTGATGATGCTCAAAATAAGATAAAACGTATCGAAAACCAGCAAGGTGATATAAAGAAAGATTACGAAGTGATTGGCACCTTATCGAAAGCTGCGTCAGGCAGAGGTAATGTTCGTGTCAGCTTAGAGCGCTTTGTATTAGGTAACTTATTAGACTCCGTTCTCAGTATTGCCAGCCAACGTTTGCACATTATGAGCAAAGGCCAATACCGTTTAATTCGCCAAAATGAATCAGACCAAAAACGTAATACCACAGCAGGTTTAGATTTAGCAATTGATGATGCTCACACTGGCAAAACTCGACCCGTAGCCACTTTATCAGGCGGTGAATCATTTATGGCCTCATTAGCACTGGCTTTGGGTTTATCTGATGTCGTGCAAGAACGATCGGGCGGTATCCAACTCGATACGCTATTTATAGATGAAGGCTTTGGCAGTTTGGATCAAGAATCACTGCAACTAGCTATTAACACCTTGATTGACCTACAATCAACAGGAAGAACAATTGGCATTATCTCGCATGTATCAGAGCTAAAAGAACAAATGGCACAGCGGATTGAAGTCATGGGAACAAGAGAGGGGAGTAGGATCAAAACGGTCGTGTAAATACGATGCAGGTGAACCGTAAATTAGAACAATTTAAAATTAAATTAGTCACAGTAGAATTTGAGATGGATTGAATAAAGTTGGATGATTTATTGATACTTTTATAGCAAGTTGTGGTTTTAAAATTAGAAGCCTGACGTTCGCTAGGTTATTGAGATAATTGAAAGCTAACAGTCTTGTGACAGAGAACTAAACCCCTGCCACAAAAATGTTAATAAGGTAATTTACTAATTACAGTCCTAATGCTTTAGCAATGCCTGTACCATAATCCGGATCGGCTTTTGTACAGTTTGCAACGTGACGTTGTTGTACTTCGATTGAAGCACCACCTAATGAGCCAGCAGTATTATTAAATAATGCTTCCTGTTGTTCAGAACTCATTAGTCTAAATAAGTTACCAGGCTGTGAATAATAATCTTCATCTTCCCGGTGATCCCAGTGTGCTGCTGCACCTGATAGGTTTAACGGTGGTTCTGAAAAATCAGGCTGTTCCTGCCATTCGCCTTGGCTATTAGGTTCGTAGCCAATCGTGCTGCCATGATTACCATCTACGCGCATTGCACCATCACGGTGATAATTATTAACGGGGCAGCGAGGTGCATTAACCGGTATTTGTTGATGGTTTACCCCTAATCGATAGCGTTGGGCATCACCGTATGAAAACAAGCGACCTTGAAGCATTTTATCAGGAGAGAAACTAATACCAGGTACGATGCTTGCTGGGTTAAATGCAGACTGTTCAACTTCGGCGAAGTAGTTTTCAGGGTTACGATTTAATTCCATTACACCAACATCAATCAATGGGTAATCTGCTTTCGGCCATACTTTAGTTAAATCGAAAGGATTATAGGGTGATGCATCAGCTTCTGCTTCGGTCATAACTTGAATCTTCATATTCCATGAAGGATTATCGCCGGTTTCGATTGCATTGTATAAATCGGCTTGGTGACTTTCACGGTCTTGGCCAATAATCGTCGTAGATTCTTCATCAGTCAGGTTTTTAATACCTTGGTTTGACTCAAAGTGGAATTTAACCCAAGTGCGTTCATTATCGGCATTAATCATGCTGAAAGTGTGGCTACCAAAACCGTGCATATGGCGGTAAGTGGCTGGTATACCGCGATCACTCATCACAATTGTGACTTGATGTAAGGCTTCAGGTAATGATGTCCAGAAATCCCAGTTATTTTGAGCACTACGCATATTAGTTCGTGGATCGCGCTTTACGGCATGATTAAGATCAGGAAACTTCAAAGGATCACGTAAAAAGAAGACAGGCGTATTATTTCCTACCAAGTCCCAGTTACCTTCTTCAGTATAGAATTTGAGTGCAAAGCCACGAATATCCCGTTCTGCATCGGCTGCACCACGTTCACCTGCAACAGTGGAAAAGCGAGCGAACATTTCTGTCGCTTTGCCTACTTCAGAGAAAATTTTCGCACGCGTGTATTGGGTGATGTCATTGGTGACAGTGAATGTGCCGTAAGCACCAGAACCTTTGGCATGCATGCGTCTTTCAGGAATAACTTCACGATCAAAATGCGCCATTTTCTCAAGGAACCAGACATCTTGTAATAACTGTGGGCCTCGAGGACCAGCTGTCTGAACGTTTTGATTATGTGCAACAGGGCAGCCTGCGTTAGTGGTTAGCTTCTTTTTCATAATGAACTCCTAATAGTTTTCTGATGGGAGTTTTATAATAAACAGCATTTAATAAAAGGTAAAATCGATTATAACTATTTGTTTGAAAGCTTTTACCAATTAATGTTGTTTGTAACTAAATAGTTATGGCAGTCAACAACAGGTTATGTTGACTGCCGTATTAGACTAATAGTCAGTACAAATAGCTGTCAAAACGCGAAATATATTTATCTATGTTTTGTTCAAATATCTCTGTGAAGCCTTGTGTGAAGTATTTTATTGCCTATGCTATTTCTATTTCTCGTATATAAGTTGCACCCAGCTTACGAAGCTATTTTTGACGAGCTTTATATTGTCACTTTTCGAGAAAAGCTTGGCCAAGCAGTGAGATTGGGCTGAATAGACCTGACTTTCTTTTATCATTTTTTAAGGAACAGTCATTCGCTATTATTACAGCATAACTCAGCTTCTAGTCCACCAAATTAAGCGTGGGAGGATCTGGTTTTTATAGACTGGTGTTTTATAAATGTGCTGAGTTTGAGGGCTGTCTCTTATACACATCTGACGCTGCCGACGATCTACTCTGTGTAG
>OJGP01000202.1_pt1 | contig 12623 bp, 10 predicted proteins | sample 1594701 | NCBI WGS metagenome assembly OJGP01 (sample SAMN05416863, study PRJEB24817) | seawater metagenome | isolation source: Sea water | place: Canada:Atlantic | collected 2013-11 | reverse complement strand
GTCGGCAGCGTCAGATGTGTATAAGAGACAGGTTGGAACTGGGGATAGAGTTGCAAACATTCTGCTCCAGAGGCGGCCTCTTGGACTTCAAAACCCAAAGGATCAAGGATGTTGATTAAAAGTTCTCTATCAACGGATTCATTATCCACTACCAGTATTTTTCGCTTTGGACCTTTATAGCCGATCGGCATTTGCATGGTAAGTGCAGATAAGTCTTCTTCAATGATCACTGTTGGCAAAAACAGCCGGACTTTAAATACAGTCCCCAACCCTACTTGGCTTTCTACGTTTATCTCGCCCCCCATTAAGTCAGTTAGTAACTTACTAATAGTTAAACCTAGGCCGGTGCCGCCCACACCTTTAGATTCGGTACCACGAACAAAAGATTCAAAAATCGTCTCCAACTCGGAAGATTTGATGCCTGGGCCAGTGTCTTCGACCTCCATCGACAAAAATTCACGGGCATAATTAAAACGTAAATTGATCGAACCTGTCTGGGTGTATTTAACGGCATTGCCAATAATATTAAGCAATATTTGACTTAAACGTTTCTGATCTGCTCGAACTACGCGAGGAATATCTGCATTGATTTCACAGTGAAATTTCAAACCTTTATTAATTGCCTGAAGCTCAAACATACTAATAATATGTTGAATATATTCAGGAAGCCTTAGTGATTTGATGTCAAACTTTAATTTACCATTTTCTATTCTTGCAATATCTAAAGTGCCTTCAATTAAGGACAATAAATGATCGCCACTTCTCAGTATGACTTTAACGGCATGTCGATTCTTGACCTCATCAGAGGCATTATTATCGAGTAATTGAGCATAACCTAAGATGCTATTAAGTGGTGTCCGTAATTCATGACTAATGCCAGTGATATAGCGACTTTTAGCCTGATTTGCTTGCTCGGCAACTAACCGTGCTTGCTGTAATTCTTTATCTGTGTGGTCATGCAGTACAATTTCTCGTTGTAACAAACCGGTCTGATAATTTGACTCTTGCTGAGCAACTTTTCGGCTTTTTGAAGTCAATATCACCCACCAGACTATAATGCCACTGACCAGCACCAATGCTGAAAATGCCTTTATAAATGCAGCTCTAAGTTCCGACAAAACATAGGCAACATTATCAGTCACCGTTAACTCTATATGTAGGTAAATTAGACCAAAAATTGATGCGAGCAGTACAAATGTTAGCATCATCAAAAGCACATAGTGTCCGATGCCACTATGAATATGAGACCACGCCGATCTTGGCAATAGCTTCATCATAACGCTCTGCCACTGCTCGCTTAATTTGGCGTGAGGTTTACAGGTATCGTCACAGCGAACATCAAGACAGCAACACAGAGAACAAATTGGCCCCTGATAGGCTGGACAATGAGCGATATCGTTAATTTCATATTCTCGCTCACAGATGCTACATATTTCTGTTGTTTTACTGGGATGAAATTTGAAGGGCTGTCTCGCTAGGTAATATTTACCTTTTGTTAGCCACGCTATAACAGGTGAGCAAACCAAAGCACTAATCATAGCAATAAATGACGAAAAGGCCTGAGCTTCAAGACCAAATACACCGATAAATGCCAATACCGAAAACAAGGATGCAATCACCATTGCGCCGACACCAACCGGGTTAATATCGTATAAATAAGCGCGGCGAAACTCAATGCCTTTCGGGCTTAAGCCTAATGGTTTATTGATGACTAAATCAGCCACTACCGCCGTTATCCATGCAATCGCAATATTGGAATATAAGCCTAAGACTTGTTCAAGTGCCTGAAATACATCTAACAGCATGAGCATGGTAGCGATTACTACATTAAACACTAACCACACCACTCGCCCAGGATGACTGTGTGTCAGCCTAGCAAAGAAATTTGACCACGCTAATGAACCTGCGTACGCGTTGGTGATGTTAATTTTTATTTGCGATATCACCACAAAAAAGACGGTAACAGCCAGTATCATTTCTGGATTCGAAAAGACATAACTAAAGCCTACTTCATACATATGAGTGGGGTTTACGGCTTCTTCTGCTGACTTACTGGCCGTCAATGCGAGATAAGCCAGTAATACACCGGCAAACATTTTAAGCATGCCAATGAATATCCAACCTGGACCTGCTAGAAGCACGCCCAGATACCAACGGAGTTTATTTTCAGCTGTTTTCTCAGGCATGAAACGAAGAAAATCCACCTGCTCCCCAACCTGCGGGATCAATGCCATGCCAATACCTATTGCAGTGGCAAACATATAAATATTGAAGCTACTGTCATAGCCTGATTCACCAGCAAAACTCATCAGGCCTCGAATGGCTTCGGGCTCTTTGATCAAAATACAAATAAAAGGCAATACCATAAGAATCAACCAAATAGGCTGTGTAATCATCTGGATTTTACTAATTAATGTTACGCCATGAGTAACGAGAGGAATGATGACAATGGATGAGATTAGATACCAAATATACAAGGGCATATCAAAGTACATGCCTAAGGCATACGCCATAATAACGGCTTCTAAGGCGAATAAAATAAAGGTAAAGGTCGCATAGACAAACGAGGATATGGTCGAACCGATATAGCCAAAACCTGCACCGCGTGTCAGCAAATCCATATCAAGACCAAACTTCGCAGCATAGTAACTGATAGGTAGACTGGTCAAAAAAATAATCAAACTGACAGCAAGAATTGCCCAGAATGCATTCACAAACCCATAATTAACAGCAAGCGTGCCACCAATGGCTTCTAATACTAAAAACGAGATGGCGCCCAATGCCGTATTTGAAACACGAAAAATAGACCATTTTCTAAAGGAATGGGGGGTAAAGCGTAACGCATAATCTTCTAGGGTTTCATTGCCCACCCAAGTATTGTATTCACGACGACTTTTAATGATTCGCATTGGCGCATTGTGTTCAGGAGGAGCTGGTAAAGCATCATTCGTATTCAACTTTTTGCCTTGATATATTTAGTCAGGTAGTTGTCTAACCTGTATCTACAATAGATTCAGCCAGCCAAAAATTGATACACTTATCATGCCCAAAAGATAACCTGTTGATTTTTAATCTCTTTCTTTTATTGGTTTACTTGGAAAAAAGTTTTTTGCACCAAAAAAGCTCGTAAGTAATTTATCGTTCGTAAGTTGTGCAGAGAAAGGATGTTAATCAGCGCCCAAAATACCCCTCCATAATTCCACAATCTAATCCCTCCACAAGAAAATATCCGTTTACACCTAGCGTATGCACGATTACGTCTATACATCCCAAAACTCAGCAGAAGAACCACCATGACCAAACCAACTACCCAAGATCTAACCATTGAGCCTGAGACAAGTTCAACCAAGAAACGCATCATCAAAACCGGCGAATGCCCAACTTTATCAAGCAAAGAAACACTGACTTATCACATCGGTTGTGATGAAGATAAATCTATCTATTTCCGTGTCGTTGCCAACTCCGGCAATGGCTTCTTCAACAAAGACTGGCTTGCACTATCTGATATACAGGAACGCATTAATTATCGATTAAACATTGCCTCCACTTAAATTTAAGATTGATTGATATGTCTGGTAGTAGTGTGTTTGAGCCCAGTCCTGTTCAGGCTACCCTTTTTTTATTTCTCTGGCATGCGATGAGAAACGGTGTCATCCTCCCAGTTTCAATAAAATAATAAGTCCCGTAATGATTTCTTGGAAACTAGTCGATGCTCATTGAGTCAAACTATAAAATGACAAAGGACACAAAGCAACGATGGTTCAAAATACGAGCAAACTAGCTTGGATCACCGGCGGGGGAAGCGGCATTGGTGAGGCACTGGCACTGGCTTTAGATAAACAGGGCTGGCAAGTGATAATATCAGGTCGAACAGAGCATAAGCTCGAGGCGGTCGTAGCGAAAAGTCAGCAAATAGCTTATTTTCTTTTAGACGTTACAGATAGGGCCCAAAGTCAGCAGGTTTTTAATACTTTATGCGAGGCATATGGTTTACCCGATATAGTCGTTCTTAACGCTGGATATTACACTCCGATGCCTTTAAAAGAATTCAACCTTGACTTGATCTATAAATTGAATCAAGTCAATTACCTAGGCGTGATGAATGGGCTAGCGCCTGTTCTGCCAGCGATGCAAGCACGTGCGTCAGGACAAATCTTACTGATGTCGAGTGTTGCGGGCTATCGGGGTTTACCAGATGCAGCGCCTTATGGCGCAAGCAAAGCAGCATTGATTAATTTCGCAGAAGCATTGTATATGCCCTTGAAGCAGCAAGGTGTCCTACTAAGAGTGGTCAACCCTGGTTTTGTTACAACACAGTTAACAGCACAAAACAGTTTCAAAATGCCAGCAGAAATAACGTCAACAGAAGCGGCGGATAGAATAGTGGAAGCGCTAGATTCAACCTGTTTTGAAATCACATTTCCAAAACGGTTCACTTATATTCTGAAAATGCTACGATGTTTACCATATCGACTTTATTTCTTTCTCATTAGCAAAGTAACGGGTAAATAGATGGCCTCTCAACAAGACACATTAGACGCTTACGTCCTGTTTTATGAACAGATGACAAGGGAAGATTTAGCGAGACTCCCTGAGTTTTTTGCCAATCAAGCCCATTTTAAAGATCCCTTTAATGATGTTGTTGGTGTCGAGCGGATTAACACTATTTTTCATCATATGTTTGACACATTGATAGCCCCTAAATTTATCATTGAAGAGGCGATATCCGATGCAGATGTCGCTTATATAAAATGGCAATTCACGGCTGAACTAAAAGCAAAACCATTAAAGTTAGTAGGTGTAAGTCGGGTGGTATTTGATGTCTCTGGTTTAGTGACTGAGCATATCGATTATTGGGATGCCAGCGAGCAGTTTTATATGAAATTACCTATTATTGGCAGCCTGTTACATTTTATTCGCCGCCGAGCTGCCAGTTGATTACCAATCCAGTAATCCTAGTCTTACATGATCAGACAAAGGACTCTCTGCTAGCCACAAACCGACATAGTAACGCGCAAAATCTATGCTGGTATTTTGATAAACTAATTCATCATTAAAAAACAGCGATAAGCCATCAGTTTGCGCAATATCAAGGCGGAAGCGATCACCTTCAGTGACATCTTGGTAAAAATCATGCAATTCATCGACATCACTTTGATACGAGGCACGTTGTTGCTCGCTATGTTGGCGACCGAGGGCAACATCAGCTCCTTCGATCAATTGAGACTTTGAGAGGGAAACTTTATAAATAATCTCAAGAGAAAAAGGCCCATTACCATTTAAAACTTGGTCTGCCTGTGCATCTGGCTCGGCATATAAAGCGGCATCATAAACCTCAATAAAAACCAGCCAAGTTGCTGTCGCAGTTGATTTTAACTCAATGTCACCGCGGGTCGATTGAAAGTCAGGATAAGAATGCGTTGCAGCCCAACTGATATTAAGTAGTAGAGAGTAGCAGAGCAAAACAAAGAAAATGGGCTTTATCATCATTTATGGCCTCTGAAAAACAAGCGTTACTTCGCCTAAGAAAACACCAAACTTGGTCATCTTAGCTCGGTTAATGAGCACGCCATCTTCTTGTAAAAACATCCAGTCGTCGAACTGCACTTTTACCGTCCCATCTTTATAAGGAAGGTCTAGTGTGTAGGCCCAGCTCAAGGTATTACCATAGGCTTTACCAGTCGCATGGCCAATCACATCTGAGGCACGACCTTCATAGTTGTGTTCATCAATTTTAGTAATGGTCCAAACGCGGCGATCTAAGGTGCCGTCGGAATAGATAAAATCTTCCTCGAGTACAAGGTTTCCATCGACCATTTCACCCAAGATATCAACGGTAAATTGGCGTTCAACTTGGCCGCTACGGTTCTGAAATATACCCCAAGCACGGGTTTGCCCAAGGAAGTATTCTTCCAGCACAAAGTGGGGGGTACTGTTTTGGTATTGTTCAATAGACATTTTGTTACAGCCAGAAAGCATGGAAACAAGGAGTAAGAGTAAAACTAAGAGGCTTTTTTTCATCATAAAGTTCCTCAATTGAGTTGTTTTTGTATGGCTTGGTGTTGCTGACGATCTAGCGGAAAACTCCATATTGTCCAAGCCGCTAATAGCTTAAATGGAATAGGTAACAAGCCATAAAGTACTGAAAGTGCCAATAAATTATTATACGCAGGTGCTGTTTCTGTGTCGAAGCCCAAGATAGCTAATAAGGGAAAAGCAATGCCAACAGCCAAAGCCAGTGATAACTTAGTCGCCATGCCCCAAAGGCCAAAGAAGAACCCACTTCGTTGTCCACCGCCCTTGGCGCTATCGAGATCAATAACATCAGCCTGAATTGATGCAGGTAAGGCCATGTCGATGCCTAGGCTCAGGCCAGATAAAATACAAATAATGAGGAAAGGAACGAAGTCCCCAGCACCCAAGATCGGCACCCAAGCAAAAATAACCGCAGCCCACAGCATAGAGATCCCCCAAACACGGTGTTTATTAAAACGTTGTGCGAGTTTAATACCAAGGGGTAAGCCGATTAAGCCACTGACAAAATAAGCAGAGAGTAATAATCCAAACTGCTCTGGTAATACCAGAACATAACTAACAAAGAGTAGAAATAGGGTGGCAGGCAACCCATTCGCAATACCATTCATAAAATAGGCAAACAGTAATCGAATAAATAAGCTGTTTTGTTTCAATAAGGTCAAACCAGCTTGAAACCCGATAGGGTTGGATCGGCGATTAGATTCAGGTACTTTTAGGATGCAAAGCAGAACGGTGACGGGGAGGAGAATAGCCAGAAATTGAGCGAGGACAGCCAAGGCTTCGCCGGGTGCATCGCTGCCTATTCCCATTGCCAAGGGTAAGCCTGCAGCGACTAAAGTACCAATTAAAACAAAGCTTTCACGGCTGGCGGTAATAGTGCTTCGTTGATCATAATCTCCCGATAGTTCAGCACCCCAAGCGGTATAAGGTAATGTTAGTAAACTCCATGCCAAATAAACGAGCAAACTCCATGAGAACAGCCACCAGAAGCCAGCACCTTCAGGTGGAATAAAAAGTGCCCAAATGGCAAGAATTAACAAGGGGGTCGCAAGAGCCATTAGCCATTTACGCCGCGAGGGTATCGGTAACCAGTCTGATAACATGCCAATCAATGGGTCAGTTAATACATCACTGACGCGTGCGATCAACAAGGCTATTCCCACAGCACCAAGCCCAATTCCAAGCTGTTCAGCATAAAAAGTAGGCAAATAAATATATAGGGGTAGGCCCAAGGCTGCCAAAGGTAACCCTGGCAAACCATAAAACCAATAACGACTAGCGCGAGACATGATTAGTGTGATTTAGCCATGAGGTATTGATAAACCCCGGTGCGCTTATCTCGAAAACCCGCTTCACAATAAGATAAATAATAGCGCCACATACGTATAAATTGATTATCATAACCGAGCGCTTCAACTTGATGGACAACATCATTAAAGCGTTGATGCCAAGCTAAAACGGTTCGCTCATAATCGGCACCATAGTCAGTTGCTTGTTCGATAGTCAGTCCTGATCGCTCAGCATGTTGAGCAAAAACTTCTGGGGAAGGCAACATACCACCGGGGAAAATATAGCGTTGGATAAAGTCGACATTTTGTCGATAGTGGTCAAAGTGCTGATGATCAATCGTGATAGTTTGTAAGGCTATTTTGCCACCCGGTTTAAGGCGAGAAAAAAGCGTATCAAAAAAGCTAGGCCAGTAAGATTCACCAACGGCCTCAAACATTTCAATACTCACAATATGATCGTACTGCTCTTCTATATGACGATAATCCTGTAAGCGTAAATCGACAAGGTCATCTAGGCCTGCATCCGCAATTCGCTTTTGAGCCCAGGCTAATTGTTCAGTGGACAAAGTAACACCAGTAACCCGATAGCCTTGCCTTGCAGCATACTCAGCAAAACCACCCCATCCACATCCTACTTCCAAGATATGTTGTCCGGGTAAGGCGTCGAGAGAAGCAAGTAATTGCTGATATTTTCGCGTTTGTGCCTGCTCAAGATCTTCATCTGGATTCGCGAAGATGGCACTTGAATAGGTCATGGTAGAGTCAAGCCAGAGTTGGTAAAAATCATTACCCAAATCATAATGGGCTGAAATGTTACGACGACTACCACGCTCACTATTACGCCGTGTCAGATGTCGTAATCGGTTAAAGGCGCGGACAAAAAAATTTGCTTTAAGGTGGTCAGATAAGGTCCCTAGATTCAACGTGGCCCAATAGAGAAAATCAGATAAGTTATCAGTATCCCAATCGCCTTGCATATAGGCCTCAGCAAAGCCAATATCGCCATCATTACTTAATTTTTTTATAATTTTAATGGCGTTGTGAATCGTGATATTGGCATCAGGCCCAGCCTGTTTTCCTTCGACAAGATAAGTCTCATTATCGACAGTGATATTAAGTCGTCCACGCTCGCAGCGTGACAGCAGACGATAGAGCAATTTGATTGCAATCGGTGCACTGGCATCCGGCAATAATCTTATTTGCGCGTTTTGACTATCCATTCGCTTTTGACCTCTTGTTGTTTTTTTTCGTCATAGGAGTGAAATTGTCCACCCCGTGCCCAGATTTTTACGGCGTGCCAGTGGATCAAGAACATGATTTTGAAAGACATCAGTGGCATCATAAAAAAAGCCTTCAAACAATGCCTATTATTGAGCACTTGAAGATCGCCTTGTTGTGATGCAATTAAGTGGAGCTGATCATCCTGATATTCGTTGATCAAAATGCCAAAACTCGATTCAGATTGGCTGAATTTGAAATGATATTCTTGCTGCATATCGATAAATGGCGAGACATGAAAGCGTTTATCCGTGATGCATTCCACAGGCCACTCTAAGGGCTCACCGGCCGAGTGATGCACGTAATGGTAAACACCGCCGAAGGTATTACTGACTTCGCTGATAATCGCAACAGTCTCACCGTCGGAATTATCACAATACCAAACCGCGATGGGATTGAAACCATAGCCAAGAATACGAGGAAAACACGATAAGTGAATTCGGACGGCATCATGTATACCTGCCTCAGACAGCATTTTATCTATCCACGGTCGCCAAGCGGATCCATCACGGGGCCCATGATCTTGTGTCCGAATACTAAGCAAGTTAAAGCGATCTAAACTAAGCCATCTCAGTGCGACTAATTCTTGCTCAATTGAATCAATATCGATCAGTAAACCGAAGATGCGATAGGCGAAGCGATAGGCCATAGGCATCATGCGTTGATGCATAACTTGGCCGAAAAACAGTTGACTTGCCATCGTTTATTTTTGCTCCCAAGGAATAACTACATTCAGTTTTTTAGCAATTGAAACCGCAGAACTGAGTGCATCCTCATGAAACCCATAACCAAAGTAACTGCCTGCAAACCAGGTTCTATTTTGACCTTGCAACTGGTGAAGCTGTTTTTGACAAGCCATGGCCTGTGTATCGAAAATAGGATGCATATATCGAATGCGGCGAATGACTTTATCAGGATCGATATCCTGAAGTGGGTTAAGCGTAACAAAATAATTTTGAGCTGAATCGAGGCCCTGTAGGGCATTCATCCAATAGCTGACAGAAACCGAAGGAAGGACTTCTCCACTATGCCGGGCAAGGTAATTCCAGCACGACCAGACCTTGGGATGTGTTGGCATAAGCTTGGCATCGGTATGCAAGTAAGTATCGTTTTCTTGATACCGAAATGAAGACAATAGGTTTTGTTCTTGTTCCGTTGCATTGGCGAGTAGAGGCAATGCATCGTCAGCATGGGTGGCGATAACAACCTGATCGACACGATGCTCTTGGCCATCTTCTAGTGTAATAGTGACGCCATCTGCTTCACGAACAATCTTGCTAACGCCGTTATTGACGATAATTTCTCCCGAAAAGGAAGCCAGCAATTTGTCGACATAACGTTGGCTACCACCGACGACAGTGCGCCATTGTGGACGATCGCTGACATTTAATAAGCCATGGTTATTAAAAAACTGAGCAAAGCTCTTAGCAGGGAAAGTCTGCATTTGTTGTGGAGGACAAGACCAGATGGCTGCTGCCATAGGCAGTAAATAATCATCTTGCATTGGCTTACCGATATGAAGTTCGGAGAGAAAGTCACCCAAGGTCAAATCTGGATTGGCATGGCTATTATTGACCAAGGCTTTAGCATGCCGGTTGAATTTAAGGATGTCATAAACCAGTTTAAGAAAACGGGGAGATAACATGTTTTTTCGTTGTGCAAATAAGGTGTCTAGGTTGTTACCAGCGTACTCCAACCCGGAGTCTAAAATCGAAGCAGAAAAGGTCATATCCGTCGGCCGTGTCACGACATCAAGGGTGTCAAATAAACCCACTAGATTAGGATAATTAGGCTCATTGTAGACAATAAAACCAGTGTCAACGGCTGTAAAAGTATCGGTTTCTTCATCGGCAACAGAAACAGTGTTGGTATGCCCACCAATATAATTATTCTTATCGATTAAGAGGATTTGATAGCGCTGCCCTAACAACCAAGCACTCGCCATACCAGCGATGCCTGTTCCGATAACTGCTATTTTCTCCGTCAATTTTTACTCCAACCAGCTTACAGTATCCACTTTTTTCTTATGGGATTATTTCTGAACAGATGCTGTCGGTAGGACAGAGGCTAGAACAATAAGTTCCGCGCAAGCAGACAGGAAAAGAGGTTAAAAAAGGGTAAGAGTGATTGTTTCTCTTACCAATCCTGACTTTCGTTCACACCTCTTTCACTCAATAAAACTCAATAATATTCTTCGGCTTAGCGGCCAACTAGCCGAAAAATATCTCGTTCAATTTCTATATAGTCTCGTTTTTGAAATCTCAATCTGATCACTAAAAATCAAAGATTACAACTCTTCAACTTACTGATTCCATAGCGGTTAATTTCTCGCACTTAAAATACCTCGCCTTCACGGGCATGCCGGTTTGATTCCAGCCCTACGGTAACATCATATAAAAAAGCCTCAGTAGATTACTCTACTGAGGCTTTTTATTGACTGGCCGATATTTTAAATTAATTGTGTACAAAGTAATCTCGTGTGCCATGAGCTTCTACTGCATTACTTATTTTCCGTAACGCTTTCACATAGGCGGCTTCTCGTAGAGTTCGACCCTCATCTTCAGCTAAATCCCACACTGCTGAAAAAGAAGTAATCATTTTTTCCTTTAGTTTTTGCTGTACGTCTTCCAGCGTCCAAGACTGTCCACTACGATTTTGCACCCATTCAAAATAGCTAACCGTCACACCACCCGCATTAGCCAATACATCCGGTACAACCTTGATCCCCTTGTTATGAATAATATCATCAACTTCAGACAAGATTGGACCATTAGCAATCTCGATAATTGCTTTAGCTTTGATATTATCAGCATTGTGTTTCGTGATAACACCTTCCAGTGCAGCAGGAATGAGGATATCAACATCCAGAATTAACAGTTCATCATTGCTTATTGTTTTATATTCCACAATTTCACACACTGACCCCTTACAATAGACGCCTTTCATACGTTTCGATTGTTGTTTGCATTGCCATAGACTTTCAACATCAAAACCTGCTTCAGAGTAAATCCCTCCTTGAGAGTCACTAATGGCTACAATTTTACAACCTGCCTGCTGTAGTAATCTGGCAACATGATAGCCTCCATTACCAAAACCTTGTACCGCAATCGACATATCTGTCAGGTTCCAACCCATTTTATGAATTAATTCTAATGTGCATAAGTAAGCACCCCGACCTGTGGCATCATCACGGCCTAAACTTCCTCCAAGCTCAATCGGCTTCCCAGTAATAACATCAGGAGCATGAGTGCGTTTAATGGAATCATATTCAGCCATCATCCAACCCATAATCCGAGAATTAGTATAGATATCAGGTGCTGGAATATCTCTATGGGGTCCGATAAAGTCAGCGAGAACACGAATGTATGCTCGTGATAATCGTTCAAGTTCCATTGGTGATAATTCTTTAGGGTTAACAGTTATTCCACCTTTGGCACCACCAAATGGTAAATCAACGACAGCACATTTTATAGTCATCCAGAGGCTAAGTGCTATGATTTCATCTTCATTCACATTCGGGTGAAAGCGCACACCACCCTTAGTTGGGCCAAGGGTACTATTATAACGACAGCGATAACCTGAAAAATACTGTTGTGATCCATCATCCATGCGTATCGGCAAATTAACCATGATAATTTCTTTCGGGTGCGATAATCCTTCAATAATTTCAGGATCGATATTAGCTAACTCAGCCAGTGATCTAACTCGAAATAGTGCATCTTGAAATGTACTTATTGCCGCCATTCTTAAATATTCTCCTGTCAGAATTCTTATCTTCACGCTGTACCCTGAGATTGACTATACTCCATTCCCTACAGATAGCGTTTACTATGCAGGGGAAACCCATCAGCCTCACGGGCGTGCCGGTTTGATTCTGGCCCTAGGTACCATCATATATCGAAGCCTCAGTAATTCACTCTACTGAGGCTTTTTTATTGGGCGAAATTTATATTGGGTAGGCGTAATCCAGGCATATAACACCCAAGTGTAATGAGAACGATTTGCATTTAGATTTAAAAT